>Ga0209416_1000300_pt1 | contig 52260 bp, 46 predicted proteins | sample RifGroF1_FD_184001 | JGI IMG/M metagenome (GOLD analysis project Ga0209416, IMG submission 184001) | Groundwater microbial communities from Rifle, Colorado, USA - Groundwater F1 (SPAdes) (version 2) | ecosystem: Environmental > Aquatic > Deep subsurface > Groundwater | place: Rifle, Colorado... | reverse complement strand
GTTTTGCCTCTAAAAAAGTTGATTCAACATTATTTTCCTCTGTATTAACTATTGCAGATTTACTCTTACCATAAGCATCAGAGATATTATAAGCAGTTAATTCACCTTTACCAAGTAAATCAATCTTCTTATATAACAAACCTTTTTCTTTCTTATATAAAGTAGTTTCAAAAGTTTTGTCATTGAACTCTTCAATTAAGTGTGGAGCTTTCTTCCAAACATTAACTTTCAATGTTATTGAATCATCAGTTCTGCTTTCAATAGATTCTTCAGCAACTAGCTTAGCATACTTTGGTAGATGTTGTATATATTGAACTTTAAAATTAGCAACCATATTCTTGCTTAATTCAGACATATCAACATCATTAAAATTAACTCCAGTTAAATACTTAGATAATCCAGAAGATACTACAAAATCATTAGGCAAGAATCTACCAAAATCATTAGCAGTTCTCTGAGTACCAAATGTTATAGAATAAATCATTAAGTCAAATGCCAACTTCCTAGTAACTTCATCTTTAGAATTAAGCATATCCAACCAATCTTGTTGTTTCTGCAAATCAACGGTTTTCTTGTTAATCTTCGATGATGAATGTGTAATTGTAATAGGATCTCCTTTTACAGTAGGAATGTTTACATTCAATGATTTTATGAATGATGGAACATTATCACCTTTTTTAAACTTAACAACCCTATTCCCCAATGCATTATCTCCATGTAATAATGAAGTCCTGTATGCTTGTATATCTTTTATATCAAATACAGCCTTAATTGCTTCATTGTAGATAGCATTCCTAATCCCAATATTGAAATCAAGTAATTCATCTTCGGATAATTCCCTACCAGCTTGCTCAACTAATTGCTCATATAAATTGTTAATCAAATTGGTGTTTATTGGTAGTATATTAGAATATAATTTAACTGATTTCTCAATACCCATCTTGTAAGCGCTACCCTGGGTGGTATCTCCATATCTTCCAACATGTAAATTTTCACCATTACCAATATAAGTACCCTTAATGTCAGATTCAAAGTTTTTCAATTTAGAAACAACTCCATTTAAGTTAGAACCTAAGAACTTATTATCAACATTGGCTGTCCTCTGAATCTTATTTAAGTCTTTTGATATATCATTGTAAATAATAAAGTTTGTTAATGCTTTTAGCTGGGTTTCTTTATTCTTATCAGTTAAACCAGCTTCCATTGCAGCCATTGAAAGATTACTTGTTGAAAGATCATTTAAATCATCAAACTCAATTTTTGCACCAACAGAATTAAGCATCCTAAGTTGAAGTTGTTTAACTTTATTTGGAGTAAAATTCTTCTCATCAAATCTATTAAGTTTATTTAATTCTTCAACATATTCCAATATAATAGGTTGATTTAAGAAGAATCCAATGAACCTTTCATTGAATCCAGCCCTAGCGATAAGGTTAGCTACATCAAACGTAACCTCATTTAAATTCATTGGAAACAATAACCTATTGTTAGCATTATCCACTGATTCATTCTGTATGTTTACCAATACATCTGAAATCATCTTACCATCAAATCCAAATATCTTATCTAATCTCCAGGCTCCTTCTGATTGTGGATGTTCATAATTAAGTGAATCATCAACAGTATTGCCTTCGGCTTTATCAGTAAATTCACCAGCAGTTTCATCAGTATTGCTAAATTTAACAGATGTGGATCTATTAGGATTTGCAGTAATATAAAGTCCTGCATATTGTCCTAATGCATGCATTGTTACAGCTACAGATTCTATTGCAATACCAGCTTTACCAGCAGCTTGAATAGCTACCATATCACTCTGCATATTATCATTTATTACCGATAATCCCATTTTATTAGTTGATGTTTTTTTACCTTTAGCTTTATCAAGAGCATCTACAACATTCTGAATATCTTTATTTTCAAGAGGATTTATTGTTCTATTAACAATCTCTGGATGTCTCATCACAGAATGCATAATGTCTATTGAAAGATTCTGTAATTGCTCATTACTCATGTCTTTAACAACACTTCCAATAGCTATTTTTTGAATCTTACCAGTAGATGCAATATTATAGTTGTACCAATGTAGTTTCAGTTTATCACCGTCATTATCAGTACCCATTTGAGCATATAATTCTGGAGGAGTTATGATTAAGTCACCTACAGTTTGTGGTAAGAATCCAGCAACTTTCAACCTCATCATGCTACTAGCCTTTTGAGTTGGAATTCTATATCCAATCATCTCAAGCATTTGTGGGCTGAGTTTGGTTAAGTCAATATATCCATCTTTGGTATATTCAGAAGTATTTACAGGCTTACCATTTTTTTTAAATGGTATTGGTAAGAATATCTCAGCTTCTATACTTCCATCTGCATTTTTCTTGTAACTAAGACCTTTAGTAGCATCATAATCCTTAGAATATATGATAACATTGTTTTTTCCAATAGTCTTGTTAAACTCTTCTAATGTGGTTACAAAACCATAAGGAGATCCTTGTACAGATGATTTCCCTGGGAGTTTTAACTTTAACACCCTATTTTTCATTATAGAGGTCAATATAGACTCAATCTTATGAATCATTGGGTGAAAAAATAATGGCGTTTCAAATGTATTTTTACCATTAAACTCTACAGTCCTTAATGCTAATATTTCATTGTAGCCATATTCCTTATTAACAGCTTCCTCAACCATTAATTTCCTTAATTCATTTACATCATTAAGGGTAATACCATTAACAGTTTCATTGGCACTAAGTTTTTCTAATAAATCATTAAACCTTCTATTATATAATTCAGTATGAATTTCATCATTAAGTTCCTTTAACTCTAATCCAGATTTTTGTTTACCATTCAAATCAAACACTAATGCATTACCATCAGTATCAATCATATTAGCAGTAAGTAATCTCCTTAATTGGCTACCTTCTAAATCAGTTTCCTTCTCTAAATCATAAGGGAATTTCTGTTGAATCCTAAATCCATCTCTACTTAAAGTAATAGCTTTATCCAATCCAGTTCTCTTATTCTTCTTTAAAGTAATACCATCCTTCTCAAAGTCCTTAGTTGAAGTTAAATCTACGGCATTCCTATAACCAGTTTTAGTAGCTGATTTTGGAGCTACCCTTTGAATATCATTCTTATACATTATTTGCATCATTCTATTCAATTGTGGAAACTGTTTAGCTATTTGAGGAATTAATGGGAATGAAGATGATTTAATATAATAAGGTATGTTTTCTTTCAAATCAGCCTCAAATACATTAAAAACCTGTACTGGCTTCATTGGTTGCAATATAATCTCAATTTGAGTATCAGAAAGATTCTCCTTATTCTTTAATATATCATCATATTCTTCATTAGTAATTTCACCATAAGCTTTAAGTACATTTATATGTTCCTCTAATGTAGTCCACTCTTGTGCATCTGCAAGTTTAATGTCTCCATAAGCCTTTTTAAAAGTTTCATTGTATGAAGCCAATTCACTGGCAAATTTAGGTTCAGCAATCATCATAACCCTATAATGATTAACTTCCCATTCAGCTTGTGTTCCTGGAGCTATATCTTTAGCAATACGCTTAAACATATTAGCAGATGTAGATTCTAATAGTTGCTCATAGTCTTCATAGTTACCACTATAATCATCAGTTTTACCAAATCTAGCAGGATCATTGGTAATAAGCATATATTCATTAGCTAATACAGACATGCTATTAATAACATAAGATATGGCTAAATTAGAAGGATCCTTACCATATTTCTCAAGTACTGATTTATCAACACTTTTAAATATTCCATCTTTAGTAATACCAATTCTTTCCCATATAGCTAATTTTTCTTTAACTAAACTTTGAATACCAGATAACATTACTTGTTTAACTACCTTAGAATCAGCAAAATCAACAGATAATTCACCAGTTTCCTGATTCCTTATGTTTTGTTCATTAACAACTTTGTTTAGCTCTGGTATAAAGAAGAAATAAGTACCAGCACCTGGTTTATAATCCTTACCAACTTTGATGTAATGATATCCTTCAATTAGGTTACTAAAATCTTTATTTTTAACAGCTTGACTAAACAACATCGAAACATGGTTAATCCTATCTATCTCAGATTGAACTAATAAGTCTTTCAATTTGTTTATAATTGGATTAGCCTCACTCTTATATTTTTCCTTACCAGTTATCTTCAATTGACCATCAGCTAATACTATTGATCTTGTATTAATCCTCAAGCTCTGAAACAAAGTAAACATTGTTTTATCAGAAGGAGTTGGTGTAAATATCTGAGATATATTACTACCATTATTTATATATAGAGATATCTTAGTTAATTCCCTCTCTACAATACTCTGTTTTTCATAATTTCTCGGAAACGCTCCACTTACATCATTTTTAGATGCATCAAAGTAAACAACACCTAAACTCTTTATTTCTTCACTCAATCTTTCAAGTTCTACTTGCTGATTGCCATCTAATATAGGCAATGCTTTCAATTGATTATACTTTTGAATATCCTTCAATATTGTAGATTTACCAGAAAACTTATCCATCATAAGTTCTTCAACTTTAGCTGGATTATTCTTCAAATCATTTAATATTCTACTCATGTGGCTAGGAGTAACGTAGCTATAAACAGAATCTCCATTAGAGTTTCTATGCATCCTAGATGTAGCATCAGTTTCAAACTTAGATTGATAAAATGCTAAGTTTTTAATAGCATAGGCCCAAATGCATTATCAAGGAATTTCTTAAAAGATGATCCCTGAGCTGTTCCCCCAAATCTCCTAATGAATGGTTTCCTCTTTTTCTCAAAGTCCTTCTGTAATTGATCATAAGCCCTCTCTGAAAACTTAACTCCAATAGAAGCCATTGATGCTATGAAATCACCCTTCAAATCATCCTTGCCAATAGCATTATATTTCTTAACTAATTCTTCCCTCTTTTTGACACTTATTTTAACATTGCCATTTATTGTCTCAAAATCATTAGATGAGTTCAGATCATAATTAAGTACTTCTTCCCAAGTTGAAGCCAACACATCAGATATACCACTTCTATTAGTATGTATAATTTTAACAGTAGGCAAGTATTCAGCATCTTTACTGAAGATGTATTTTAAGGTCATGAAATTAGCTTGTTGCTTAGTCATGGTAACTATAAAACTCTTAACCACATCTGGATTTGTTTGAGCTAATTTGTCAAGTTTGTCAAGTACATCCTTAGCTATATCATTGTATTCGGCTAATTGACGCATTTCATCCATTATTTCATCAGGATTAGTACCTACAAGCTGATCAATCAGATAATTGAATACAACTCCTGAATCAATATAAATAGGTTGCCATATTTGATTAGGAACCTTCTGTCTTTTATTATTTCTTAATGGAATATCATAAAATAACCTTCTAACTTTAGCATCCATTGATTTCTCAGGATCTTCCTTAAATGCTCTATTTACAGCATAAGCTTCTGTATCTGAATTCTTCTCACCCTCATCAGAATTTTCCTCATATTCATCATCAGTTGCTGATAGTATTTCATACGAAGATTCATCAATTTTAAGATTAATGAATTCAGAATAACCAATAAAGTCAATGTTACCATCAGAATTTCTTTTTTCTTCAAAGTTGTCTAAGATATTAGTCATAGTTTCAGCTATTGCCTGATTCCTAGAACCAAGAGTAGTTACACCATTCTTAGCAGCTTCCTCTGGAGTCAAATTAGCATCAATAAATTTGTTATAATTATCTCTAGCAAATTCAAGATCTGCCTTTACTTGAGCAACCGCTTTATATAAGTTATTATATCCAGTTCTAGCCTTTTGTGCATCAAGTATTTTCAATACATTTGTATGTAGCGTATTAACAATATCATTGTTAGCTTTAAATGACTTTAAAGAGGCTTTATTGAAGTCTATTTGAGATACTAAATCATCAGACACTGGCACTACTGGTTCCTCAAAATCATTATCCATATTATTAAAGAATGAATTTTGTGGTTCAATTGGAAGGTCTTTATTTGAAACTTCAGGTTTTTTAACTTCCTCAACCAAATCTTTCTTTACTTCTGTAAATGAATTAATGTTGCTATTAATAGCAATTCTTGGCGTTGTGGTAAATACAACTTCTCCACTTGGAGTTTTAAGTCCATTAATCCTTGTTTCTGCAATCTTATTATCAGATAAAAATTGATAGTAATGCTGAGGTTCAGTCCTCTTTAATCCTTCTTTGGTTACTTGTAATCTTGTAAAGTTATTTCTTAATTCAGGATCTGTAATCTCTTTAATATTAGGATACATATTAGTAAGTCTAAGCTCAAATTCTTTTAAAAGCTCAGTTTGTGATATTTTAGCATAACTAGCAACATCGTCATCTTTACCAATATATTTCTCAATAGAAAGTTTACCATTAACATTCTTAATAGTAAATTTTAAGTATGGATAGGATTTACCCCCATCCATGTGTCCTGGTAACTGTAATTCTATATCACCATTAGCTTCTTGTCCAATTCCAAAGAAGTTATTAAACTTACCTTCTTTAGTTGCTAATTTTATGGATGCTTTTTTATCCTTAAACACAGCAGGATTTAAGTTTAAGTATTTGCTAACCTCATGTCTTAAATCTTCAATATCTTCAAATATCTTATTTCCTTTAGCAAATTCAATAATCATTTGATGAGCATTAAGAATCCATTCTGCCCTAATTCTGTCAAATCTTTCATTAGATATTGGCTTCTGATATATTTTATGTGCATACCATTTGCTATCAGAATTCTTAATCATTATATAAGAAGTTCCTGGTTGGAATTTCCTTACATCTTCAGCTATAATATGATTACCATTGTTATCAACTGTTTTAACAGTCATAGCATGATTACCAATAGCTATATGTGCATTATTAGTCTTCCCATCTATTAGTTGTTCTGCAATGGGTCTTTCTTGCCGAGTTTTGTTGATCCAAGCCGGTAAATGCTGATCTATTGTAGTTTCAGCAGTAAAACTAAAGTTAGGTTTTTTAGTTTTATTCACTTGACTAAACATATATTTCCTTATGGCAATATCTGATTTAGAAGGATTCTTGGCCCTTAACCATAGAATAGGTTTCTTACCAGCAGCATGATCTTCAATAGTTTGTATTGCTATTGGTAGGTAATCCTTATTATTATTACCTTCAATAAAAGCCATATCAACAGCTAGAATAACCTTATTTCCTTTAGCAAATTTGCCAGGAATAGATGATTCTAATAAATTTCTATCAGTAATTATAAGATTACCATCTTTATCATATGAATCAGTCTTCTTGCCATCACTATTAACATCGTATTGCTTAACCCTTGCAATACCAAATGAATAATCAGAGTTACTTTCTTCAGATTCTAATTCTTCTTCCTCAATAGTTTGTTCCTCTGGAAGTTCTTGTGTAATTATATCAGTAGATTCTTCTTTATTTTCTTCTGTTTCTACAACAATATCTTCGGCATTTGTTTCTGGAGTTAGTTCTTTTGGGATTGAATTTTTAACAAATTGTAATCTTTGTAATTCACCTTCAACATCATTAGAGTTATTTTTATAAAATTGTTGATCTCCTGGAGTATTTCTTACAACCCCATTAGAAATATCTTCAGCAAAAGCTACAACTTCTGGATTTTTAGATATTGCAGAATTATTACCAGCTTCTTCAACATCATTACCCTCAAAATCAAATTCAGTATTTTGCTCTTCTGGTACATTTGATAAATCCATTTTATTGACAGGCTCTTCTGGTAATGGAATCTCATTATTTTTAGAGGATTTAATAATCTCGGCTTCTTTCTTAATCCTTAATTGCTTAATCTTATTTTGAAGAGTTTTCTTTGTTGATTCGCTAATTTTAGTATCTTTTAATTCAGATTCTAATTGCTCATAGTATTCTAATGGCAAATCCCTATTGAGTTTGGTTTTAATCTCAGATTCAATGGTTTTATTACCTTCTTGAGCTATTGTATTTATTAATGATTTCTCTTTAGCAGTTGCTTCTTCTTTAGTTAGCTTCTGAAATTGAGATAATGTTGGAGCAACTATAAATTGATTCTTAACTTGATTTTCAGTTAAATAATTTTTAGCTTCTTGTAATTGCTCTAAATTAGCTGGAGCAAGTTTTGATTGACTAAAGTCTCCAGATTTAGACTCTAATTCCTTAGTCTTATTTTCAACTACAACTTTAGCAGCCTCTAATTGTTTGTTTAAATAAGAAGTTAAACTAGCTCTTTGTTTTTCATTTAATTCTTTATTATCACTATTATTAGTTACATTAATAGTATGCTCTAAACTATTTTTATATATCTGAGCATCAATAAGTTCATTTCTAAGAGCATTTAAGTGCTCTTTAGTATTTTCTCCAACTGGAGTTAAATCAGGAAGTTCTACCTTACCTAATTCTTGGTTATATGCTTGTTTATATTTAGATATATTCTCTTTAACATGTTTATCAGCAAGTTTAGCTAAAACATACTGATTTCTTAACTGATTATTCTCAGAGAATTTCTCATTAGATATTAATTCAGATTCCCATTTTTGTACATCATCAAGATCTCCAATAATAGTTTCTGCATTTTTTACAATTTCATCCCTTTGTTCATTGGTTAAATCCTTATTGTTTTTAGCAGTTTCAACTACTTTTTTGAAGTCTTCTCTGTTCCTATCAACATTATCATTGATTAATGATTTTGTAATAAAATCCTTTCTATTTTCACTTGCTACTTTTGCTGTTTTATTAGGGTCTTTAGCAACTCTTGTACTGTTTAATGCATTAGCATATTTAGCTGTTCTTTCAGCAGCAGTTCTTGCAACAGGCCCAGCTCCTTCAAACAACAATCCCATTGCACCACCTAAGAATACAGATTCATGGAACGCAGGATCTTTAACATATTCAGACATCCTATTGCCAAATCCTTCGCCAAACATCTTCTCACCAGTCCTAACTGATTCAGTTGCCTCTTCACTAGCAACAAATTGATATCCTTCTTCAACAGCCTCAGATGCAGGTTGTATGGCTAATATAGATGCAGTCTTGCCTAATACACTTTTACCAAATGTATCAGCAGTCTTTTTAAGTCCAGATAATGGTTTTAGTAACAAAGAATATTGAAGTATGTCAATAGGAAGCATAGCAGCATTGGCCTTAAATACTTTAGATGCGGCTTCACCAGCTTTCTTCTTAGCTAATTCATCAACATTACCAATAGCAGTCTGTTTAATCTGAGACATCCTACCTTGGAGTTCTGATAATTTCTGTTGTCTTTGTCCCTCAAGTAACTGATAGTTTTCTTGACTTGGATTGTATAGTGTTTTACTTAATTGATCATATTCAGATGTAATTTGGTCAAATTCTTGCTTAAATGGTTGCAATGCCTCCATTTGAGTTTTAGGATCTTGCAGATGCATCTGATAGTCTTCTTGAAACTTCTGATTAGCTTCCATTGCAGATTCAGCCTTTCTACTGAATAAAGCAGCAGCAGTACCTTGCAATCCAGCTTGTGCAGCGGCTTCTCCAATAGCAGTAGCCTTGCCTATTTTACTTGCTAAATTTATACCTTTACCTATTTTACCAGCAATACCAGCAACTCCCATAGCTGGAAACATTAAACTTAATGTAGTCCCCATAGTCTTACCTTGAGAAGCCCACCAAGTTCCATCACCCATTTTATCTAATAAACTACCAGATTCAGCATCTCTAGTCTGATATATCTTAAAGTAATCATCTTGTAGATTTTCTTTAAATCCACGGATACCTTTAGCTGCCCAATTATCAAAACCTTCACTAGCTTGCTTATCATGGTTAAATATTTCTTCAAAGTCTAAAGCATAAGCAATGCCCTCAGCAGCACCTAAAGTAGCTTCAATACCACCTTGGGCTAATGATTTACCAAGTAATTCCCAACCAGTTTGCATATTGGCCCTATTGTAGTTTAACTCTTCTGGAGCATCAACTACATCTTGTAGATTCAAATTTTCATCTCTAAAGTATTGACCAACACCATAAGCCCCAGCCTGCGTTGGGGTTAAGTCTGGTTGTGTACGTCTGCTTCTTGAAAATATTGAATTATCCTTTTGCTCTATATTTAATCCAGTTTGTGGATCTATATCTTGTTTATCAAAAATACTCATACTATTTATTTATATTTGAAAAAATCATTCCTGAATAATTTTCAAGAGAATCATATAATGGACTTTTGGAACCATCACTATTTGTTACAACTTTTGATTCTATATAATTTCTAGCATCTTGTGGGCTTTTTATGTTGTCTAACACATTTTTATCTTTAGTATGATATACATAAGTATTTACTAATGGATTTCCATTTTCATCTACAGTAATTGAATTTGCAGAAACTAAATACAACTGTCCATCTTTTGGATCACTAAATGGAACAACTGAATACCCCTTACTGGAAACATCTTTATATATCTTATGAATTGGCTTTAATGCTTTTGATATACCTTCATCCACATATTCAAATGAATAGGTTTTATCATCTTTTTTAGACACATATCTTGCCTGTATTTTACCAGTTTTAGGATTGTATATAGAACTCTTAAAGTCATCATACATAACATCTTCTGAAATTCCAAGTTCTTTTGTTACTTCATCTTTATTTACTGATTTTTCATTACCATCTTCATCTTTTATATATACATTTGACGGCATTGCTGAACCTGAAGTTCTATTTAATTCTTTTTCATTATATACACCATCCTTATCCTCTCCACCAAGAACAAATAACTTGTTTTGCATAGCTGTTCCATTTAACAAAGCTCTTGATACTATTGGATAATATGCATCATAATCTATATTTCCATCTTTAGTAGTTGGGATTCCATCAATTGTACCATTTAACTGAACAAAATCATTCACCATATTTTTAGCATCCTCAACAATTCCCTGCCCAGTAATATTTTTAGCAAGTCCAACCATTAATTTTGATTCAAGATTTTTAGCACCAGCATATAATCCAGTTAATCCAGCAGCAGTCAATGTAGCTTCTTTCATTCCACCACTTGGTAAAACTCCACTTGTTACTAATAAATTTTTAGCATATTCCTTATTTTTTTCTGCATCATATCCAGCAACCGTCCCAGCTACCCCTAAATATGAAGATAATCCAGTTTGTTTATATTTTGGATCATTTAAACTAAGTCTTTTTTCAGAAATTGCAGAAGTAATTCCATTGATATTATCTTGAGTAGATTCATCTATCACTGAAGTATCTGTTATGGCCCTAAATACACCATTTGAATTGCCAGATTTTCCTCCGTCTTTTGAATTCATATTATCAACATCTACTGTTGATTTGGTAAATGATAATTGTGGAATCTTATTTTTAACTACTGACTTTGCATATTCTTCACCAGACTTAAATCCAGCAGCCTCAGCTTCAGCATTAAATGCATCTTTATGTTTATTATACAATGATTTAGACAAACCACTTTCTAATTGTTTTAATTTTTCAGTATTACTGGCATATCCAGATTTAACTAAAAATCCACTTAAATCTCCAGTTTGCATAGCCTCACCAAATGTAGCCTGTTCCGCTTTAGATAATCCTCTATAGAATTCACTAGCATTATATGGAACATCTTTAATTAATTCAGTTGCAACCTGATCATAATCTGGTGCAATTAAATAATCAGCTTGTAATTTAGTAAAATCGTTGTTTTGCATTGCCTCTTGAAGATTGATTTTTCTTGGATCATTCAACCCAACAAATCTTTCTCCAGAATTACGTCTTTGTATTTTAGCTTGTTCAAATGCCTGAGCTTGCTTTAATTGTTCTGCATTAAATTTATAGAATGGATTAGACTTCTCTTGGGCAATCATCTTAGCTATCTCATTAGCAGCATTACCATAATCCCCATTGTATTGATTCTTAACTACATCTTGTACTTTAGCAGTAAATTCATTAGTTCTATTCTGTAATCCATTGGTATCATAAGTCTGCATTCCACCAATTTGTCCTTGAAATTCATTGAATTCACCAATACCAACATCATATCTCTGTTGACTCTTATTAAGCAAATCAGCCATTCTGGCAGTTTCATTAGGATCATATACTGGTTGATATACAGAATTACCTGCATAATCTACAGATAAATATGGCTGCATATATGGATTGTAGTTATCTCTTCTATCTCTATACATTATCTTACCCTTTTAGTTGGATTTAGAGTCTTAATACCCAATCTGTATAATAATTGATCCATATCATTTGATTTATTATATTCTTGTTGATAATCTAATTCATAATTTGGATTAAGCATATTAAGGTAATTATTATCTCTTTTCATTCTTTGATTTTCAGACATATAGTTTTGTATGGTTTGACCAGTTGATTGAGCAAATCCAGCCCTTATTTGAGCATGAGCATCACCATATCTCTGTTCAATATCCATAGTTTGTTGCTGTTTCATCATAGCTTCTTGAGCAGATAATTGTCTATTTGTTTCATCAGCCCTAGTCCTATAATCAGCATTAACCATTTCTTCTTTTTGATAAGATTGCCCTAATTGATCTCCAGCAGTTCTGCTACCGCCCAATTTTGCCATTAGAGCTATTCTGGCAGCTTCTGATGCACTTCTAGCCCCTTTAGCCATATACCTACCAGTTGACTCAGTTAGTGCCTCATTTGACCTTATATTGCTTCTCTCTCTACCTAAATCAATTTGATTAGCCTGGACTCTACCTAAATTTACACCTACATTCTTTAATAAATCTTTTTTTCTACGTTCTGCGTTATTTTTTAATATAGAAGAAGACATTGCATTAGCACCTATTGATAATGCTGGGCCTAAGATGTTGGCAATTGGTGAGTATTGCTCACCATCTGATTGGTTTTGCATGGTTGAATTAGCACTTGGATTAACAAGATTAACTTCTGGAGTTATATTAGCCTGAAATCCTTCTTGTTTAAAAACATCAGTTCCAAAATTACTATAATCTGTATTTATTGATGGGTTATATCCAATTATAGAATCTTTATATTTCATAGGAGATCCATAAATACCACCATTATTTTGAAATTTATTTAAAAAACTTCCATCCCAATGCATTGGCAGTTCCCCGCCTATTCTAAATTCTTGATTTGCGAATTGCGAATTATCCTGAGATTCAGGTTGTTTTGATTCTTTTGGTTTAATAGATTCCTGATATTCCATTAATCTCTTAGCAGCCATATTATAGGCTTCATCAGTGAATTGATCTTCACCAGGTTTTCTTTTGGTATTTGTATAAAACCTATTATATATTTTCTTATGCTCTTCAGCTATTGTAGTTTTATTCTTTTTCATTATTTTCTAGATTTTATATCCTTATTGTAAAATAATTTATCAGAGAAGATATAAGTTTGTTTTGTTGATGGATCTAACCAAGAATTTTCTTTATCCTCAACTAATCCAACTGCTTGATTACCAGATACTGACGTAGGATTTCCCATTGCATCAACCTTTATCCCTCCATCTTTTCCTTGATGTGTTTGTCCAGTATATTCTTGTAATTGTCCACCAAGTGCCTTTTGTTTCAATTCTGGAGTTTGTGGATTAAATGGTAATTGAAAATTATTCATACGGTTATCTCTTTGTTTCAAAGCATCAAGATGTTGTTGATATTCATTCATCTCAGTACCAGTAAATGGTTGAGTTGCACTTAAATAATTTATTTCACCATTACTACCGGTTCCGTAAAAATTATGTTGATTCCCTCTATATATTGTTTGAACTGTAGATTTTTGATTATTATCAAATCCTTCATTCTTCCTTATTAAACTTTGACTTTCTGGAGTTAATCCACGATAAATACCTCTTCTTCCGGTAGATGAATCATTTAAATGTAATGCAAATAAAGCCTCTGGATCAATTCCAGACAATCTTCCGCCATAAGCAAATCTGTTAGTACCAGCATTATTAGATGATTGTAGGCTATTGTTTTGAAGTCTTTGATTAGCCATGTTTATTTGGTTAGCTTGGGCCTGCATCATCTTTTGTTGATTCATTTGCTGCATTTGAGCATCATAGGCCAAGTCTCCTTCATAATCAGATTGTACCGCTCCACCAACTTGTCCGCCTAAGGATGCTCCAATTGAAGTACCAATCCCTGGGGCGATTATTGTTCCAATACCAGCACCTACAACTGAACCTATGGTTCCTGCATTGGAACGTAAAAAACTTCCAAAACTATATTGAGGTAATCTTTGATTATATAATCTTCCACCATTAGCGTAAGAATATTGTTGTATGTTTGGATTGTATATCATAATATTTTAAAAATTCAAAAATAAATATAAATAAAATCAGGAACAAATATATTATCTATCCATAGTAGTTATACTCAGTAAATGATGTAATCAAATCTCTAAAGAATACCCTATTATTCCCACCAACAGAGTTATCCTTTGTAGTTATGGTTACATAGATATGGTTAGATAAAATTCTTTCGTTACTACCAGTATAATTTCTTAATCTATTTGTTCTGTATTTCTCAAATCTCCGTTCTACATTTGTAGCAAAATCTAAAACTCCAGTATCATGATTATTACTATAAATCCTTATTGTATCAATAAAATCTACATAAGCTCCGTTAGAATCAACCTGAGTCATTAAAAACTCCACAATATTAAACAATACAACATCATCTTGATTTGCAGTTATTAGAAAGGTAATTTCGCTTGGAGTATATGTGTTTTCAAATTTATTATAATCCCCATCATTAAGAGATTCTATTTTATTTGTGTCAGTTAATACTAATGCATCTACAATATCAATTCTTTCTAATGGTTCAGAATCAAATATACCAAATGGATATTCAAAGTATCCTATAAAAGCATCTTGTATTTCATTAAATATAAATGCTCTGTACTTAATACCATCATCATTTATTTTACAATGAAACTGAATTTCATTATATTTTCTATTATGAACAATCCTTGCTCCAGTTAAATCATATGTTTTAACTATGTTATTGATATTTTTCGTAATTGAAATTTTTTCAAGACCATTTTCACTAATCCTTAGAAATTCTTTTCTAATTTCATCAATAAAGTACAATGAATTATCGCTTGTAATTACGTGGTTAGAGTTGTTTATTCCATTGTTAATTGTGATATAATCATACCTACCAAGTAATCCAACAGATCCCAATACAAGAGTAGCATCACCATTGATATTTGTAGTTGCCTGCTCATTTACAGACACTATACCGATAGCATGTTCCTGAAAGAAGTATAATCTATTATTAAAGATTCTAAGTTCTAAAATTTCACCATATTGACCATCTACATCAATATATGTAGAAGGATTAATATTTAAAAATGAATCAGATGATTCCCCCAATATTTTCAAATCAGAAGCAACAATCCTATTATTAAATGATTTTAATATAGAATTTGTATCTTGTTTTTCAAAGTATTCAAATAGATTCTGATCTCTTGAGTATGTATTATTGTATAGGTATAAATTCTCTAATTGTGTAAATGGAGTTCCAGTTTTATTTACATAAGTATTCTCTCTTAACGTGGTAGGATCTAAATCAGTGTAAACACCAGAAAATTCATGAATCATATATGAACTTGTTTCTGTGTATATACTTGTAAAATAACTATCATTCCTAAGTTTCAAATTTTGAACAGAATATGTTGGGAATATTACTATTTCATTATTTCCAGCAGTATATGACGGATTTGTTTGAATTATATCAATGTTACTACCTCCAATTATTTGATTATTTCTAATGAATGGATGACTATTGTCTGAAATTTGCCTTAAATATTCAAATACCCCAGAATAAACATCTCCCTTAACTTCTTGATATGCGGTATTAGAAAAATCAGTTAAAGCAACATATCCATTCATTTTTCTTGAATTATATGAAGTTCCACCATATCTTGATTCAAAATTATCAACATAAGCACATCCCCAATATTGAGTATATGTATATGGCGATGATATTGATGACGTTGGTTGTAATATCTGACACCTTCCTTTGTTTGAATTGCCAAATAATTTATGTTTCCCATTAAAAGTATAATATGGAATTTCAGTAAAAACAACAGTTTCCCCCTTTCTGATAAACACATCAGTTCCACTCAATGGAATAGTTCCTTCTATATCAACATCATATTCAACGTCTTGTTGTAATGATAATGATTTATTAACATTTAAATAAGATGAAGCAACGAAACCAAAAATTTTATATATATTAGATTGATGAGTTTGAACATTATTCCTTATTATACTTACATTAAGTGCATTTTTAAATAAACTAAACCTTGAATACATCTTTTTATCACCTAAACAATATTCTGGAGAAATGAATTCTAAATATTTGTTTGAAAATGTTACTGGAGTTTCCGAATCCTGATCTATGTTTGTATTAGATAAATCATACTCTTTGTTGATACCAACAGCTCTATATTTAGCTGTTTCAGCAGTAATATACGGTAGCGGTATAAATAATCCCCAATAAACACTTCTATCTGATTCAGTTAACGGAACATACATTATTCTATATTGATACGCATCTCCATTTTCATCTAGAGGTATATTACTAACAGTTACATTCAAATGATATAATGGCATTTCTACTCTTACTGGAGTAGCTAAGAATTGTATTGGATCATAATTAGTTGTATCATAAACATATTTATAATCACAAATCCACTTCGGATAAGAATATTGGTTTTTACTATTCCTAAATTGGATAGATAACCTATATACTTCTTCTAATTTAAATATCTTGTTATAAGTATCATTTTCTGGTCTCGCAAAACTATCATATCCGCCACTTATTTTTTTGCTATACCATTTAGTATTTTCACCTGAATCATCTGGAGACAAGAAATAATGCTCGACTTGTTCTATTTGTATATTTGGTCCAGAAGAACCAATTGTTGTTCCGTCAATTTGGTATATATAATTTGATGAAAGTGGAGTTCCCCACTCAGCTATATCATTGCTTTTATTTACACAATCATATGTTTTTGGTATAGTAGTAGTTGAATAATCTGGTACTGTTCTATCTATAGTAATAAATGAAGATAATGCGCTATTCCATATTACAGCATTACCACTACCTATAAACCTATAAGATCTTGCATCCCAATAATCATCAGTAGCAAAATTATCTATGTCAAACAATTCTTCACTATAGTTGCCAATAAACAATCTATTGTTTTTAATTTCAAGCTGTCCTTCATTCAAAAGTAAACCATTTGCAGATAAGAATTCTTCTGGAGATATGTCTAATATAGGAATTCCAACATCATTTGTAGTTAACGTTGTGGAAGATGAACCATCATAAATTAAACTTACTTTTGGTAATGATACATCATTTAAATAATGTATAGAATATATCTTTATTTTATTAAAAGAAGTATCTATATTTGATATTGTAAGATTTATTCCTTTATTTGTATTTACATCAAATCCAACTCCTTTATACTTATAATCATTAGCATCTGTATTGGATGCAGTTGTTAAGTTATAGCCTTTAGATATTGGTGATATTGCAGTTTCAGATCCATTATTGTTAATAAGTTTATAAGCATAAAATATCTTACCAGATAATAAATTTCCAGACACCGTCTGGTTAACGTGTGGCTCAGTCATTACAACTGATGGTACAATATCAAGATCTTGAACGCTATATGATGATGGATCGTTGATTGCAGAATAAATAACGTTTAATGACCTTAATGGTTGAGTTGGCAAAGCTAATCCATTTGGATTATTTACAGTCCAATATATCTTTTGGACTAAATCACTCTCATAATATGATCTGACTTCAATCTCAAGTCCAGCAGCAAATCCCATGCTACCACTAAAAACCTTATGTCCAGGAGATGTGGACCAATAGTAATTAGTAAAATCCAAGGAAATAGCAGCTTCACCATTTATTGGTATATCATCCTCATCAACCAAGCAGATAGTATCACCAATCATTGTCATCAAGAATATAATGAATTTCTTATTTAATTTATGGATTTTCAATATTGTACAGGCTGCGCTATATCCTATTATAATATTAGTTCCTTTTATATTCGTATATTCACCAAGTCTAGAATCATCATGATTATTAACCCTTAGATTCTTTGCAATATAAATAGTATTATCATCCCTTCTACTTACAGAAGAATCAACATCAATACCCTTAAGTGGTCTTATTATTTTTTTAGTCATTATTGCAAATTAATTGATTCACTGTAACCATATCCCTTGAATCCAGTTTTATGCATATTTGGATCTCTATAAATTCTATTCATCCTAGCTCTAATAACTTCCCAATCATCAATGGAACCTAAACTAGAATTACTTCTTGCTGAAGCAATTGCAAATGAATATTCTTGGTCAAAATATTCTTTCTTTTGTTTTTCAACTTCATCCCTTAGCCACATCCTAGTGATTACTTTTTTTGAGATATAAGCAACAACTGCCCTAATCACTTTAGCATCATCATCTATCATCGGATTATTCTCATTATCAACTGGAAATGTTTTATAAGCCATCTCAATAACTCCAGTTTTAAATCCAGTTTCAATAAAGTTATTGTTTATTCTATAAGTATATTCTTGTCTTTCATAAAATTGTTTTGGTACGGCGGTAATGAACCCATCACCTTCATCTACTTGAATACCGTCAATAAATACAACTGATGGTGCTTCAAAGTTAAACTGAACCGTTGCATCTAAATTACCAACATTGTCTGGATTGAAAAAAGTATCACTTTCTTTTATTAATGTAGTTTTTGTATAAAATTCTCTTATTCCGCCTTCAGAAAAATCTGCTAAATCATAAGGCATTGTAGTCCTAGCATTCTCAACAAGCAGAATCGCAACTTTGTTTACCAAGAAAGAAGGAACTCCTATTAATGATAATACTTCCCAAGTCCATTCCTTAGCTTCTTCTTCGGTAAAATCACTTATACCAGATCTATGTATTCTTTCAATGACATCATGTAATGATGTATATTTACCTTTTACTGACATATCCTATATCTTATATTATTTCTTCTAAATTCTTATATTGTAATCCTAGTATTTGTTCCTCTATTAATAGGTTTTCTTCACCGTAAAACTGTTTAGCCATCGTTATCTCCATTTCGCTCATTTCTTCTAGTACACAATGATTTTTTATGTATTGATAATTAGATAATTTGCAGCTTACCAACCAATTTCCATCCTTTAACTCACTGCAAATAAAAGCAACTTCACGTAGTGTATAATCTTTGTCGTAGTTTGCATACTTTTTCACGGCTTCCGGCAAAACAACATCCAACATTTCAGAAGGTAATATTACATAATACATCATTCCAACACCATCCCTTCCAACAGACTAATCGTGTTTTCACCTTCTGTTTTATTTATGTAATCACTTTCAACCAAAGCCCTTAATCCGGCTTCATTGTAATCACCTGCCGACATTCCTGATATTGAAATAGGGATATTATATTTATTTGACAACCCTCTTAAAATACCGCTTCCTGCCAACAACCATTCTAATCGCAAGAATCCTGCAATTGCTTGAGATGTGTCAAAACATATCGACATTATTGTTTGGTCTGAATTATTTTGATATAGAGTCGCACCTAATGTCAAATCAAAAGGAACTGCATAATCAGAAGTTGATCCCCAAAATGTTGATAATACAGCTCCGGTCAGTGTGCCATTTGCTCCACCTAAAATATTATATATAACAGAACCTTGACCATGATTAAATACATATTCAAAATAGTTAGCTCCATTTAACAATTTAGAATGAGAAACTTTACCTTCACAACTTCCTGATGTGAATCCTATAGTAGCTAAGGTTGCCGAATTTCCTACCCACTCGTATAATGCCGTAAATGTATAAATAACCCCATTTACTGTTACAGTAATTGTACTTCCAGCCAACCCGTTCCAATCTATTTCAATATCATGGTTAACAACACTTTGTAAATCACATACAATAATGGTTTGTTGAGATGTCCCATTTGATATAGTAATATTTAAAGCCCAAAGATTTGTTATGTTAACAAAAATGCCTTTTGATCCAGCTAATCCTGTTTTTGAAACCAATAAATATTTGGTTAGTGCCACATTTGCTGGCTCATAGCTAATTTTAAAATTGATTGGGGTTTGTCCTAAAATATACATGTTAGTGTTAACATATGCCGTCTGCGAAAAAGTGCCAACCATTATGTTTTTAACCAAAACATCGTTATCTTTTGTGGAGTGGTCACCAAAATAATATTTATTTCCTTTTAAAACTGGGGATGAATCGAATACTTTTATTTGTGGAATTAAGATTCCGCCTAATGAAATAAAGTTTACAGTTAGGTCATAAGGCTTTAAAACATTAAAAGCTAACGGATTTGTTATAGTTCCAGTTCCATTAACTGAAATGTCTTCAAAGATATATCCAGCATCTGGTAGTGCAAAAATATTACTTATTTCATTTTCACTATAATAAAAATCACCTTCTCCATCTGGGAATATAGTTCCATTACCAGTCTTTGATACAGTCACTTTATATAAAGGTTCGACTTCTATTATGACATCGTCAAGCTCCTCATCAACAACTAACCTTATATCATCCATTTGTTATATCTTGAATTATTACCCAAGTTCCGCTAAAATAAGTTTTTACTCTACCATTAGGATATGTAAACTCACAATCATATAAGTATCTTCCGGCATCTATAGATACCTGATTACTTATTATTTGAAATACTCCATTGATCGCATCAGTTATTAGAATTAATCCATTAGTAGTTGAATACGTAAGTGCTACTGGAGAACTAGATGTAAGTTTAAACTCAATCTTTATAATAACATTAGTTATATCAATAGCTAATCCAGTTTTAGAGTCTGTAATTGTAAAAGATGCACCACCATAATCATCATTTTTAACTATATTTGGAAAATTATATTTTGCTATTCCATTGTTTGGTGTCTTTATTATCATATTATATTTTTTTATTTAATCAAAGTATTCAATTATTCCATTCTTCTTAATGAATTTGGCTATATTTTCTTTAGCAGTCCTTGTTATCTTAAATATATAAACATTTTGATTTTTAATGTTAGATGTGCTTTTATCCCAAAGAAATCTTACACTATAACCATTTGTATGTTCATTTAAATATACAAGTATCTTTTTATCCTTAATAAGTTTTAATTCTTCATCAGTTTTCCCTGGATATTGTTTATGCCAATAATCAAGAGTTTTTTTCCAATCAGGTAATATATGGCTCTTTTTTATTTCACCATTAATAACAAAAGGAGTCAATCTCCTCCTTTGAATCCTAAAATAACCAAGTCTGTAAGGAGCCTTATATTCAATATTCTCATATATAATCCCATTTATTATCCTATCATTATATTCTTTTAAAAATATTGAATAGGTTTTAAAATCAATTGGATTCTTTGACGTGGACTTATATTCTTTATATAAATCCTTAATACCAAAATCTGAATTATTCTTACCAACTCCTCTTTTGTATGCCATTATTTTAATTGTTTAGGAGTATCACTAGAATCATTAACATCATCAATGGGTTGCTTTGACTCAATGCCAATTCTCTCTTTAATTATAATACTCGAAAGTTCCATCTCTATATCCTGATTAAGTGGATATGGACTATTGTTATCAAGAGCTGTACCATTATTTGTATTTAAGAAAGTAAATACTTGAGTTGGTCTTGCAAATACTGCATATAAATCCATATACTTAATTCCCTTATTAATCAACCTTTTTGTAATTAAGTAAATATATCCATCTTCAATAAAACAGAAGATATTATTCTGATTAAATTTACCATTACCACTATATATAGCCTGTTGTGGAGTTACAAATGTAAAATTCTTACTAAGTATGGTAGAAGAACTTATCCTTTGAATTAAAGGCACTCCTGATGTTTTCTCAATCATATTTGGAACCTTCAGCTTAGTCTTCATTAAAACCTTATCAGATGGGATGTCTGGATACAAATTAGATGCATTGACATTTTCTATTTCTAGCTTTGGGATATGTTGAATTAATGACTCAGATATTGAAGTCTTAAATTTATTGCTATATCTTTGTTTAATTAGCATAGCTCTAGTATTCTCAATATCATATTGGATATCTAAGATGTCTATAGACTCGTCATCCGAAATTTTTGGTTTAATAGTGTTGAATATTCTGTAAGACAACTCATTAAATGTAATCATTTTATACTAAATTTATATTGATATTGTAATACAAGTCCTTTATTTACAAAGTTATAACCTAAACCAACTTCATTATTCTTGAATTGATAAGTTAATACTGGAGCAGCGAGATTAAGTCCAATTACTCCACCTACGCCAAATTGATTCCTTGGTACATTTACAATAGTAGTTTGCCTGTTATTCTTTATATCAAAAGTTTGTTTATATAATCTATTTTGTGTTATTTGTGAATTTGCCATTATGTTTACTTCGGAAATGGTTGTATCTACTTTGTAATTATACATTTTAAAGTAATCATTATATATAAATACAGTATCATGGATACCTACAGTGTCACCCGGAAGCCATAGTGTATCAGTATCGTATATTGTTGTATCATATGGTATCAAAGAATCAATTGTTACTGTTGTATAAACAGTGTCTCCAGGAATCTTCTCTATTATAATTCCACCATTAGGCTTCATCCATAATAGAAATCCTAATAAAATAATTGATAGAATGTAAATAATTCTTTTTGTAATTTTCATTTTTTAAATCGTATTTCACCAAGTCTTTTTAACCAGCCCTTTAAGAACTTCTCTTGAGTTGGATTTTTTTCAACTATTGTATGATAGAATTTATATCTAGTTGCCCATATCCTATCAAATAATATCTTTGGATTTGTATTATTAATCATTTTAAGTGTGTTTGGGCCAACAACTCCATCTTCGGTAACGCCAACTATAATTTGCAATTTATGAATTGCTACAGGGCCCGAATTGTATATCCAATCAACTAATATCTCTGCTACTGATTGATCAATTATTTCATCTGCTTTAAACTTATCCCAATAGAACTTTCTAAATATAATTTTAAAATCATCTATTGTAATGAGTTTAAGATCCTCTTTATCAACATCATCATCATAATCTTTATCCCAACCATTAGCCTTCCACGTAGCTATTGTGATACCTTTATTGGTAGTACCACCAAGATCATTCTTGACTTCATTATAGTCACCTTCTGCTAAAAGTATTTTTGGTATTAACAAATTAATATCAGCCATTTTATTTTGGTTTAAATAGTTCGACTAAAGAAATTCTAAGTAAAAATGAACCAGCTAAATGCATTGAATTAATTAATTCAAGTTTGTTTAATACAAATTTTCATATTTACCAAGAATTGTAATATGACTTATTTCTATTGCAGACAAAAATATCAGTGCACCAAAGAATCTTTTTGATTAAACTTCATCGCTACCACTAATTAGTTTTTTTAAAGAACTTTTTCATAACATTCAAATTTCATCTTCTGGGAATTCATACCAGAAATTAGTATCAGCCAATGTATTATAAAGCTGTACCATATTTTCTATTTCATCTTTTGTTAATCCATTATCATCATCTGTAGGTGGTACTTCTCCAACATATCTGCTGAAATAATCAGTAATAGCTAATTGACATATATTAATAGTTTTAAACTTACGGAGTTCCTGTTCAGAAACTTCCGTAAGCATAAGTCTATTTGCAATAACATTAGCATAATCACTAAAAGTAGCAACTACACTATATTCAAATTGTTGTCTTGTTACAAGTTGTGTACTCATTCTTTATGTTTTTTATACTCTTCTAGCATACCTTTGGTCGTGTTTAAAGCTCCAACAATCTGATTATAATGAAGTTCAGTTTGTTTTAGTTCCTTTTCTAAACCTTGAATTTGCTTTTCCAGTTTTTCTTGGAATGTCAATTCTTTAACTTCTACTTTTTCTTCTTTTGCCATTGTTTTATGTTTTAAAATTAATAAAAGACAAATGTATTTATAAAAGAAATACCATACAATTATTTTTTATATATAAAGTTGTTATACGTTTGATTCTAAGTTATCATAAGCACAATAACCTTCACTTGTTAACCCCCCCCATATGCCAACATCTGTTACGTTTGTCAATGGAGTTCCGTCATTTAATTTAGTACATTTCCAATTTTGAACAGTCCAATATTGAGTACCAATTAAGACTACATCATAAATATATCCATCTTCATCAATTATTGGTGCTGGAATTCCTGGCACATCGTAAATTAATCTAATGGAAGTACCAACTCTTTTGGAAAACCCTCCAATAAAACCACCAACAGAACCATTTAGATAAGATGTAGTCATGGCCTGATAGGTTGTAGAAGTATATTCTTCCTTTACACCCAATGCATTTTGTATTTTCAAGTTAACAAATGCTCCAGAAGAATCCCTACTTCCAGCTCCTATACTTGTAAATCCACTTGAATTATCTGCACCAAAATTAGGCGTATTCCAATGAATCAATCCTGATTCTTTTAAATGTCCTCCAGAGATAGAATTTCCACCCAAATACGTTGATAAAGTTTGGAAATCTGCAATTGATGGAACTTTCCAATTTATAGGTGCAAATAAAGGATTTGAAATAGCATACCAATTATATAGTCTTCCATATCCACCAGTTATAGATGGATTCATTATATTTTGTGCAAAAAATATCTTTCTATTATCCATAATTAAACATATAAAGCAATATTCCAATCAATTCTAGTAGCACTTATACAATTCCACGCCAAGTTGTATTCACCAGCAGCTAGTGAGACCAAACTTCCATTACCTTTAAAAGTAACACCACTTCCAACAATAGTTATTGTCGCTGTACTTGTAACAGTAACTACAACTACTCCAAACATTCCACTTGCAAAGTTAGTTAATGTAAGTGAATAATTCCCATTTATTGACCACGTTTTATTTAATCCAGTACTCGCATCCCAAGAGACGCTTGAATTGGTTGTTAATGCCGAATAAGCATCATCTATATAATATAGTTCTTTAGATGAAGAATCTCTTCTTATTTGCTGAGATTTATATCCAGAAGACAACTGTGGAGTCTCGACTTTGGAGTTAAATCTAAGTAGTTGGGATGACGGCGTTGAATTAAACGTTCCATATATTAAACTATTAGTTTTGCCTAATGCCTCAGTTGTCCTATCTAAATTATCAATATATAATGATGTCGTTGCGCCAGTTTCATACCTTCCGGAGTAATTACCAAGAAATATATTTGAATCTCCAGTGTTCAGCCCACCAGAGAGCTGCCCTATTGCTATATTATTTGAATATGTATTTGTACTGGAATACACAAGGGCGGAACTTCCTATTGCGATATTGTAATTCCCATTCACGCCCTGTCCTGTGCTATTTGCTCCAATAATCGTATTATATGTTCCGCTTGATAAGTTTGCGGCAGATGAGCCACCTATCGCTATATTACTTGAGCCAGTGTTTATTGTAGCACCAGCGCTCCATCCAATTAATGAGTTATTGTCTCCACCAGATAAGGATACTCCAGCTCCAACTCCCAATGCTACATTCCTAATTGAAGTTGCAGACGTGGATCCTGTAGTTGAACTTCCTACATATAAATTGTCTCCATAAGCAGCAGATAATCTATATGAATCCCATGTAAGTACCGATGAATATTCAAATCCATTATTTGTTGTATTTATAAATGGTATTTGATTGTCGGCTCCATAAGCCACGGTAGTATCTGGTGGAGTAGTCCACGATCCATTACCATTTAAATATACTGTTGTAACTCCGGTTAATTTTGGCAAAAACCCGTGCTTAGTTGTACTAGAATTGTTTGTAGTTACATCTGTAAATGATAAATCAGTTTCTGGTATTGTTGTAGATGCACTTAACGCCCCAGCAGTTCCTTTTATATATCCAGCAAGAGAACCTAATGTTATTGCACCAGCAGTAGATATTTTAATATCAACACCTGTTGCCCAATCTACACCCCTTCCTATTTTAAATGAATCAGAATCGCTGTTATCAATCCCAGTCACCCACCTTTGTCCTTCTGTTAATAAATATTGTAATTGAGCATCACCAGTTGAGGATTGTTCAATAGTTAATCCAGTTGCAATTCCTGTAGATGTGGTACTTTCATATATGTGTATTTTTGATATAGGAGCATTTATCCCAATACCAATATTTCCATTACTTAATATTCGCATTTTTTCAGATGAATCAATGTCGAATATTATGTAACCACTACCACCACCAACTGTATTGATAATAGTACCACCAGCAGAGTTAGTGTAAAAAGTTGAATAATGGGATCCATCCATAGAAAGCCTTAGTTGTGGAGTTCCATCAGATTTTTCTATATGAACGGGATTTAATGGTGTAGTAATTCCTATACCAACATTGCCCATAAAAGAATTGTTGCCGGTGCCATCAGATGTTAATTGACCTGTAATAGCAATTCCAGTATTGGTTGTATTAAGTTTAACTCCCCCATTATAATATAATGATGTTTGTGCATTTTTTGTAGATAGAATTGACCATTTAGCATTAACATCATCATACAATCCATATTGGGTTTCAGTACCCATGAATGACCATAAAGCAGTAACACTATATTTTACTTGAATCCCACTCCAAGTAGTAGTTCCTTTACGGTTTATTTCTAACAAACCAGTTCTATCTAAACTATCTTTTAATAATATACCACCAATTGTAGTACTATTAGGTGTTATAAATTGAGAAGCAGTTAAAATACCGCTAGTTGTATCATCAGCATTATTTTTCAGATAATCACTATGTGCCTGATTGTTATTTAGGCTGTGGGTGTAAGCGGTATCCCATTGAGTCTGTTCCGTTGTTGTCGGAATAACATACCCGCTCGTTATGGAAAATATACCTGTAGTATTAGAATAAGATAAGCCAGTAGCTATTGAGCTTAATGACGCTAATGTTATATAATTTTGACCTTTAACATAAGCTGTTGATGCTAATTTTGTCGAATTATTAGACAATGATTCTGTAACGCCAGTTACGGATGATGTAAATTTACCAGTTCCGGTTACGTCTAATGTATATCCATTGTCAACAGATGCCCCAATTAATATCTTACCAGTGGAATAAGTCAGATTACTACCAGATTTTGACCAATAATTTATTCCAGAAACGGATATAGTTGGAGTCAGCAATCCGGTTGTATCATTATAACTCCAAGTCATATTACTAAGTGAATCATTCTGAATTTGAGATGCAACTGTATCTTGAACGGTTTCGATAAAATCAGTTATAGTTGTATATAATTGACTGCCAGTGTGATTCGCTCTATCTCTATCTGATGCATGATAATGCAAGATAGAATCTCCAGCATCTGTTAAATCAGTATGTTGTGCTGATGTTAAATGGAAATATTGGCCAGTAGTTCCACCATCTATTAATGATAAGTCATTGTGATTACCAATAGCGCCCCTATCAACCCAAACGTCATCAGTTGTATTATAAGTCCATTGATGATTGGTTGCTAAGTTTTTATCAGTGCCAACTGTTACGGTAGCTGGAGTAGTTGCTGCTGATGCGTCAAATATAACAACAAATGCAGACCCAGAGTATTCGACTATATCGTGTAATCCAACTCCAGCTATAGTCCCAAAATTAGCATGTATAGTTAATGTTTCCAGTATATATCTATCACCAGTTGTTGGTGATGCTCCAGGATCAAATGTATTATCAATAACCATCCTTATAGCGGCATCCAAAAAGTTGCCACCAGAGGCCATTGCATCTATATAGGTCTTTATGGCTAATGTTGATGATATTAAAGTATCGGAAGCATCTGCTAATGTGTTTAATGTTGAGAATTGATATCCTGAATTAACTATCTCTCCATTAGATCCTTTAATTAAGAATCCATTATCAGTGCCAGCCACATTAACTCCTAATATATAAGCCAATCCACCATTCCAAGGCACTTCTAATGATGATGTTGTTGCTAAATTATTGCCAAGTTCTACTAATGTTATATTGTTATATTTAGTTCCATCATATAAAGCAATTCCCCTATTTTCCCATATAACACCTTTTTCAAAGTTATTAATCCTATCTCTAGCCTGAGTATCAAGTTTTAATAATTGTGATTGTGAAAGTATAACTGCACCATTAATTGGTCTATATACATATCCAATTCTATTTGAATATGGACCATATATAACCATTTCAGAAATACTTCTTTCATTTATATCATAAACAACAAGTCTCTTTCCTTCAGAAATTGTACTTATTGCGGTAATTATATAAGGAAATCCAAGATAATCCAACACATAGTCATTTACAGCACAATCTAATGATCCTGCCCCAGGTTCATTTGAATCTATTGGATACACATCAACTGTAAATGAATTAAGTTGAAATGTTCCAGTTATATATTCAGGTAAAACATTTCTACATATTGTACCCCATGCTATTGTTGGAAAATAATTACTCATTACTCAAATTGAAAATATATGTGTATAGTTTGAGCTATAGTAGCTAAAGATTGTATTGTTATTACTGTATTTGCAGCATTACCAACAATTGTTGTATATGCGGCTGTTCCAATTAATTTTGTTAATATTCCAGCACTATCTTCAGCATATATAATTACTTCAATTACTGGTTTTGTGGTAGTATGTGTTATTTCTAAGTCCGTAGTTATTGTGGCTTGTGCCCCCGACCATCCTGATGGAAATGTAGCTCCAACTAACCTTGCTGTTATAGATCCAGTTGGACCTCCGGTAATTAGACTTACTTTATAAATACCACCTGGGGCTGTACTAAAATCTGCAATTGTACCGTCTCCAGCTATGTATTGAGCAGAAGTTCCTCCAGTTGGAATGTGCGATCCAGTACCATATGTTATTTCATGATTATAGGCCCAATCTGAACTTATACTTATTAGATTATTACCAGACGTAGGAGTATCTTCTATTGGTCTTTGTATGGCATTAATGGCGTTAGTTGAAAATGTTATATTAGTTCCAGCAGTTATATTTGTTTGTGCTAAATCAAGTTTAGTCAATGTTAATGTATTAGTCCCAGAACCAGTTATATAAGTTTCTCCAGCAAGAATTACAACTGTAGACGTATCAGTCCATTCTGGTGAATCTGATGAATTAACCCATAAAAATTTACCCTGATCAGTTGTTGAAACTATTGCTGGTAAATGAATTAATGCATCTGCAATATGTGTAGGAATTGTTGTCCCAATATAAGTTAAATCAGCAGAAGTAACATGTTTTGCGGTTAAAGTATTTTCAACATGATCCTTGATATAATTTGAAGTAAGCGTTTTTACTATAGATGTGCTAGGTGATGTTTCAAATATACCAGAGGTAGCAGCTACAGTATCAAAAGTTGTCCATGAAAATACTCCAGCACTAGCTCCGGCTGTAAGTATTTTATTATTATTTGTTGTTGAGGTAGCAGGAACATGCTTATTGCCATCTGTGCTTATATGAGACAGTACACCCAAAGTAAGATCAATTGGAGAAACTGCTGATGTAACCATACCAGAAGTATAAGCTTCATATTTATTGTACATTTCAGTTGTAAAAGCCACCTCTATGGCATCTAATATGGATAATGTTCCAGGAGCTGTATGTGTATGTGCTAATGTAACAGCATTTGATATTTGCGCACCACTATTAGCTAATTCATTTAAATAAGTAATATTTGCATGCGTATGCCTTGCCGCTGTATTTGCAGCTACATTTATATTTGAATTGACCCTAGCATCAGTATAATAAAGATTAGTAAGTTCTGGGATATCCGCTGTACTTACCTGTGTATCTCCAACCCCCCAATTTATGTGTGTATTTAAAACTTTATCAGCACCAATAGTTAATGTTGTTGCTCCAGTCACGTCTCCAGTGTGTGTAGCATTGGTTACTTTTGCAGTATTTAATGCAACCGCCGAATTAGCAGCAACCCTAACATCAGTATAATACAAATTAGTTCCTTCTGGTAGATTTGTTGTAGTTTTACTAGAAAAGGAAGCATTGAATAATGCTTGAGTGTAATATAAGTTAGCACTACCTACTGTTAAATCATCAGTAGTTAACCCATCAAATCCAATAAGTGTTATTCTGTTTGCAACAATACTAAATTGAGAGGTGTCAATTTTTGTATCCAAATATCCAGGAACAGTATCTCCACTATTCGCCATAACAGTAAAAGTAGTTCCTGTACTTGGATTTGTCTGTAGTAACTGAATTTTTTCATCAGTTCTTAAAACTTGTTCTGGGACTTCTGATGATGGAATTACAATAGATGGACTTAGCCCTATCTGTATGCTTCCACTATTTCCTAATTCCATTGACATATTAAGCTGTTTGTCTTTGTAAAACTTCTAATATATTTAATATCTCGGGCTGCTTTGCAACATATGCACTTGCAATCATTGAATCATATAAACTCTTTATTAATAATACATCATCTATTGGTTTTGTGTAGTAATTGTTTGCACAATAATATTTGTAAGCTATTGCACCAACTTGTTTATAAACAATTGCTTTTATTATATTAGAGAGCAATAATTCCAATTCTGAAGCAAAACTGTAAGTAGTTACATTGTCGGTAAGATTATATCCTATTGAATATATTCCATCTGGCAATGCTAAATTTGAACCTAATCCAATCTGAACAGATGTAATTGGATATATCAAATCTGCAACAGTAGTTGCTGCTGTTATTATACTGGATATGTCATATGTATATATGGAAGACCAACTTGTATTTGTTGGAGTTTTATATTTAATTGTGATATTTGCGCTTACCATAGTTGCTTGAAATGTAGCAAATGCTGGTATTGTTCCATCATTCCAAGTTGATGCATCTGTTAAATATAGAATTTTTCCGTCATTAGTTTGTTCATTCAATAAAATTAAACTCATATTAAAATATTTTATCCATTAATTTAATCATAAAATCTCTTGATTCTTTTACATATATTGCTGTAGTAAATAGAAATATAGCCAATGGAACTTTCCAATTTTTATATACCCATTTCCATTTTTCAACTTCATTAATTTTAAACAACAACCCTTCCCTCCCCTTAATCCTACTATTATTTTTATCTACAAAACCATACATTTCATTCTCAAGCATATTCACTCTACCATTTGTTATCTTTTGTAAATCCCTTGTCTCTATTGCCAGATTATGATTTTCTTGTACAGTTGTTTTTATCATCCTTAACTGAACATCAAAGTGTTCTTTTAAATCAGCATTCTTGTCCTTGATAAGGTTAGCTATGAGTTGCAAACTTTCGCTTGAGATGTGTTGTTCCATATATATTAATGCTTTTATTGAATATTTTTATACCAAAGATTGTTCATTAATTTTTGTTTATTAAATTATTGTTTGACTCTTATTTTTAAATAACTATTGCTTTCATTATAATGTCATTCATAGTAATAATGTTAGATTATTCAAAAATAGCAATATAAAATATACAATCAAAATATATTTTATACTCACACTTGTTATTATAAAAAAAGGGAAGGCGTTTGCCCTCCCTCTATTTATTTTATTTACCAATTAAAGCTAGACGGTTACTGCCAATACAGTATCAATATCATCTCCAGCTAAAGAAACCTCTACAGCTACTTGAATCCTAAAAGTATGAATAGGGCCTAATCCAGTAGTTGGACTGACATAAGTTTGATCTGCAAACTCAAAACTAATGATATCATAATCTTTAGTAAGATCTACTTCTTGAGTACGTTTAATTTCAGGATAAGCTCCAATAACACCACTCTTATTCAAGAACTGAGCATAAGATTCAAGATTAGCTAATTGCTTAGCATAACCAGTACCAGGAGTAGCATTTGTAGTATAAGTTACAGTAGCAGTTACAAAGTCCCCAGAAAGTATTTTAAACCTTACTGGTTCCCAAGTGTCATTTACTGGATTAAACTTAGAATTATCTTTACCAGAAAATTTCAATCCATAATTAGTAACAGTAGCAATACCAGTCATTCCAGCAGCAGTTGTTCCATCAAATACATAACCAGTTTCTCCTGCATATGCTTCTGACAATGCAAAAGTGGCAGCAGCAGAAGTGGTTCCACTAATAGAATATTTTACAGGAATAGCGTCTCCAGTAAGAGTTGTAACAACAACATTAGTCCAGGTTGCATCATCAACAGTTTCCATTGCCAAAGGAGGTAATGAATAGAAGTCTGTATTATAAACAATTGTTACTACGGCACTGGTTCCGGCGACATTACTTGCTGTTGCTTGAGTGCCAGCATTAATAGCAGCTACCATAGCAGTTGCGTTTTGAACAGCAGTACCAGCATCTGCAATCAAATAAGCAGTTTCTCCAATATAAGTACAAGCAGATCCAGCTCCACTACCCAATAGAGTTTGTGTATAACTAAAAGTTCTTCCACCAGATGATGGAATATTTAATACAGTTGCATCAGTTACAGATGACGTAGAGGCTGTAAAAGTTGCTGTAGCATCTCCAGTTTTAATATAAGATCCAACTCCCTTCACTCCTTTAGTTACTTTTGTAATAGTAGAATTACCAGTAATAGCAGCAACAGTACCATCTCCAACAACTTCAACTGCAACAAACTTAAATGGTTGACGTTGAATAACTGGGTTAATTGCAGAAACCAATCCAAAAGCTAATTCTTTTTGAGAAGCAGCAGTCGTTTGGTAAGGTGCAGAGAACCTGATTGGAGTATTGTTTATTGTGAACTGAGAATTCATCCATTCCAAATGCATTACGAACAATTCATTTGCAGTTGCATCTAAGGCGCCAGAAGTACCATTAAATCCCAAATAGGATATTTGGCGTTCTGGAGCTACAAAAGATTTACCTACAACATTCTTTCGGGTTGCCATATTCAATTCTGGACTATAAATCATAGTACCATCAGCTAATTTCTTTGCTAACCTCAACTTCTCAGTTGTATTAGCTCCTTTTTCAATAGTCCCATCTTCCTTACAGAAAGCAACAGAACCATTGGCTATAAGTTTTACATCTCCAGCGTCAGCTACACCAGAGGCTACGTTTGCTACATATAAGTAGCTTGCATTTCCTTCAAACATGTTTATTTGTTTTTAATTAAAAAATATTTATTATTTATTATTAAGTTATTACTGGTTTATGAGTTAATGTAACAACACTAGCCAATTCTAAAGCAATCCAATCGGTTCCATTCCATTGTAACAATGCATATTCGCCAGCATTTGTAAAAGTTAAAGTAGTTCCAGCTCCTGTAAAAGTTCCAGTAACAACTCCAGTTCCACCAGCGGTAGCACTTAGCATAATCTTCTTTAATTGTCCAATACAAGCTCCAGCTCCCAAGGTAAAAGCATCACCACCGGCATCTACAGCAATATCTGTATAATGTGCAGCTACACTGATTGCTCCACCAGACCCAGCAGCAATTGTTTCTTGAGCAGCACAAATTGTAATAGGTCCAATTTGATTTGTTCCACTACCGGCAAATCCACCAGTTGTTGAACTGGTATATACTGTAAATATACCGCTACCTGTCAACAAAGCATAATGACTTCCAGCAGTTGTTAATCCAGCAGTAGTTGGCCCAATATATACTCCAGCAGCCCCAGTTGTCACAATAGTTGGAGAGTCAACGGAACCGTCTGAAAGAGTTAATTTACCAGTTTCAGATGATAAAGCGTTTACCTTATCAATTACTGGATTTAAATGTTTTGCCCTAGCAACAATCTCGGTAGCATCTTGATTGCTTTCCATTGTCTTTATTTTACTTAATGCGCTCATTGTTTATTATATTAATTAATTATTTATTTACTTGTTCTTCCTTAGATTGAATATTATATCCAACTTGATTTTGCATTGCTGCTTGTATTAATTTAACTGCTCCAGAAACTATATTATGATGAACTCCTTCATGTAATTCACAATCTTGACTTAAATTTATTCCTAAAGGTGTTTTTATATAATTTAAGTAAACATTATTTAATGAATCTGTATCGCTTGTCACTAATAATGTATGCGAATTGACACCTTCTAATCTCAAACATTTTTCAACATTTGCATGTCTAAATGGATTGTTTTTATTTGCACTATATTCATCATATGAAATAGGTTTTGTCAATATATTTAAATAAGGAATTGCATTTTCAGTTAAATCAACTCTTTCATTTATCGTGTAAAGAACATCTGTTGGTATTGTTACAACATAAGCATCTGGATAAAATGTACTAGATACTATGTCTCCACCAGTTATCGTAACTTCTTCAAGTAATTTACCAAGTTTTCTTTTGTTGGATTCGTTTTTGTCAAAACCTTCTTCATATATCAACTTGATGTAATCCATTTCATACCTTGAAAGATAATAAAAAATAACCCTTGATTCAAGTTTACCTCTTTCTTCATAATTTGGATCCTGCAATCCAAGTTCTATCTCTACAGCTTCTTGCATGTATCTGGCATCCATTATACTTGTTGTTTAGACAAATTACCTAATTTGTATTTATATTCCCTCAAGAACATTTCTACTGCAAGCTTCAATATATCATTATGTGTTGAATCAGCTAATTCAGATGCATTAGTTCCGTCAATACCAGTTGGCCTCGCTAAATATATAATTCCAAATACAGTGCTGGCTATGGATGCATCAATCTCTGCTATATTTTCTTTACTAAGATAGAATACAAATTTATTTGCTCCCTCTAAAACTATAGGAACTTTTTTTATTACTGGTTCATTTGTTAGTGTCCTAATCTTTTTATTTAATTCATAATGATTTATTAATTCAAGTTCAAGAGAATTTATTGGTGCTCCTTTGTCATTTTGAGAAGAAGTCAAGTCAGCATGAGTTAATACTCCAGACAGAAATACCCAGTAATTAGCATTTGTTATTGTGGCCAAATATCCACCATCAATTTGTTTACTTGTGGCAGAAGCAGCAACAGTAATATCTCCAGCAACAGTTCTTTTAATTATTTTTGATAATACATCAGATCTGCGTCTAATAGCATTTATATTATCCTTAATACTATCTCCAAGCAAAAAATTCTGAATTATATATTCTTCTTGTGCTCTCGTCAATATTGAGTATATTACCTCAGTGCTTATATTTTCATCAAACTCTAAATCCTTATTAGTATTTCTTAATAATTCCTCAAAGCGAATTAACATTTCTCTACCAGTCATTATTCTATTTTATTTAATTGTTGTTGACTAACTTGACTCTTATTTGGACTTACAATACTTATTGCATGATCTACAGTCATTGCTACTAATTCATGATATACATCATCATTGAAATCAATTAATGGGGATGATGGTGTTCCTGTTAAATTTTCAGGTTTTCTTATATATGTTAATTCACAACCGGCAGTAGTTAATATTGCAGAATCTGTGCTTTTAAAATAATAAACCATTATAATCTTTTGTCCAGAATTATTTGATGTAATAGTGTATTTTGGATTTTTTAGTACTGGATTGGTGTTTCTGAAACCAGAACTAAATCTAATAGATTCATTTAATTTGACTGGTTCTGCTAAATCAAATACACCTCCGGTTGTTTTTATCCTTATGTAAATAATTGGTTATAGAAGATAAAATTACCAAATATTCATTTATATTTGTATTTGTTTGATATAAATCTAAGTATTCAGCAACCAGTAATCCTTGCAAATCATCAATCCTTTTCAATGTATCTGGAAATTCGGATTTGTAGATATTATTACCACCAAACTTCTGATTAATCATTTTATACTGATTGATCTCAAGTAATTGTTTTATTTCTGAATCTTCAAAACCTGGTAATCCAAGACTACCTAGTTCGTAGGTAGTCTTGAATTCAGTTATCAAATCATTTATTGTCATTATTTATTTCCTTTTTCTATTTGATCTATAAGTTTAAAATATAGATTATCTTGAGATTCTTTTAAGGAACCAACTCTTTCTGCAATATCGTTAAAAGTGAATGTTTCATCAAATCCAGTAAAGATATATGCATTATTTCCTTCTTTTTTAATTGCTCCACATTCTAAAGCCTGTAATACAATTAACTTATTTTTAAATGTAGGTGCAGAAACAATAGATAAGAAGTTTTCACGCTGACCTTTGTCTGCATGAATTTCATTGTATTCTTTTCTTAATGCTACTTTTGAAATATCAATCTGTATCTTTTTAGTAGAACTAATTGTATTGAAGTACACCATTAGAGTTTGTCTCATTTTTGGAACATCATCACCAATTTTACCAAGATACATCCAAAATTCCTGTTGAGAGTTATATTCAACTTCAGCTTCATTATTTAATTGTGATTCATCAATAATAGCCCATTGATATTCAACACGGCTCAATCTTTCTTTCCAGCTAGGAGCTACTGTTGGTTGAACCATAAGAATCCTTGCTCTTAGATTATCCATAGGGTCACTCATGTTATATGACTCCCCTTTATGCATTAAACCAGCATCTTTTGTAACTGTTACCTGCATCTTTTCAAAATGATTACCTGGCTTCCTTACGTTAAGATCTAGTCCCAATTGTTGTTCAAAGAACTCTTTTTCTTCGTCACTCTTGAATATGTTTACTAAATCACCACGCTCATTCCTTGGTAAACAGAATGAAGTTGTAGCTCCATCCATTTTAAAGTAAGCTATGTGTCTTGGATCTGTAATCATTTTTCCTCCTCTTGGAGATGGCATTATAATAATTTTCTTTTTTTCTAAAAATTCTTTTTTAATTGCTTCTTCTGTTGTCATAAATTTGTTTTTAAATTATTTAGGTTTTAGACAAAAAATAAAGGAGAGAGGATATAACCCCTCTCCGATTATACTATCGAAGTACATTAGGACGAAGCCTACCAGTACGTTTAACATTTCTAATTAATATACCAAGCCATGCGGCTTTATATACAGAATAACCATCTTTAGATGAAGCAGTCATTATGGCAGCTCCATTATCTCCAGTGTATCCTTCTCCACCGGGAGTAAATGGATCACGTAATCCAGGAATATAACGGTGAACTTCATGATTACCTTTCAATGATACACGTTGAATATTTGAGTTACCATTGGTAGTGCCAAAATCCCAGATATCATAAGTATATGATTCAGCAAGACCTTCTTTAAAACGTTTAGTATGAAGAACTGGATTATCTTTCATTGGATCAATTATCACATGGAATTTAATTCCATTAACAAAAGTATAAGTTCCAATTTGAGTTTCATCTAATTCCTTACCGCCTTGTTTAAAGTTATGGTCAGATCGTAACCAAGAAATATTGGATGCAGTACCTTTAGCAGCTTTATGGAATTCTAAAGCACCCCATTCTCCAGTAGACAAAACAAACTCACGTTTGTCTTCTTTAATCTTACCTACAGAAAGTTGCATTGCAAAACTTGAAAGCATATCTAAACTAAATGTATTGAAATACATCAAGTTACCAGATTCCATTTGTTCATATAAGCCAAATCCAGAACGGATAGTGTTTCCACTTTCTCCCTTATGACCAAATGATCCATCGGCCATTTTATTGGATTTACCATACATCAACAATCGTGCTTTATCACGTCTAAATTGTTTATAGAAATCCCATCCAAGTTTATCAATCCATTTAGTGTGGACTTTACCATCAGCACCAACAAATTGCATGCCCATAGCTGGATTCTTAGCTCCAATCATATTACCAGGAACATCATAATTCTTACGAATCATTGATAAGGTATTTTCCATTTCAAAATGAGAAGCATGGTGAACTCCATTACCCCTTTCAGATAATTCTTGTTCAGTTTGTCCGTACAATTCTTTCCAACGGGTGTCAACTGCCAGTTCATCGTATGGTAAGAAAGCGGAATCATCAGAAGTAAAATTCTGAACTTTATAACGCCAATAAGCTCCATCCTGAACAGGATCTTCGACTATACGTACTTGATAAGTTTCTGGATTTTCACCAACAATGTGTGTAGTTACTTCAAAATAACGTTCTGGGAACCACATATAGAAAAATCCACGTGCAATACCAGCTTGATCAGTTGATGCCACTTGAGAACCACTTGATGTTAAAGATGCTTTAACAAGAGGAATATTTCTTTCCTCTGCACCCATTAATCTCCAACGGTATGGATCATCTGTTTCAATTTCCATTACTGGAAACTTATTTACAAATGACACTAAATTATCATCACCATAATTCACTTCATATACTGTTTCCAAAGTCTTGTCAATGTATTGAGGTGATTTTCCATAAGCCCATGCAAGATGTTGATCTCTAGTAAGACCTGACCAATATTTTGGATCTATGATCTGTAAGGGCGTAATTTGATTATTACTCATATTTATTTAAATTTAAAACTTTTTCATTTTAAGAAGATTGAAAATGGATCTTCTTTATTTGTAACTGTTTCGCTGAAAGATTTACCCATTGAACCTTTATATGATCTTCCCTCATTATCTTGTAGGAATGCCTGTAATCCAGTTGTTACTTTTGTTTCAGCATTTTTTACAAATTTATCCAATGGTTTATCATCAAAAAATCCAATGGCTTCTAAGTATGCTACTTTAGCATCAAAAGCAATTGGATTCTCATCTCTTTTAGCCCATAATTGATTGTTGATGCTTCCATCCTTTAGTTTTGCTGGACTTGTTAACAGTTTAATCATTTTTTCTTTTACAACCTTTGTAACCTTGTCACCCTTAAAATATTCATCAGTGGTTTCTATTAAGGCTTTTTGATCTGTTGTATATTTTGCAATTGCCGTTTCTCTAGCAATTTTTTGATCTTGAGCTTGTTTTATATTGTTTTGTTTTGTCTCAGCAATATATTCAAGAATGTTTTGTGAAGCTTCGTCAACTTCATCTACATCAGATCCATCTTCGTATGATTTGTTTACCAGTTTGGTAATCTTATCATCTGAGAATTTCGTATTCAATCTATAATTTAAAGTAAGAATATCTTTTCTTGCTTGAACAGCATTGTCATCCTCCCCCTTTAAATCCATGCCTTTAAAACTCTTTGCAAAGTTTTCAAGTTGTACTATTCCAGTAGCTTCTTGTTTGGATACTCCACCACTAACCATTGTTAAATACTCTTGATATTGGGAATCGTCATTTGTTTGTAATTCCTTTTTATTTACCTCTAATTGTTTCTGAAACATATATTTAATTGCAGCTTCATCTCCGTCTTTAGTGGCAATTTCCTTTATTTTTTCTTCATCAAAAGTAGATAATGCGCCAGCCTCCGTCAAGTCTTTACCTAAAACAACAGAAAACAAAGAAGAACCTTTAGTATTATCAGGAGACTGGCTATTATCAATTTTTTCTACCTTTTGTCCTGGTTCGTCATTAACTTGTTTCTTATTTGCTTCTTGGATCAGACCAATATTTTCAAATAAATTTAACTCTTCTTTTTGTTCCTTATTATCAGGATCTTTTTTAATTGATGTATCCTCCAAAAAGGAAGGATTAAACACCATGTCTTGATTTAATTTTTCTTCTGCCATTCTATATTTGTTTTTTAGGTGTGACGAAATTATAAAGTAATTAATTATAAACCTAAGAAATTTATAATTAATTACCTTCTAGTATAACTATTTTGATTGACTTGACTTCTTTTGCATCCTTGAAATTGATTCTGCTTGCAAATTGTGACGTTCAATTTCAGTCATCTGTCTACTCTTTAATTTGAAATTTTGCATTAATTTCTCTTTATCAAGACTAATTTTAGCTAATGCATCTGAGTTATCAATTCCTTCAGTAGATTGCTGTTTCAATAATTCTATCTCTAACTTGTTGTTTAACTCCATCTCTTTAAGTAATAGTTCATGATCCCTTTGATCCTGTAACATTCTTTCATTTGAATCAATTTCAGCTTGCTGTCCTTGCAATTGTCTTTCTTCAGATTCTTTCTGTCTTTGTCTCATATCTTCTTCAGCTTTCTCTATTTTTCTTTTTAATGAAGCTGGATCTTTTGTCATAAATACATCCATTATTGTAGACAATGAACCTTCGTTTTGCATGTATGGTTGAGCAAGAGCTTTCATCTCATTCATCATGTTGGTTACATCAGAAGAAGCATTAGTTGCAACTCCATAAGTTCCTTGCATGAAAACTGAACCATCAAAATCCAATACGGTCTTTGTGCCATCATCCAGGACAAATGATCTCTTCTCCTTTTTATCCTTCCATGCAATAGCAGCAGTACCAATTAATATTTTTAAGCATCTAACCCTGAAATTATCATGTAAACTAAAATATTTTTCAGTATTATTGCTTGATTGCATTACAGACCTTTCTACACCACCAACAGTTTCTCTGTTGGAAATAGCTCCCTTACGCTGGGGCGTTACCCCTGAAATATCAGCAATCCTATTTTCAAGGAATTCTAACATGTTCATATTCATCTGAATCATATTGGCATCACCAATCTGCATACTTCCAGACGACTCATTCATTGTTCCGGCTAATTTACCAGTAGAAGCTCCTTCTAATCCTTCATTAAATGGATCCTCTATCATTATACCAAATTGCTGCATATAGAACATAATCTTGTCCATAGACCAGTTATCTGGTTTCTTAGCGAGATTAAATTTAGCAATATGCCCTTGGTATTTAATAAAGTCTTGTTGCAACCTATACATAAAGAAGTTATATAGAAGCTGATATGGCTTCATATAACTCATTAAAGATTTAGCTTGTGCTGAGTTTGTGTTTAGGATGTTACCTACAATTCCAGGATGGCATATGGATGGATTATCAGGATCCCTAAATTGTATTGGTCTTGGACCATATTTTAAATATATAGTTGCACCAATTTTAGTTCCTTCATTCCATTCTGAGATATATACCCATTTGACCTTTTCTCCATTTTGTGTATCTGGAGTATATTTACCATCAACATATTTCTTTTGGTCCCTACCTTCATTATCTTTATAATCAATAATTCCAATTCTTCGCTGACCCTTCCACAGCACTCTAGTTACCCTAATATTGCCACTTTCATCAAATGCTCTATTGAATGCCCTAACTCCTCCAGAACCGGCCCTAACAACTTTATCCATTCCCATATATCTAAGGGAATCATTAATATTGTATCTGTCAGTAAGTAATTGTCCGTCTGGAATTAGTTTTGAACCAGAAGTTTTTGTGGTATATATTTCTTCAAGATAATCTTTATCTGATGTTGATAAATAAGTATGATAGTTGTCTATTACAACTCCAATTGGTACAAATTTAGATATTACAATCCAATCAGAATCTTCAACCTTATAACTATCAGCAGTCCTAAATGTAACAACGTCTAATGGGTTAAGTCTTTCAAATACTAAATTACCACCAAGGATATCTATACTTGCAAGTTCTTCCCCCTGTATAAGTAAGTCTTCAAAGTTCTTACTCCAATGCTCCTTAATATCCGTTGTATTAATAAAGTATTGTATAACTTGATTAGACATCCTTTCATACATATCCTGATAAGTATATTTACTCCATCTGTCTAATTCTTGTATTGCCTTTTTAGCTTGCTCTTGGTCAAAGAATTCATTGGTTATTTGTTCAACCATTAATTGATTGAATTTCTCAGTAATTATTTGTTGACCAGAACTGACTACGTCATCATTAACTACATATGATACTGGATTAAATAATCTCTTTCTTTCTTCCCCAAACAATAAATTTAAATTACCATTTGCAACTGGATAGTTTTTGTATGTATCTGGAAACTTCCCAGCCAGGTTATAGGGGTTTATTACAGTTTCAATCTCCTCCCTATCTACAATATCATTAAATAGGTTTATATTTGATATCTTTTCTTTTCTATCAGACCTAAGTCCATTATCTCTTTGATAATTTACCAAAGAAACTCCTATCTCTATATTTTGCTTATACCAATCTTCAGTCTTCTTTGAATCTGGGATTGCTTGTTTTGGGAATACTGGTACATTAAAAGTATCACTCATGCTTATTTTTTAAAATAACAAAATTATATAGGAATTATCTTTATTGCAAATTTATTTAATATACACTTTGGTTATTGTTCCATCTATCATCATTAAAGAACGGATCACTTAATGCTCCAGCTCTACGCTTCTTAGCATCAACTACAATTCTCCTTCTATCTTCCCTGAGTATAAATAACAATATCAATGAAGATATCCTGTCAAAGTTGCCTCCCGGTTTATATGATAAGAATTCCCTCAACAATGCTGGTGATTTGATTGTATGCAGATTCATTACTCCAACTGGATGGTTATATGCTTGTTCTGATAGCCATTGAAGGATATAATCTATACCGAGTGATATTACGTCAGCATTAGTATTTGTTCCAAGAGATTTATTGCCCACACCTCTTGATTTCTGAACATCTTTTTGTAACAATATTTCAGGAGTTTCTACAAGCAAATATAATGCAGCCTTGTTATACATATGACCAAAGAATCCCTTTTTGTTATTTTCATAATTACATCTAGCATTATAATATATTAATGCCCTTCTACATTGTTCATAGAAATCTGCAACGTATTCAGTTCTACCAGTATATTCTAAACATAGTTCTCCAGTTAGTCTATTCATTATCCAGAATGATTGTAGTGATCTAGTTATATCAGTATTATCATCATCATCAATTGGATCGAGTGAAGAAATATATATATTGCTAGGTACATTACCATCATCATTTAATACTGGTATTGCAAATATTTCAACACAACCACTTATATCTGAATTTCCCCCAGACTTAACTGGATACTCTCTAATTGGTTCTTTTTTGACATTTTTTATGCCTATTTTACCATCCTCTTGAATAATAAATTCCACCTTATAACTTAAATCTAGAGTTTTTTTACTAGACATAAGTCTTGAATAATGATGTTTAATATCAGATGTAGGGAATTGATTATTGCCGGCATTAATAAACATCTCAGATGGAACTAATGGATAGTTCATCTTCTCCATCTCAAAAGCTTTCTTAGATGGGGATTTGGATGCATCTAATCTCCTACGTTCAAAGAATTTAGTAGCAGCTTCTACATCAGTATTACCATTGGCATCCTTAAAATTTCTAGCCATATGGGTTGCTGGAATAAACCAACATATCTTTTCTTGATTTTCAGGTTCCCATATATTATCAAACTCAAGCATTTCAAATCCAGATGGAGCCTTAAATATAAGTTCAGCTTCCTGTATCTTCTCAACATTACCACCAGTACCCAGATATAGGGAACTACCAAATTTCTCTCCAGAATCATTCTGAGCAGCCACATTACCGGAGTGAACTGATATTAAGTTACCCATTAATCCTATTTCTTCCACAATAATAGTACCTGGCCTTCCTCCGGCAGCAGCTTCAGGATTCTCTGTTGTAAAAATCCTATGTTTAATTATAGCACCAGTACCAACATCCTTCATCTCTCCCCCAACCTTCTTCTTGTATTTATGCTCATAGTCTTTATTAGCAGCAATACTACCGCTCATGGCTTTATAGAATGGACATGGGATTTCAGACTTTGTTCCTTTGTTATATTTACCAGGTAAGTTGTCTATTATAAATACTGCCTTCTTTAGTAAATCCCTAGATTTATCAGATATAGCTGCACCCACTACAACTTCAGCTACTGGTATTTCTGTAGGATGCTTCTCATACTGTCTAATACCATCAAATAATATCTCATGGTCTGCTACGTTTGATGCTAACCAAGAATTATGTGTTACGACATAATTATCTGTTAAAAAACAATTGTCAATACTATCTACACCAATACATACAGATGGCATAACTTCTAATTTTTCTATATTTTTAATAGAAATGAAATCTTGTGATTTTCTATGTATTTTCCCTAATTGTTTATTCAACTTTCTTTGAAGATGAAATATTGGAGTTGTTGTATTTATAAATAACCTATAATAAACACCACGTATATATTTATGCCCTTTAATATTTCCCTCATATCCTGTTCTATTATCAATACCAATTTGGCATCTTATACCAAGACTTCTTAATACTTCAGCAAGGTCATCAATTAGCTTCTTACTTTTATTTGTAAATTCACAAGACCCATCTGAATTACAAGATCCATCAGTATCCATTAATCCTTTAACTAATTCTAGTCTTTGTTCTATTGATGAAGTTTTATATACTTCTGGAATATGTTTTGCTTCGCCTTTTAAATTCCATCCATTTAAAAAAATTGAATCTTTCAATGGATTATTTTTCCCCCCTCTAGTTCTATTTGGAATATATGAAATATTATAATTATTATTAGTTGACGAATCATACTTAAAACAATATTCGTCCCCAAGTATTGTTTTAAATTTATCTAAAATGTCAGAATCATTACAAGCTAATCTTATAGTTAGTGTAGTCATTGTTCCATCTCCAAGCAATGCACCCATTATATAGGGGTTTACTGCAAGTTTTTTTTCATCATATTCAACTGGTTTCGTTTGCTTTATTGAATAGATATAAGTATCTGACCCATCTAAATTTTTACTATATTTAAATTTATCAAACATTGTTTTTGTTTCAATAACCAAATTTTTCCTTCCCATTTTATTAACTTCCCACAAATGACCACCACCACATAGAACTTCCCTTCCGTCAGTTAAAGTAACTCTATATTGAACTTGATCGTAATAATTTTCTTTAGATATTACATTTGTTAGTTTTCCATTAGATCCATATATTTTATCTCCTATAATTATATCTTTTATTTTTACTTTACTACCGTCATATTTTATAACTATCTGATTTTCAAATAGATCCTTGCCTCCGTCACGTGTTCCGAACAACATTAAATTCTTTGGTATATTTCCATATACTGGTCTTCCTAATGGCTTTTTAAATAGTTGCCTTATATAAGTTCTAACATTCATATAATCCTTCCTACTACCATCTTTTTTGAAGAAGTTATTATAGAGCATATCTATAATATCTCCATTCTTATCGAGACACCTATGTTTAAGTTCCTCATCAGTTAAATCTTGTAGTAAGAATCTATTGCAAGAATATTCCTCATCAAACTCAAATCCACTAAATCCCCTAGCTTCTATCCAATTATAATTAAACTCCCATTCAACATCATCAAGATTAGGTCTACTTGGAATCTTAGCTCCAGATGCAGCACCTCTCTTTTTAACAAGTATAGTTCCAAAGTTTACATAAAAATAACAAACTGGAGGCATGTACCTCCAGCTATTACTCTTTGGAAACTCTGGTTGTTCTGGTGTTATATCTACATCAACCCCAGCTTCATCTATTGACCAGAAACCATCCACGCACCTGCGCTTAGATTCTGACCAGAAGGTTAAATACTTTCTTGATGCTGGATTTAGTGTGGGAATTTCTTTTATAATAAAATTTGAGCGATTCGCAATTTTTAAGAATTCCATTAATTAAATTATTCTGAAAATGTTACAGTATATTCTTTACCAGGAGTAAATATAATATTTGGGTTAATTGTTCCAAATTCAATTGTTCCATATGGTGTCAAATAAAAGAATTTCTTATTTTCTTCACTATTACCAGTCACTACATTAAATTTTACTTTGTTACCATATTCCATTTGTGTAAATTCTACACATTTAAATTTTGCAATTGTTTCCATGTTTATCTAGTTGTTAATTATTAAATTAAATTTCTTTCTCCAAAACTTTCAGTGCGATCACCCTTAACAGCACCTACATCTGATTTAAGCTCTACAGCAGCTTTAAGTCTATCAATTTCTTTCATAATATCTACATTTCTCTTAATAGCTTCATCTAATTGTTTTAATGTATCAAATGTTAATGAAGCTTGTTGTTCTTCTAAAAACCTACGTCTATTTTCCATATACAAAATAAATGTATGGTAAGTCCTTTCCTCTTCAGTCATCATAAGTTTCTCTGAAAACTTTATAAGTTCATCATATGGTTTCCAGTCAAACTTAGAATCATTCATTATATCATCATTGATAACCTCAACTCTTTCTATACTATCTAAAGTTCTATAAGCATTACTTTCACTTTTATCAAACATGTGGACAATTCCCCACATTACAGTACTTGATGCTTTCTTATCTTTAGATTTATCTTCTAAGTATAGCTTATGAAACAACTCTGGAGTTTTCCAACTTGGATATGTTTTCCAAAAATTTAGAATATTATCTGGGTCAAAATTAGCTAATAAACTTTCCATCTGTAAGCTTTTCTATACATTCAATTAAATCATCAAATTGTTTATACGTTAATGACATGCCACATCTACCAGATTCATCATTTGCTTCAATTTGAATTATTGATGATGTAGATAAATGTTTTATTTCTATTTCTCCAGTATTTATTTTTGAAAATAAACTAAACCATTTCATACTATTCCTTTCTACTATTTCTAAATTTCTTACTAACCTCATCTACTCGCTCAATAACAACTTCTCCTTCATATAAACTTGGGCAAGTTACATTAAGTTCAAAATGTGTAAATCTAACAGTTCCAATTCTAGTAGGTTCTGATCTAGTTCCATTATGTACCCACATGCTATTATTTCCAGGATAATCCTTTATATGGTACTCTGTATTCATTAATCTCTGAAGTAGTTTAAAATCACTTATAGAGCATAATAGAACATATTTAGTATAACCTTCTTTATGCAGGTCTATTAATGAGTCAATCCTTTTTTCCATAATTCTTCTTTTTACTTGGTTTAACAAAAAACAATCCAAACTTATGTAATCTAATAGATGGAGTATATTCCTTTTCTTCATTATAAGATTCCATAACAATCTTAACCATTCTGAACTGGCTGCGTATTATCTCATCAGCTTGATCTGGTTTTATATTGTATCTCCTGCACAAGTCCCTTATTATGTTTTTACTACGTTCACTGTTCATCTAAAAACTCTTTATCATTTTTTTTTCTAATTGCCTTATTATGTCTATCACATACTGGAATCAAATCTCCATTGAATTTAACAAAGTATTTGGCTTGTACTTCTTTATCTAATGCTTCACAAATAATACATAGTTTTATTTTATCGTTTTCCAACATCAGTTAATATTTTAAAACAATCATTTAACTTATTTTTAATAACAGCATCATTTAATTCTTTACAACTTATTGCAAATTTAATTCCACTATGAGTTTGTACATTTAAAATTTCATATGGTACTCCATATCTTAAATTATACTTATCATGTTCCATTTCAAATTGCAAATCTCTCCAATTCTCATATGGTAATATTACTTCCATATTCTCTATGGGTCTAGCGCTTAAGTTTTGTAATTTAAATGCGAAATCCTCTAATAAGTTCATTATTTTATCTTCTGCCATAATTAATTATTTACCAAATCCAACACTATCACTCTTACCTCTCTTAAAGTTCTGGTCATTGAGTACGTTATTTACTTTAGAGTTCCTACTCCATATCTTAACACCAGCAAATCTAATGTCATAGTTATACTCTCCTTTTACTATGAAATCATCTTTAGATAATTCCTGTTCTGATGTGTGGTTTATTTTTATCATATTAATCCTCAATTATTTTTATTTGATAAAAGTTTTCATCTTCAATTGGTTTAAAATTCAGTTTCATTCTATTAACAGTTTCTTCAAAGTCTAAAACAAAATCTTTAATTTCATAAATATTATGGTTAAATTCGTATTTCTTTCTAATAAATCCCAAATATCCACAATTACATTCTACCTCGCAGGCCATGTGTATATATCCCATTGTTGATGTAAAATATATTCTGGGATAAACAAATCTCCCAGTCGTGTGTATTTCACTTCTTTTAATTTGGTTAACTATTTCTTCTCTATAAGTATTAAATGTATTTTCTTCTGCTTTTATCATATTATTGTGTCATTAATGCTTTAATTTTACCTTCACTACTTCTACTTCTACTCCAACCATTGCAATCATTACATTGGTAGAGTTTAAATTCTCTCGTGTTCGTATATACATCTTTCTTGTAAACAATGTTTTTACTTCCACATTTAGTACAGCACATTGATGGATCTTCTTGAAATATACTAATTGAAGGAGATCTGTTATCCCAAGGTCTCAATTCCAAATATATTTTCTCAAGCTCAATTACATCCTTTTTATTATAGGCCAACATTGTTTCCCAAGATGCCTCATCGCCATCCATACATTTCTTCCATAAGTCAAATCCAAAGTGTTCCATTTTACCACTAGAACCTATGAATTTTGAGAGGTAATCTAATTTATGATATGTAGTCCCAAAATTAGTTTTAGCTATCTGTAGAGTATCTACAAGTTTGTAGGGGGAAGGTGGATTCATTCCGTGAAATAAGAATCTTGCATTAAGTTTCTTTCTGTCAAATCCTATTAAGTTATGTGCCACTAAGATGTCACATTTGTCTAAAAGTCCCCATAATTCAGAAACTATATTGAAATCATCAAAATCTTCTTCATCTTTAGCTGTTCCAGAGTACATTATGTCTTCATTAAGGAATTTGCCGGCATAAGTTAATATTGTCCAATCCCTAATAATGTTTTCTGGTTGAATAAATTGTTTCCTTGTTCCCCAATGGTAGCTTATTATTGGGGAAGTTTCTAAGTCAAATAACAGTATTTTAGCATTGTTATTTGTATCCTTTTTTATGGTTACTTGTAGAATAGGTTTTGATTTGAAAGCTACATCTTTAGGATTGTATTCAGTTCCATATTTAAGCTTATTCTTAGCTATTATCTTAGATTTGATTACATCATCTATATTGGAATTAAATTGTTTTGCAATTTTACCAGCTCCCATTTCCAAATAACAATTATGCTTTATAAATTTCTCTATTAATTGGTTTATATCCATTATTTAATTTTTAATTTCAAAGTGAAATATAATTTCATTATCTAATCTCTCAATTTCAAATAGCTTTATAAATTTATCAGGAATCTTTCTTCCAACTATAAATCCCTTCTTCCTTAATTTAGTAATGTAGTTGGTTACGAAGTCCATTGATATGTTTTTATTTTTTGTTGAAAGTTTTTCTGATATAGTTACCTTGAAATCATAACCAAACAATATTGTGAATATTTGTTCATCATTTAGTTTCTTGTTAAGTTCAAGGTATTCATCTATGAATATAGAAAATACATCCTTTTCCCTATTGGATAACTTTGAAAAAGGATTTAGGAAGCTAAATATCTCCAATACCTTTCTAGTCCTATGTTCCTCATTATTAAGCGGTATCGTGTACTTCATATACTTTTAAGTGTTTATCTGTCAATGTCCAAAATACTTTTAGGAAGTTTTCATTGAGATATTCATTAATCTTCTCTTTGTCATTAAGAACTGATTCTTTTATAATTACAGGTTCTTGAAACATGTTAATTTCTATGTAATTACCAAATTCATCAAATCCTTTTTCACCTATTCCCAATTGAATTTCTTCTAATGGGATTGTGTTTTGTTTATAGTATTTCATATTCAGCAATATAAAGGTAAGATTCTTTACTTTTTTCCATAAATTCAGTTATTCTATTGTTATCAATTGTAATCTTTTTAAATAGTTTTGAGTATTGTTTTTTATTTTTGAAATTTTCATGAGCCTGCTCTACTGTTAATTCTAATTGACCTTTGATTACTTTTGTAACATAATTAAACATGTATTTATATAAAGATGCATTGTAATATGAATGATTCTTATTTACATTTCTAATATTAAAATCACCAAATGAATTTCTGTAAAACATATTAAATCCATCAACCCTATTTATAAATTTTAGTAAATTTGAGTTATATTTTTCTCTTGGAATAACAACAAAGCACTTCTTATTTTTAATCTTTATTTTTTTAATTAAAACGCCAAATTCAGAGTCAAATTTATTATATAGGAAAACTCCCCCATCGTATATTGTTTTATTTGTTATCTCCATTGATTTGTTCTTTTAATTTATCCTCTTTAGCTATATGTTTGGCTTTATCTTCCCTATATTTTTCAACTATATGAGATAAGTAAGAGTTAACCTCTTCCTGTGTTTCCCCACATAATGCTTTTGAATATGGACCTGTAGAAATCCATACCTCATTAATCTTTTTAGTCTCAGTGTTGAATATAGAATCAACATGGATTCTTGATGGGTATGTTATTTTAGGCTTCCGTAATTTCATAGTTGTCTGGAGTTACTGCATATTCAATATTATTTACATGTATAACAGTTAATCTATCAGCATACTCATCTTTAGAATTAGTGCTTCTACTAGATAATCTATTGCCCTTAATATCCATTACAATATCACCAATTTTAAATGGATGTACTTTATCTCCAATTGCTTCAATAACAATCTTCCATTCTTCTGCAAGAGCTTTAGTCTCTTCAGAAACCATATTAGCCATTTGAATTAACCCTGGCCTCTTTATATTTATTGACCTTAATAATACATCGTATTCATTAAGTATTACTTTTGAATAATCTTTTACTTTTTGCATGTTTCTTCTGTTTTAAATTGTTTCGACAAATGTAATATATTAATATGTTATAAACAAAATTAAATGAAGTTTATTTTTATATGTTATATAACATATTAAATAATTTGCTTATAACAAGTACAATATATATTTTTGTCTAATTAATAACATCAAGATGAAACAATCATTTAGCCCCTCAAGTCAACTATGTTTATCTTATCAAGAGCCATTTGGTTGCTTAGGGTTTTGTTATTATATAGATTTGCCATGATTCAAGTTTAAATATAATTAATATGAACCCTAAGATGAAAGTCTTGGGGTTTTTTTTGTTTTAAAACCTAGATGTTCCGCAGATGGTTATACGGCCCTGATTTGGAATCAGGGGTTCGCAGGTTCAAATCCTGCCATCTAGACTTATATCGCCTTAGAATAGTGGTCAGTTCGCAAGGTTTTCAACCTTGACAGAGGAGTTCGATTCTCCTAGGCGATACAAATTGGAGATAATCATTTGGATGAGACGGGTCTGTAAAACCCCAAATAGTAAGTTCGATGCTTACTATCTCCACACATTGAGATATGGTGTAATTGGTTAGCACATCAGAATTTGAATCTGGGAGTTTGAGTTCAAATCTTAATATCTCAACAATTGGAGAGTACGCCTACGCCTAGGCAACCAGTCTTGAAAACTGGGACGCGATGTAATAGTCGGGGGATGGACACCTCTACTCTCCGCAAATGGCTCCTTGGCCCAACTTGTAGAGGCATCAGGTTTAATCCCTGCTTAGTGTAAGTTCAAATCTGACAGGAGTTACAATTGCTTGAGTAGGTTAATAACGAATTGGCATAGTAGATTGATTTAGAATCAATTACCCTTGTGGGTTCAAGTCCCACCTCAAGTACATAAGGAGATGAAGCTAATCTGGTGAAAGCACTGGACTGAAAATCCAGGGAGTGTGGATCAAAACCACATATCTCCACTATGGGCATACAAAGGATGCAAAATTAGGACTGCAAATCCTAAGAGATGAGTTTGACTCTCATTATGCCCTCTATGGAGAATTGCATGAAAGGTAAATGGCCAGTTTGCTAAACTGAGGCTGGGTAAAACCAAAGTAGGATCGTTATCTACATTCTCCGCAACATATGTTTTATAACATATAAATATATTTGGTAGTTTCAATTATAACATTTAGTTTTGTTTCAAATTAAATACAAAAGATTTCAAGATATGTTACGTACCCATAGACACATAGGAACAGTTAATAATATTGATGGTAAAGCCTGGACTTTCCTTGAGGACTGATATTGTGTTAATGGATAATTATATATACACTCTTGAAATCCTCTAAGAAACATTAGGGGATTTTTTATTTTATGTACTTTGACATATTGGAAGAATAAATTCTGACATAACCAGGATGCCTGATACGCATTACTAAGGTAGTTGGTTGCAAACGTAGGTTCAAATCCTACTGTCAGAACATATTGCGAGTAGTTTTGGTAAACCACTAGGTCTCATAAGCCTGGAACTAGTATTCGATTTCCTAACTCGCAACCAATGGGGATATAATTTAGTGGTAAAACGTTTGGCCGTTAACCATTTGATGGTGGTTCGATTCTATCAAGAGGTACAAATGCTGACTTATGCAAATTGGTGAAGCAGCGAAGCTTATATCTTCGTGATATCTAGGTTCGATCCCTAGGGTCAGTACTATATGGTGTTTATGGTGTAATGGTAAGCATAAAAGATTGTGAATCTTTTGGCATGAGTTCAAGTCTCATTAATCACCAATTTGGTTTTGTCGCAAATGCTTACTATATTTGCGACAATTATTTCTCCTTCCAATAAAAAAGCCA
>Ga0209416_1000299_pt1 | contig 52298 bp, 99 predicted proteins | sample RifGroF1_FD_184001 | JGI IMG/M metagenome (GOLD analysis project Ga0209416, IMG submission 184001) | Groundwater microbial communities from Rifle, Colorado, USA - Groundwater F1 (SPAdes) (version 2) | ecosystem: Environmental > Aquatic > Deep subsurface > Groundwater | place: Rifle, Colorado... | reverse complement strand
TTACCCGGAAGGAGTGGGAACATTAATGATAACTTTTCAAATTTTGTGGAAATTAATTTGTGTCGATTGCGGATATACCGTCGATTTAAGTGGGGCTGATTTAAGTAGGGCAGATTTAAGTGGGGCTGATTTAAGTGGGGCTAATTTAAGTAGGGCAGATTTAAGTAGGGCAGATTTAAGTGGGGCTGATTTAAGTGAGGCTGAAAACCTATTTGATCCTATTCAATATCTTAAAACCCATTTTGAAATGATTAATTTAGGATTAATCTGTTATAAAACCTTTCATGAAAATTATCAACCAAATCCAAATTGGAAGATTGAACAACAATCTATTTTAACCGAAAATGTCAATCCGTTACCGACCAATGATTGTGGATGTGGAATTAATGTTGCAACATTAGATTGGGTTAAAGGTAATTGTTCAAGATCAAATCCAATTTGGAAATGCTTGATTCCAATTGAAGCATTATGTTCTATTGTGGTTCCCTATAATACTACTGGAAAGATTCGGTGTGGGATGGTGCAATTGTTGGAGGTTGTCAATAAATGATCTTTTTTCTTTTATCGGAAATTGAATTGATGCAGACCCTCCAAAACTGGGGGATCTCGTTAGAGTATTGGTGGGGGTTAATCTAATGCTAAATCTAAATGATTGGTTTGCTCAATTACCTCGTAAAGAGAATGAATATGTATATATTATAGGCAAGATTGAAGCACGGCGACCTCGTGCAATTGCGTTTAATTTATATAATAAACGAACAATTTGGATACCCTTATCAGTTTTAGAGAATATGGAAGTCCCGTTAGAAGGAAATGGATTGTGGATTAAAGAGTGGTGGTTAGAAAAACAATTTCATTATTTGGAGGGAATGTAAATGAGTGACGAGTGTCCCGATTGTGGAAATCCCTTAACTTATTATCAAGGGATTGCGGAATGTGACTGCGGGTATACCCATGTGTTGAGTCCATGTGTTTGTTGTTTTTTTGATATATGTATTGGAAAAGACCAATGTGGTGTTTATCAAAAATGGGCGAAACTCTATGGAGGGAAACAATAATGGTGCAGTGGCTCGTGACCTATGAATTCTTGTTAAACGATTGGGTAGAATTTGAACGCTTATTTGATACCGAACAAGAAGCAATTCATTGTTGTGAAACGGCAACTCGAATGTTATTAGACCATCGGAATTTTAAGATTAAGGTGGTCTTGTCCCGGGAAGAATATCAAACTCTTTTAGAAAATCAAGTTCAATCTTGGACGCCATTTTTTGATACTATAAAAGATGATGATGATTTATTTGAAGAATCAAAAGAAGAATCTTATCATGAGTATTTAGACAAAGCGGAGGACTTTAAATGAACATTGAGAAACGCTATAAAATTACCTTATTAGAATCAGAAGTAATTATAATTTCTAAAATTATGCCCTTTTTATCTAATGAAGATTGGGTGCTTTTATATAATTTACGAAGTGAATCAATGATGAATCTCACGCAATTAAACTCAATTGTAAAGATTTTGGAAAGATATGTGAATAATTATCTTCAGATTAAAGACATCTTAACCGATCTCTATCGGATCACGGAGCATGAACAATAGTTTTTTTAAATTAATAGAAAGGAGAAAACAACAATGAAAAAAGAGACCTATTATCGCGATTGGGCATTACAACACATACACCCCAATTATCATCATAAAGAATATGGCTATACCGTTGTCCCGTGGACAAAAGTAAAATCTTATCTCAAAGATGCTTTTAATATTTTTCGACAGATTTTTCCCGAACATGTTGGACAACACAACAGTGGTTTTATCATTCAACGCCGAGACTCACAAGATTGTTATCCCCATGTGAGATATACGGTATGGTTTTATTGTGGACATTATGAAGGGGGCTGTAAAGAGTCCTTGTTAGCATGTAATTATTTCTTAAATGAAATTGAACGACTTAATCCTAAAGGGTATTCGACTGAATGTCATGTGGAATTATTGGATTGTGCTGCAGAGAAATTATTAATCGAAATATATATGAATGATTATATGCATTTATGGGAATTCTTTGAGCGTATGAAAATTAATAAGAAAAACAAATATACCAAAATTACGGAGCATGAGACCTAATTTTTTGAATCGAATCAGGACGTGAAAATTATGACTAAAAACGAAAAAGAATTTATGTTTGAATATGATCACCAATTGCATTTCAAAGGCAAAGTGGGATTAGAAGATATTGATATGAATATATTAGAAGAGAACTTTAAAACCAACGATTTAGACGAAATCAGAGCCAAATATACTCTCGATATTGATACTCGATATTGTCGTTATGGATTAGGTTGGGATGAAGATAATGAATTGCGATCTCGATGGTTATATGATTCTAAACAAGGTCGAGGAGCTTTTTTATGCACCACAATTGGTTATTATCAAAAGCAACATTATTGGACATGCCAACATGCTCAAAAATATGTGTATGATTGGAAAACTCAAACCAAAATGATTGTGCCTATGGAAAAATTAAACATGGATGCAGTATGTGAATGCACGTTAGAAAAGCATCAATCTCGAAAAGGAAATATATTAGATTATCATGAATGTCGACTCTGTCAAGATTTCCAAAAAAGAGAACAAATAGAAAAGGAGCAACCTTAATGAAAGGAATTTGGATACATGATCATAAGAATGAAATTATTTATGATCTCAAGAATATGATTTCAGATTTAGAAGATGAACATCATTCAACACCCGCATTTTTTGATTGGGTCTTAAAACGAGTCGAAAAATGGAAGGCATTAGAACAATTAGATATGAAAAGGAGCAACCCTAAATGAATGATTTTATTTATCTTTGGTTAGCCAATCATCATTTACGTTGGTTGATATCGAATCGAATTACTCGATGGTGGCATTGCTTCCGTTGTAAAGATATGGAATGTAAAAAACATCGTAAGGAGAATCATAAATGATTACCCAAGAAGACTTTAATCGAATTTGGTTTGTGTATGCTAAAACTATGACTTTACCGAATACCCACCTTGAGTTATTAGTGAAAATATTAGAAAATGCTTTACCCACCAAAGAACCCGATCTTGCGATTACACGATTAATAAATTGGGTCAAACTCTTAATCATGTTAAAGGAGCATGAAGATAAATGAAACTATTTTCTTTTATAATTGATTTCATTAAACTCATCTTAAATTATATGGATGTAATGAGCGTCATGGAACGCATGAAAGTCAAATCATATCATTTAGATAATCCCATTACAACTATTGAAGAATTTCGAATCCAATTTGTCAATTTTTTAACTAAATATAAGATCAATGATTTACGAATAAAGGAGAAAGTAAAATGAATCCTCAACCAATTCAAGTACATATTCAATATATTGTGTCTGATGCTGATCCTCGAGCAAAAAAGGATTGTAATAAAGATGATTTTAATGATGGGGTTATTTGTGAAATCCATAAAGAAATATTATATGCTCAAGAACTTATTGTATGGATTAATCGTTTTGATGGAACAGTGAAAACGGAATTTGGACAAGATTATTATAAACAATATAGTTATATTTGTTATACATTACAAGAAGATCGTGAAAATGAACAATTTGAAAAAGATGTCTATCTTTTTTCGTATGAAAACTTACAAAAGGAGAGAAAAGAATATGAGCAAAGAATTTCAACTGATTAAAAGTTTACAACTTAAAGAATCGAGCGATCATTATACGATTCTGTTGTTGAAAGAAGGATCGAATATTTGTCAACCATTACCTCAAACAATTGTATCTCATGAAATTCAAGTAATCTGTCGCTTTTTTGAGATTCCTTATCATAAGGAGTGGAGTTATGGGGGCGACCAAATCGAGATACCCAAACAGAAGGAGGATCTTAAAATTGAATAAAGACAACTATCTTGAAAAGTGTCCAACATGTGGGCATGAAATTCTCTTGAAAGCCAAATTACTTAACAAACTCGATGATCTTTGGTCTGATTTAGAGTTTGGTGATATAGATTATAAAATTGTAGAACAAATAAGTAAATGTTTAAAAATTTGGCAAGATTACAAAGTCCATTATATTATTCCGTCTGTGACGGAGATTACGGAAGCAGACAAGGAGGTGACCAATTTATGATTTTATTATTAGCCCCTGCTACGACTACCGAAATGGAATTAAATCGATTAAAACTCGAATACTTCAAATATAGTGTGTTTGTCGAAAAGAATGTCGAAAATAAATGGGAGATTATTGAAACAGAAAAGACTTATTATCCACTTTCAATTCCATATTATCCCTATTATCCGACAATTACCTACACGAATTTTGCGAGTTCCACGTCAGATTATAAAGATATAACGTCTAAATGGACGAAAGAATGATCTTATAAAATATAAGGTCAACCTTAATCTTTTTTTCTTCTTAATTGTTTAATATGGATCAACATCCGATTCCCGTTGATAATCGTGAGGCAGCCAGCGGGTTTAAAGATTATATCATAACTCAATATAATGAAAATTGTATTTGGAAACCCGTCTTTGATAATTTGAATATTGGGGACGTGCAAGTCTCAGAAGAGATTGTCTTTGAAATCAAGAGAATCTCGAAATCATGGAATCCCCAAATGCACATGAATGCGTCGGATTTGTTAGCGTCGCTTTATGATGGACGATTGTGGGAGCAATCCGCATCCCGCTATGCGAATTTTAAACGGTCCATTATTATTATCCAAATCGAACCAGGATCAAAGTTTTTTAATCAACATTTTACCGAAAAGATGTGGGTTAAGATTAAAACAGAATTAATCTTAGATTATGATCAACATATCGAATATAGCACGTCTCATGAAGAAACATGGCAAATTATTATGGATTTCTTCTTAACAAGCATTGAAAAGAAAGACCACCACGATCCTACGAATAAAGCAAAAAAGGAAACCGCTTTAATCGACCAACAACGATATTTCTTAAGTGGATTAATTGGGATCGGGAAAAAACAATCGCTCATTCTTTTAGAATTGTTTAAAACCCCGCTTTGTATTCTTAAATGGATACTCGAAACTCAACTCACTTATACTCGAAATAATAAACTCAAAGGAACGAATAGTAATGTGCCGGATTTTGGTCCGACCTTTTTTCAACACAACCAAAAATTATTAACCACGCAAGCCAAGGAGATTATTTAATATGGAAATAGAACCTTTTAAACCGTTTGATTCGATTAAGGATATCATTCCTCATATTCCTTATACCGAACAAGATTGGTTTTTAATTACAGAAGCCTTAAAACGGTTTCAAGTCTCTCGAAAAGAAATGGAACAACATCCCCATGAAATCTTTAGAATGGGAATCGAATTAGAAGATCAATCGATCTTTAAGATTTTTTATGGTAAAACAGAAACAGATTTACAAGATTTTTTTAAACAATTTAAGAAGGAAATCGATTAAATATGTCTAATGACAAAGACAGTAGTACCGATATGGAAATCTCTATTAATTATGGAGAACGTAATGGCCTTAAGTCGAGTAAATCTCGCAGTTTTAAAACCGATCAGATTGTCTTATTCCTTAATGGAATCCCACAATTTGAAATCAAAGAAGATAATCTCCAATTCCCTTCCTATATTCGAGGGGATATTGCCATGACTGAAGATGACCGAGATCAATTAGTCTTAGATTATCTGATGGGCTTATATCGCAATGCTCAAGAAGAGATCAAGAAGCAACAAGAGATCCGAGAAATTGAACGGAATAAAGCGGAAGCAGATAAACAGAAAGAGTTAGCAAGTTCGCTTTCAAAGTATCTTCCAACCAAACAACTGAAAGAATAATAGATTCTTTACCCTTTTTTAAATTTAACTAATTGGATTTGACTCATATGGAAAACCAACAACCTCCCCGCTGGAATTGGAATCTTGAATATAAACCCGAAATCAGCAAATGGCATGTTAGTTTTAATGCCTACACATGGCCGACTCCTTTCAATAAGGAAGAAAAAGACTTTCAAGATTATAAAACGTGTTTCGCATGGTTAGAAACCAAACTCGCGGAATACAATGAAGGGATTGATAAATATCTCAAAACCTTGAAAACGAAGAATCTCCAAACGATTAAAAGTATCCAAACAGAAGGGATTTAAAATGGAATCTTTAAAACTTTCTTTTCAAGGATGGTTACAAGGGCAATATCTTCAATTTATTGAGACACATCCAAAGATTCAATCTTTATGTCCGTTACCTCCATTACGAGTTAATCCCAATCCGAAAAATGATATATTACAATTAACTGAAATGAGTTGTGATGTAATTTGTGTAGATGAGGGCGCAATTACAGGTTTAATTGTCGGACATGAATCTACTCGCACTAATGGCAAAGATCAAAATGCTTATTTTAATCGATTAGAATTAATTAAAATATTAGAAGCCATTTCCGAAGACCAAATCAGTTTAACTGTACAAGAAGATTATCCATTAATCATAACTCCGACAAATAAATATTTTGAATATTCAATTACTTTAGCACCCATGAATTATAATGAAGAAATTGAAGAAAATAAAGAGGATGAAGACGATGAGTAAAGACGACAAACGCCAATCGGCGATCCAGAAAGCCCAAGCCGAGAATCTGCGAAAGTTTGCGAAGGAACGGGATTTATTTAAAACCAATCCCAAAATGAAATCAAAAAAGAAAGATCTCTTTCTCTATATTGATAATATTATGCATTTAATCGATGATTGTGATTATCAATTAGGGTTAATCCAAGAAGAGTTTGAACCAAAAATTAGAGTATTGGTTGAAGAACAAGCCAGAGTCTCTAAATCCTTTATAGATGATAAAACAACTTATATCGAAGCCAAGAATCAATTAGCCAAAGAATTAGAAGAGTTACAATCTCAAGGTATCTTTATTGATTCAACCAAATGGACTTTTGCCAAAGGTCGGATGACTAAAGACTATTTAGCGACTTTAGCCCAATTATCTCCCGAAGACCAACTCAACTATAAGATTCAACGGATTGAATATGATCTCGATAAGAAGAAGATTGAAAAGGAATTGAAAGATCAGTTAATCTTTAAAGTTGGTGATCCGCAAATCAAACATAAAGCCCGTTCATCGCCTGATCGATCCGAGGAGGAGTTTCGCGATGAATGAAAATTATCATGATTGTGAAAAGATGCCCAAAGAATATCGGAACTCAATTTATATAAATTATCAACGAAAATGGGTATTTATTCTAAATGATGTGGTTTATATAAACAATTGTCCGTTTTGTGGGAGGAAATTAGAATGAGTGATTTAGTGCCGAATTGTTGTGTAAATTGTTATTGGTTGGACGGGTTTACGGGCGAATGTATTGTTAAAGTCGACCAACTTTATGAACATGATATATATAAAACCCCATGTCCTAATCCGATGTATTTCCAAGCGGGCCAAGGGCATTGTATTGATAATCATGATGTCTGGCGAGATAATGCTTTTCATAAAGAACGGATACTCAAACATCGTGATTGGTTAAAAGAAGCGACAGCTCATAAACTTCAAGTCAAAAAACAAATCGAAGATTATCTGAAATGGTACCAAAATATCGAGGCGGAACAACCATGAGTGAACAAATTACTAACGACCAATATACCCACGCGATGTTTACGTTACAGCATTATATCCGCCAACAAACCAAACCCGTCGATTTAGAATGTTTACAGAATATTCTCTTATCTATGATGCAAGATATTAACCGCCAAATTATCAAATGTAAGGAGTATGAACGGATGCAAGCGGAATGTGATAAAGAAATCGAAAAACATCAAATTCGGAGGAATAGTTTATGAAAAAACTCAAAGCCGTCAATTTAGAGATTGCCACATTGGAAAAACAATTAATTGATAAAATCATTACATTGCAACGATATCCAACCATTGCGGAATTTGCCCGAAATGCCGTTACGTGGTATTTAGATGAAATGGAACATGAAAAGAAGATCTTGGAGGGATCGTTATAGATCATATCAGTTTTAGTTTAACGTTTGATCAAATTGCACGGATTCGTCAATTAATCGCGGCGGAATATGCCAAATCCCTTTCGGATTTTATTCGAGAAGCGTTGCATAAATATTTAGTCTATCAATTAGACCGCAATCCGCTTCCCGTGAAATATCATCCCAAACCTTTTGTAGTACAAGATACTATTGATCCGACCTTAATCCAATTTCAAGACGGCACAGTCCGGCAATTAATCAAAAAGGGGAATCATTACGCATGAGTGAATCGCAAATCAAAGAAGCAATTCTTGCAATCTTGCATTCGATGCATGATGATATGTTACATTCATTAATGGAATTAGAGAAACTTTTGAAATTGTTTGGCGAAGATATGAGTTGGTATGAAAACTGGCGAAAAGAACGGGAGGAAAAATCTAAATGAAAGATAATACATCGAAATGTCCGTTTTGTCTGAATCATAACGGGTTTCCACGGAAGACTCCCATGTCGGTCATGGGAAAAGACAATATTACCGGAATTCTCACCTTTTTTTGTAGTCGGTGTCTCGATTTAGAAGATAATATTGGGAGTTATCGCTATTCCAAGGATGGGAAGACCTTTTATAAATCATTGGAGGAAGTTTCATGAGTGATGATCTTGAAACCCGTTTTTCGATTCGTTGTTGGCAAACAATTTTAAAAGGAACTACTGATGGAACGCTTGCTTTTGCTCAAAAGTTTTTACAGTTTTGCAAAGACCATAATTTGACTGATCAAGATTTGTATGATTTAAATTTAGTTGTAAAAGAATTTATAGAAGAATCTAAAGGAGAAAAGAAAAATGCCTTTATCTTTTGATATTAAACAACACTCGACATGTCGATTTGTGGTAACCATTACCCAAGCCAACGGGCAGAAAATCATCTATAAAGTCAATACCTTAAAGAATTGTTTTAAACGACTCTATGAATATACCCGAGACCATTTGGAGGAGACTTTAGGATGAATCTGATTGAAGGCACTTATGGAATGTGTATTATTAAAGATTGTCTGGAATATATGCAATCCTTACCCGACAAATCCATCGATCTTATTTTTACCGACACATTATGGGGACATGATTATCAAGATCATGCCCAAAAACCAATGGGTATTAATCAAAAAGCCCATAAACAAGATCGTGTGCCTTATAATGATCAATGGAATCCCGAATTTCATATAAACTGGTTTTTAGAAGCCCAACGGGTCTCCAAAGCTCAAATAATCTGTGTTGGACGCAAACATAAACAATGGTGGATTGAATCTTTTCAACCTATTGACTGGGTAACACTCTATTATAAAAATGGGCAAGGATCAACTAAAATCTCTCACTATTCTGCAAAAATGGATTATTACTGTTTTGGGGACGAGCAATGGTGGAAAGAGCATAAATTTCATCGGGATGTCTATGAAACTTATATCCATAACGGATTCTTGCGAGACGAAGAATATAAATACAACCATCCATCTCCCAAAGATTATAAAACATGGGCTGAAATGATACAAGATCTTAAACCGAGTTTAGTATATGATCCATTTATGGGATCGGGTTGTTTAGCTGAAGTCGGGGAATCGTTAGGTATTAAATGGATTGGTACCGAATTGAATCTTTCCGATAAAGGATTACCAGCGGGTTACGATTTAGATATTTTACATCGGATTCAATTAGGACAAGATCGCAACAAAAAGAACAAGCGAAAAAAGATCACGGCGTTTTTGTAAGATCTAATATTGAATCTTAATGTTTGCTTTTTTAAAATCTTTTATATATCCAATCTCTAAAAACTCATTCCGATTGGCTTTTGTGCAACCCACACCTGTCATTTTATGTGTAGTCGGAAGTAATTGCGATTGACCTTTGGGTAAGACATATTTATCATGTAATTCTTTATTCCCGCATTTAGTCCATTTGGTATTATCGACACTAATAATAATCTTTGGTGCGTGTTTTTGCAGTAAGGGAATAAATGAACAAATCGCAAATTTGGACATGCCATAAATATGAATCCAATAAAACTTTTCTTTATTCTCAATTATATAATTAATAATTTGTTGAAAGTAAACATATTCGGGATTGGTTTTCTTTCGCCTTCCTAATAATAATCGACATAAATTTCCTAATCCCACTATCTTTTGTTTATGATCATAAATGGGTTCTAATGCTTTCATTTGAATCTTAAAATTGTTTATATCCAAAAACTTATATTGTATCCCACAAATATATTGCAGATTGTCTTTAAATTGCCAATTTCGTTCAATGGATTTGCGAATAAATTCATCTTCATATTGATGATTCATGTCGGAAGGCATGTCTAAACCTAAATATTCGTTGGGTTGTAAATGACCATTAGCTAACCATAAAAGTTTATCAATTAAAGGATATTCTCGATGGGTGCGTAAACTCATCACATCAGGATCAACAAAGATTAATTTCTTCTTTGCTTTGCGTGGATCATCATATTTCTTAATATTAAGTAAACAATAGTTCGAACAATCAGTCGAAATATCCGTCATGAAAATCACTTAGATTTCACCTCTTCCATACATTGTGCAAGCGTTTTATTTTTGGGATAAATCCAATCTTTCACATCAATGCCAATCGAATTAGAAAAGGAATGTAATAAGGAACCCGAACCACAAAATGGATCTAATATAATTCCTTCGGGATTTCCCAACACTTGCTTAAACATAGAACTAAATTCTGTTGGTTTTTGGGTTGGATGAATTTTAGTTTTAGGGGTATGATAATTAACTATTTCAGAATACATTCCAAATGATTCTTTATTGGTATTAGGATTAGTTTGTTTAAGGGAACCTCCAAATGAATTCCGTTTTTTCATAGGTTTAACTTCTCCATTTTTAAAATTAAGTTTATAATTACCTTTCGTAAAATATAACACAAACTCACATGTGCGTAAGGGTCTTGACCATGCAATCCATGTTCTCACAGGTTCTTTATTCCAGATTTGATAAGTTTGAAATTCCCATTTAGTATCTTTAGCTAAACTCCGCATATCTAAAATCATTGCCATATTGGAAAACGTAATTAAAAAGGAATTTGGGGGAGTTAATTCATCACATTTTTGAAGGAACCACGCGACATCGAAATCTTTTTCTTCGAGTTTATTGGTCAGACATCCTTTATAGGGAACGTCCGTGACTATTCCTTGAATTGTTTCGGTAAACGGATAGGTAAAAAAATCGGTTTGAATGAATTTCATTATGTTTCCTCCACATATTCATTGAACAAATCGATCATCCCTCGTGGCACACAATCGCGGAAGCCGCCATCTTTGAGTCTGATACGTTTGAGTTGGGGATTATTCGAAGTGGACGTTCGGAGCCAGTTGATAAACTTCTCTTTTTCCGTTATCGAAATTAAGGAAGGTTTGTCGGCTTTCTTTTTAGATTCTTTAACGGGTTTTGCTTTCAGTTGGACTTTAAGTTCTTGGAGCGTCTCGCGATCATACCATTCCGCATCGTCGGGATTTAATAATTCTTTCTTTTCTTCTTTAATAATTTTCGTTTTACCCGCGATTAATTTTGGCATTTTAAATAGCCTCCACAAAATTAAATGCTTTAGGATAGGCTTCTTTCATTTCATTTAAATCATCTTCAGTGACATGACTTGCAAAAGCCATAAACAACTGACCGAGTTCTTGAAGGATTTCTTTGGGATTTCCTTCAATCTCTTTAGGCATATAAAAACTAATTGTTCGTTTTTTTTGAGAATTCATAACAATCTATTACTATAGTAAACCCTATAGTATTTATATATTTCTATTTTATCAAGTCTTTATATAGTATCTTATCTATAGTAATCCTATAGTAAGAGTTAAATAGTTCGATTTCTTAATTAATTTTAGGAGTGAAATGTATGGATTTTATTGAAATCGAAATACTTCAAGATATGACCTTACGGTTAAAAACGAAATTATCTATGTTAAAAAAAACACTTCAACTTATTCCCAATACAGAAAAAGAAGTTGAAGTCCTTGACCAATGTTTATACATTGAAGAATTAATCTATGGATTAACGAAATAATTTTTTTATTATTGAATTATGGTGAAAACTATGTGTCAAACTGTGATGTATCATCCTGATCAACGGGTCTTGTCATTTAAGTTGAAATTTGCTGATCTGTCCAATCGGTTTATCCATTTCAATAATTATTTATGGACGAACCAAGAGAAAGAATCTGAAGAAGCGGATTATTTGTATTCGGATATGTGGGCTACTATCGAACAATGGCATACCTTTTCGTATAGTGAATATCCGATCTTAGAATCATTATCAGAAAAGATTCTCAAAATGATGAGTGATTTGGAACGAGTGTATCCGTTCTTACTCAAATAACCGATCTTATAATAGATTATCTCAATCTTTTTTCATTATCTTTATTAGGTGATTATTATGACGAAATTAATTTCAAAAATAAGTTCCTTTGATTGTCAAGATTTGTTTTATTCTTTTCAAAAACCCAAAGAATTATTCAAAGATAAATATTATATTAAGATGATTAATTCTCAAAGAGCAATCAATATTGTGGTAAAAAATCATTATCTTCATCGTTCATGCCCTATTTCAAAAGCATTTGGTTTATTTGAATATCCTCAAAATATCTTAAAAGGAGTTATAACTTATGGAGTTAGTCCAAGTTCGACACTACTAAAAGGTATTGCGGGAGAACAAAATCAACATAATGTTTATGAATTAAACCGTCTTTGGATAGATAAATCTGTTCCTAAAAATGGAGAATCTTGGTTTGTTATGCACACAATTCCTTTACTTGATAAAGAAATTATTGTAAGTTATGCCGATACAAAGCAAAATCATTTAGGAATTATCTATCAAGCATGTTCGGCATATTATACTGGAAAATCAATTCCATTTCAAGATCCAAAAGTAAAAGGATTAGAAAATCAACATCATGCAACATTTGCACATGGAATGTCAATTGAACAAATTAAAGAAACATTTGGGGATAAAGTATCCTTTGAAGAACGGTCGATTAAACATAGATATGTCTTTCTTAATCCTATTTGTAAAGAATATAAAAAAAAACGAAAGAAAGAATTATTATCTCAATTGAAATATCCGATTTTACCATATCCTAAAACCTTATAATTTATAAGGTCAATCTATTTTTTCCTTCTTTCTAACCTTATAATAAGGTGTGTTATTTACTTTATGAAAAAAGAATTTGATGATTGGCATGTGTGTCCGCAACAAATAGAAAAAGAATTTGGCGGCACGATGCTCAAAATAAACGGGATATGGTTTGAAGTGACCAACTGGATGAAAACCGATAAGATTATTCATGAATGTCGGTTCTGCAAGGAGAGATTACCATGAATGATTTGAAAGATTTAAATAAAACGTTAGACCAAGAAGAAAAGATGTTAGCCTATTTGCAATTGCAATTAGAAAATATCGAAATGGAAATGATTCATAAGAAGAACGATTTAAAAGAACGGATAAAGATTAAGAAATCGGAAATAACCGTAACGGAACATGAGATTGAGAAGATCGAATCCAAGAAACCTCACGATGCGTGTCTCATGTGTCAATTGTGCCAAGATTTTCAAGTCTGCGGAAAAGAACTCATGGATGACGATGAGTGTAACGAGTTCAAATGTATCCGTCTCGAACATTCGTGTTATTTTAAGGGTTATTCCGATTGTAATTATAATCCGAAAAAGAAGATGATCTGTTTGCCGGGCGATTGTCCCTTACGATCAACGAAAGAATATCAAGTATGGAGAAAGATTTAAGATGAATATTTGTGACGAAAATAAACAATTAGCCGATCAAATCTTTATGATTTTTGGGTATTTTTGTGCGAAAGCGATTTGTTATCCGAAAAAAGAAGAGATTGCATGTAAATTAACCGAAATCTATTTTACGCATAAAGAATCCGAAATTGATCCGAAAGAACTCTATACATTACGGGATTTTTTTCAAAAAGAACCAAACATGAGTGATAATAATGAATGATGATAAATTAATTCTCAAAAACTACAGACAAATAAAAATTGAATGTTGTTGGGATTAATGAAAAAAATTGAATTTAATAATAAATGGAGAAAACCATGTTTTCTTTGTAATAATACAAAAACAAAAATAAATATTGCTTGGCATCATATCGATTCAACTACAAAATATTTCGAAATAAATTATCGGACATGTCTGGGAAAATCTGATCAAATGATTCAAGAAGAAATCAACAAATGCATACCCTTATGTGCTTCCTGCCATCAAAAAATACATCTACAAATCATAAAAATGAAAAAAATAAATCAATTAATTTTGAAAGAAACAAAGGTGTTAATACGATGAGTGATCGAGCGTTATTAGAAGAATTGTTGGATTTAATTGATATTTATAAAGGAATATTTCGAGATAATCATATATTATTAGAGAAATCCAAAGAAATCCGCCAGCAGATCGCCCAACTCAAATCTTTATGTCGTTGGTGTAGGCAAACATGGATTTGTGATAAAGAACATGAACTTGATGAAGACATGCCTATAGATGAATTAGATCATCCGTGCGAGGAATCGGAAATGGGTGGGTGTTTATGTTGGGGAACAAAACATGATAATGATATGAAGAATTGGCAACCCCGCGAGGTGTCCCATGAATGATTAAAATCGAATATCCGAAATGTTGGCTCTGTATTCGTTATGCTCCCGATGAAGATGATGAAGTCTGTTTTCGGTGTTTACGATTTAATGGGGGAGATTTTACGGGGGATTATTTTAATCGATTACGAGAGCATATTTCTGATGAAGAATTATATGGATTACCATTAACGGAAAAGGAGCAATCACAATGAACCCACAAGAAGTCTGTTGCTATCTGATGAGCAAATATACGGGTCGGGAACAAGCATCATTAGATGAGAATATCAAAGCCTATCTGGAATTGAATGCAAAGGGCTATCATGCCTTTAGTCCGATTACGCATAGCCATTGCATTGAAGTTGAACGGTCTGCCCAAGAGTTTAAACAACGCAAAGAACTCTTTCAACCCGACTACGTGGCGGAGGATTTGTTTTATCTCTCTCGATTCATGAAAAAAGATGCTTTAGGTCGGTGTATTTGTCCAACATGTAATCAAATCATAACAGCATCTTGTGATTCCAAAAAGAAGAATTATGATTCGGGCGTGGTCGGCGTGGTTCTGGAATCTGCTTCGGAAACCGTGCAATACATTCGCATGCAAATAACCAAAGAAAGAATAGATCTTTTACAATCAAAATATTCGAAAGGCGTGGTTCAAGAATATGAATTCATGCAAGCGAATCATATATTAGTCATTGATTTGAAGACGGCGTTAACCCAACCAATAGAAAAGTGGGAGGGTTTCGCTTTATGATGCTTTTTTGTTTTATCTGTAAAAAAGGCTATTCGATAGTTCCTACGGATAAAATTCATTGGACATTAGTGAAAGTCTTTAAAACCCCCAAAGTGGAACTCTATATGTGTCCAATCTGTAATACTATGCGAGGGTGTCCGATATGAATCCAACGAAATACAAATGTAATTTGTGTGGTTTAGAATCATTAGAAATGCATTATCATGAAATCTATTATCGCGGCGAACGACCTACTATATATATGTGTGATAGGTGTTATTTTATGAAAGGGCGACCTAAAATTGATTTCTATGGTTTAAAATATATTAAAACCATCAATAACGAACCTCAACAATTAACCTTATGGGGCGACCTGCTTTTTTTAACATAAATTTGGAAGTGAATACAATGAGTGAATCAAAATTGGAACATGGAGCCAGACATATAGCCCAACTCAAACAGTTATTACAAGCCGATAAGAATTATTCTCAAACAGAACGAGAAGATTGGAAGAAAGGATTGCGATTTTGGATTGCCGAAATGAAGAAATATATTTTAGAAGAAGAACAATGGTGGAATGAATAGAATGAAAAAAAATCAACAAAAAGAATTAGAATGTCCGATTTGTGGGACATTGGAAATTGCTGAAGAAACCGATATGACTTCAGATTATATTGGTTATATGTTATGTCGAAATGGGCATTATTTTACCCCTAAAAAAGATCTTTATTCATTATTATGGATCTGTTTATATAATGTTGAAAGATTATGGAATAAGATAATAGGTGTTAATAATGGATGAAATTTATATACATAAACACAAAAATACATTAATCGCTGATTTGAAGAATATGATTAGTGATTTAGAAGACGAGCATTATAGTTCCCATTCATTCTTTGAGATGGTAGAACGAAAAGTGCAACAATGGAAACAATGGATGAAAATGGATGAAGATTCCATTAAATGGAAAGCCGAGATTCAAGCCAAATTAGATTCTGATGATTTGATTTTACAACAAAAATGCAAAGAAGCAGAAGAAAAACCTTTAACAAAGGATCAACTTAAATTAATTCAATTATGGAATAGATTCAAAACCAATATTGTTCCTTACCAATGTTTTACATGTCAATTTTCAGATTATTTACCCACCAGAGATTATTTAGATTTGGAACATCCCGATCCAGAAATCTATCCCATTTGTGATTTTGAATGTGGGGCAAATGGAAGACCATTAGATCAATTAAAATGGCGGTATCGACTGGGATTTTGTGAATGTTCTAAATATCAAAAAGAAGTGATTATATAATGGATAAAGAAGAAATCAAAGAACTTACCACCAAATTGTTTGAAGTCTTAAAACAAATTCCCACTGTAATTAATATATTACCTCAAACTGATTGGGATCAAATATTAGATATTTGGGATCAGATATTAATCAAAAGAATTACACAAATGATTGTTAAAGAAAATAATCTCATCTTAAATGAATTAACGGAAGAGATTACGAATTTAAAAAAGGAACGGGAAAATCAATGACCGAGAATAAAGCCTTAGAAGCCATGCGAAAAGCGATTAATAAAACAATTCAAGCATATCGCAATAAGAAATCAACATATGATTATACCGATGAAGATGCGGTTGAATTGGCAGAAGATTGTATCATGAGTATTGATGAACTCTTAAATGCAGAGGGATAAGGCATGAGTGAGCCGACTGCCCATACCTATCGCTGTCTTTGTTCTCATCGAAAGTCTCCGTGCATCATTAAGACGGAAGTGGAATGGAACGAGTATATGTTAAATCATTTTCCATGTTGTGAATGCTTTGAAGAAAGCGGATCATGGGAAGAAATCTTTTAGGAGGTGAAACAACTATGCGACTGTGTAAAATACCTAATTTAGACTATAAACAATTTGAAGCGATTCGGGACGTGCTTTATTCGAATGTCCCATTTGCTTTAATCCATGTGGGATATTCTCCAATTTTAAAAGTTGGTATCTTTAATTTCTGGGATTCAGATTACATCCCAGATGAAATGAAACAATATATCATGCAACCACCTTTAAGCCGAGAGAATAAAGAAAAAATGACCAAGGAATTAGCGAATCTATTTTAAATAACTATAAATACCCTTTTTTCCTTCTTTTTCTTATAAGATTGGAAGTCGTTTTCATTCATTGCAGTTCTAAAGCTGGACCCTTTAGAATGCTTTTTTATTTTTTCTAAGCGCTATCTTTTTATATCTGATCACGATATCCCATAGGGGTGAACACATGGTCACTTTTGATCCTGATCACATTCAAGATCTCACAACAGAACTAAAAATATGGTGGTTCTGTGAATTGATTCATGAAATAGAAAATTACGTAAAAAAAGATTAACTTGAGTTCATGTTTTTTTGGGGGCTTGGGCATTATGGTTCCCAATTCCTTTTCGTTTTTCATTATGTCCTAATCGATAGGGAAATAACGCACAATCTTTGATTGGACATTCTTTCCATTCTGTATAATCTCCGGCACAACAATCTTCTAAACACTTTTTCTTTATGGCAAGTAAGGGTCGCGACATATGATCTTAAGATCGAGAGCAACTAAATAAAGGTTAGGAAAAGAAAGAAAAAAAGAGATTTTAAAAAAACTTTAGATGATTTGTTCGGGAACGGTTTCATCGGCATTCTTTTTATCTAACAACGAGCTAAAGAATTTAATCATTGCTCCGACCACGACAATATTAAACGATCGGATCATCGAGATTAAGAGTCCCGTAAATGCAATCACGTTCCAGACTAATCCTACACTGGAAAGGTATTCGATACAAATCATAAGGGTAGCGGAAAGGAATTGTAACCATGCCACCACCCAAAAGACCTTTTCAAAGGAATATTTGGATATTTTCACGAATCCCAACTTTTTCGCAGTTTGACTAAATTTATCGATTTTCGTTGCGGTAATGGGTGGGATCTCTTTCTTCTCTGTATTCTCGATGGAAATAGGAAACGGAGACGGCTTGGGTGTCGGATTTGATTCGACAATGGGGTGATCAATTGGTTCACTCATTTTGGATTTCCTCTTTTTGTGTTTATGAAAAAAATAATAGGCTTGATAATATAACAAACTATGGTTTTTGGGCATCTTGTATCGCTTCCTTGATTGTTTTAAGATCGTTACGCATTTCCAAGACTAATCCTTCGAGCGTGGCGATCCGCTGCTCTAATGTTTTTGCATAGTTTTCTAATTCGTTATAATCTAAATGATTGTTATTCATTATCCAATCACCCGATGTCCGTTGAAATAATTATATAACGCACTGGCTGATGTGTTTGTATCTGCTCCTCGCGTATGGTAAACCCAAACTTCAATATAATCATTAATCGCAAGTTTAATATCCATTGATCCTGATAATTGAACCTCAAACGTACCATTTGCTTCGATTTCAAAAGAATCAACTACTCTATAATTAGAACCACCCTTATAAAATGCAATCCACGTATATTGTCCCGCCGTCCAAGCCGAAGCCGCTAATAATACACTGGTATCAAAATGATAAAGTCCCGCCCGCTTACACGTAAACCGATAATTAGTTGCTGCATCATATTCGCTATTATCATCATAATCTTCATCATCAAATGCTATTTTGGTATCATCTGCCGTAGGAATTGCTTGAGCATCATTTTTATCCACACAAAATGCGGAAGGGGTAGAAAGCAGAATATAGTCACTAAACGTCTTGACCCCCGCCACTTCTTGGTCTGTAAAGCGATCCACATGCCGAAAACCATCTTCTGCAATCAATTGCCGACTCAAGATCGGATCGGGATAGAGCGAACCCCATGCGGCTTTGTAGTCTGTGCCAATATAAACCGCATCTAAATAGGATTTATAACCAGTAGTTCCAGCAACAGTTGAAAATGTAACAAATTGTATTTCAGATAATACTGTTCTAAAAGCATATGTATTGATATATGTGCCATCAATAAATAAAGTATATGTATCAGTTGAGCAATCTAAATATGATTCAATATGATACCATGTCGCTGGGCTGTATGCCATGATTGTTGTTAATGTTGCTCCATTGTAGATTTTAATATTATTATCTGATTCAAAGATCAGAAATAATGATAAATTAGCTGTAGTAAATCCAGATGCATTTGCAGTAATTGATAAATAAGTTGATTTAGCTGCTGTATCAACAGATACCCAACAACTAAAATATTGAGGTGTTGATGTTGCACCGAAATCATAATACCAACGTCCATAATAACTGGCATCTTGATCGGAGATTTCTAATGGATAATTATGATCCAAATAATTACTTTGAATCGACACATCACAATTGGTTTGCTCTACAATAGATCCAATAGTGGGATCACCCGAACTACCCCACTCCAATGCCCCCGCCCGCTTGTAGTCATCGACCGTGCTTGAAATCGAAGAATCCACTTTCACAACCTCGGTCTCAATCACTTCTCCGATTCGATTTTCCACATACGTGACATGATCTTCGACTTTTTCAACCGAAAGTTCCATTGCTTCCACCGAATAATGCAACACATCATGTACAATAATCTTGTCCCATTGTTCGGTCACATAATCAAACACCCCTTCTTTGGTATAATATTGATCGGAAGTAATATTATAAGGTGCAAAATTCTGTTCGAGCGTAATCTGTTGTCCAATAATAAAGAACCCCACATTCACATTCCCTAAGATATATTGTTGGACTTTCACGGAGGTATTAGTTAAGACGCTATTTGCCCATTCTTCAATCTGAGCTTGAGGCATACTGTATTTAATATCCGACACATACCCATTTGAAGTATTTGAAGATTTCTTATAATACGCCCCATCTTGCCCCCACACTTCGACAGTCCCGACTTTCTTTAATAACCGAGCGGGTTTAATGTCACAAAACACCCCTGACGCACTTAAGACATCTTTGGTTGAATCTTCCGCTCCCGCATCAATATAGAGTTGATCTTCCCCATCGAGATACCAAATTTTACCATCGGCATGACACCAATCGGTTAACAAATCTTGGAGTTGAATATCAATACATGAATAATCCCGGGGCGTAGCAGATGTGGAAAATGTCCCTTTAATGATATAATCACAATTTAAGGGTAAGATTGCCGTAATCGCTTCATCTAAAGTTTTATTCGTACCCGAATAGGTAATCGGTTTACTTAAATCAATTTTGGCAAAGGATTCCACCGTTATAATATACGGGGCAATATTATCATCATTACTGATGGTCATGGAACCCCGAATCAATTGGGTATCGTTGGAATCGTAGAGTTTAATCGCTTGATCTTCAAAGGGTTCGATCGGATAATCTAAATCGGCTGTTGGATACGTTTCAATTTTATAAGTTCCTTTGCCAAAGATGGTTGTATCTGACACAGTCGTAATTTGATATAAATTAGTTGCTTCTCCCACATAGGTATCCCATGCAAATTTTGGCACTAATGTGGTGGATAACGCATACATTCCAATTTGCGATCCAAAGACTTCTATATAGCGATTGCCATACGTGACCGCATTAATTTCTAACGTGGTGCCATCTAATGACCAATGCGGAATAGGATTATCTGAATCTAAATTAGGCACTAATTTCCACCCATCGGTTGTATTCAACCAATAATAAAAAATATCTTTCCAGATAATGTATTGGGCAGGACCTACACGCCAATATTGAGCATAATCCATATTAATATTCGATCCTCCCGTTAAAGTTGGAGTTGAATCACTAACAAAGCCGCCCGCAGCCGACCATTTATAGATTGCATATGTATTTGCGGCTAACCAATGTAAAAACCAGATGTATGTACCATCAGAAAAACATCCCGTATATTGCCCTGTAGATGTCAAAACATGTAAAGGTACTCCATCTATATCTGTCATGGCTAACCCAGATTTAGATGATCCACTTGCGCCTCCAATTATCGCTAAATAAGGGGTCGTACTAATTCCTAAAATTTGAATTTGATTTATAACGGGAGCTATACCTGGAGCAGAATCAATAATAGTTGTGGCTGTCCATGTGGCTGCCCCTCCTCCCGCAGTCGATGAGACTACGCGAACCGCCATATTATTATAGGATAAAGCTCCATCCCCAGATGTTGTAGAAAATAAAACATAATATGTAGAATTAACATATCCGATTGAAGGGATTGCTGAAACTTGATTAGTGGCTTGTTTAAAGATCGTTCCCGACCAGACTTCTGTTTTTGAACCCCATGAAGAATTATAACGATAGATCTTTCCCGTTCCTAAAACGACATCAGCGATAAAATAATAGGTTCCATCAAACCAAATGTTTCGAATTCCACTTTTAGTTATATCTAAATCAATTGTGCTATCTACTGCATCTAATTTTTTAACCATATTTGTTTCTCCTATTGGTGTTATTGTTAATAATATTATAAAAAATGAGTACCATATCAAACCAAACACTCCTTAAAACTCAAACTTTTAATCCAATATAAATTCCCTTCGATTTCCCATTTGAAAGTCGTGCAATACCCACTCATATAGTTGGTTTCTGCTCCCGCTGCCGTATATCCAATATATAATGTATTTGCAGCAGCACCCCAATTCGGTGCGCCACTACTTAAGGTTTTAATCCAAAAATATAAGACCCCTTGCCCCGCTCGGTGTTCATCCTTCAATTTCGGAATCATTGTATTAAAGACAGAAGACCCGCTTACAATAGGACAATCCCCTAAAGTTATAATACATGTGCGTTTACCGTCTTTATTCGAATAAGAATTGCCTCCCGCAACTTCTTTAATTTTCTGGAGAAAGGTTTCATTCCCATTAATTTTATCGGTTATAAAAAACATTCGATCCCCCGCGGGATACGCAGTGGTTCCCGAACCCGTAATCGATGTGGAAATACAAATTCCATACACTGTTGAATCATAATCGGTCATTAAAACCACCCCTTTTTATCGGCTCCCCCGCCCGTGACTTCAACACCCCGAGCTTGATAGCCTTGCCATGATATATCTCCCGATAAGAATTCAAAGAATCCTTTAATCATTTGCGCAACTTTCTCAATCCAATCCCCTAAAGATTTAATTGCATTCGCAAACCCATCTGCAGCACCCGTTAAATCTCCAAATAATCCTACAATCCAATTTAACACTGCACCAATCCCTAACGAAATAATGGAACTAAACACTTCAAAGAGAGGATTTAACGCAGTCATAATTTGTCCTAAGGCACTAAACAATAATTGTAAAATGGGCATTAACGGAGTAATAATTTGAATCAAAATCCCAATCCCACTAAAACTAAATAAGAGTTGAATAATCGGTGCTAATACTTGCGCTAAACTCACGAAAATCGGCATAAACGCTTGTAATAGCGGCATAATAGCATCTTGTAAAATCGGTAGAAATGCTTGACCTAATATTTCTCCAAACGCTCCAAACATATCGGTAATCATACTAAATGGTTCTAACAATCCACCAATAAACGCAACAATCGGTTCCATCACTAAAGCCATAGCTGCCATTTGAGGAAACATAGCCCCAAACGATGATGCCAACGGCGCTGCAAATTTTCCCGCTTGCACTAATCCTTGTCCTAATTTGCCGACTTGTGCCATTGGTTTTCCTAAATCAACTTGTTGAATATTATACGCTTTATTGGATTGAAATAAACTCTTCAAAGCCGACATGATCGCATCTTCGTTAGATGGTTTTGCTGCAGTTAACGCTTGAACTCCTCCTGGGCCTGTTAAAGTCGAAGAAGGAATTACGGGTAACATGGTTGTAAATGCGCCTTTTAACCATGCATCAATATCAGTAAATTTTTGAGCGGTTGCGGGCGATTTGGGTAAGGCTCCGCTTAAGATATTAGCCATTCCCACTTTTGGACCCACCGTCAATTTCATCATGACTTCGGTATTCTTCCGAATCGCTTGGGTTAAGGCATTAAACCCTTGCGAAAGCGTACTCATAATGGTGGTCATGTTTTTAAACAACGTGGTTTGTTGTCCCAACATATTGACCATTTGAAGCGTAAGATTGGTTAATAAGGCATTATCAGGTGCTTGAATTACTGTGGGTTGATTTGTATTTTGACTCATTCTTTTGGCCTCCAGAGGTCTTCAAACGCTTGCCGATCAATGCCCGTTACAAATTTGCGAAGATTATCTTTTTTGGATTTCCCAAAGATCGCATTTAGTTTTTCTTCAAAGATTTTCATCAGACTTTGCACCAATTCAAACGGAATCCCTTGTTTCCGAACAAACCCGTCAGGATCAACTTCCCCAACAATTTCGGAATAGGGTTGATGGCAAATCACCATCAAAAAAAACATCATTTCATCCGTGAGTTGCGGTATCGAACTCACCTATCCATTCGCCATTAAGAGCAATCGCTGAAAGTCGGGATGTTGAATCAACTCGTTATAATCATCAATGGTCAGATTTTTAATCTCAATCGCTTTCATCGCACTGGCTTGAATGATTGTATCTAAATATTGATAAAAGAGCATTTGAGGAATTAATTGCATGAGTTCCATACTTTCACGATATTGCTTTTCATCAAGATTTGGATTGGATTCTTTGATTTTGGCAATTAATGCATCGATTTGTGATTGTAATTGAATTTGATCTTCTTCCGATAATAATTTCAATTCTTTTTTCTTTTTCTGGACTTCTAACGCAATCTTTTCCCGTAAAGGTAAAATCGCATAAAAGACACCCATAGTGGGTTTATCCATAAACTGGAATTCAGTTCCATTTTTTAATTTAATCAACATATTAACAACTCCTATGTATTATGAGCAACAACGTTTGCGGTTCCCGATTTCATCGTGACACTAATTTCATAAATACCCATTTCTGCGGGAATCTTCCCAATTGAAGAGGTTTCCACATACATTTTAGACGCAGAAAGATTCGCTGAAGCGGAATTGTAAGTATAGGCAATTGCAACTTCATTTAACGCAGTTAAGGTTCCCCCTAATGCCAACTCATCCCCCACCACAGATTTTTCTACGGTTTGATTGGCGTAAAAGGTCGCTTCTAAATCGACATCCCGACTCATAATATGCGGATCAAAGCGTTGGTATTTCGTGGCAACCATTTTATCCAAAGTATTGATGGTAATTTTAAGATTACTCTTTAACACGCTTAACACCGCTTCGGCATCAATTGATAACCCAATATCTTTATGGGTAGAAGGTGCAGTCGCAAGCCAACCTGCTAAGGTTGAATGAGCAACCCCATCTTTGACATCATAATATGAGAACGTTAATTTCTCTGTTGGAAAATCGCTTTCGGATTGATCGAGTTCATAATTAATTAACACACAACCAAAGATATCGAAATAATCAATCACTCCATTTACCCCTAATAATTCACAATGGAAACAATAAGATGTCGGTAATGTGCCGGGAGTAATGGTTGCACCCGCTTGCGCAGCCCATGTTTCATTCTGGACATATTGCGAAATAGTAAATTCTTTATATCGATATCCTTTATTGAGAATAAATTTGGTATCGGGTGCGGCGGTTGCTGGTTTGATTTGTACCCGTTCGACTTCGGCAAACCCTAAATTTAAATCTTCTTTTTGAAGATTTAATGCAGTTAGGGAAGCATCGTTTGCAATTTGCGTACACGCATATTTGACACCCGCTACGCCTCCCGCATAATTGGTCTCGGTCGACCATCCCACTTTGGTTGTACTTGTATGTAAGACGACTGAATCGGTCATGATTAATCCCATCCACTACTTGCTATGAGTTTTACTTCTTCACAATATAAATCCGCTTGCAACATGGTTGCTTTTTTGACATTATTAATTTTATTCACTTTCCACATTCCTCCGCTGATCGCTTTAGCTAAAATAATCCGTCGGGTTTCCCCAACTAATTGTTCTAAATTAGAACGAGAAGATGCGGGAATATTAATGGTAAAAAATTGAGATCGCATTTGTAAGGTATTGTTTGTTGCACGAGGGCCTAAATTGATATCCCCGTTGATATCGATAATGACTTGGGTATCGACATATTTGGTGGCTTTAATAAGGGACCCGTCTAAAAAGGTCGGTTCGGCAATGGTCGCATGATAAGTTCCCGCAGTTATACCCATCACGACTAAAAAGTCTAATGCACCCGCACTTAAGGTAATATAATGTCCACCGATTAATTCAAAGGTAATATACATTGATGATGTCGAAGATACGGTCACTAAACTGGACCCAATACCCGCATCAATTTTGGTTTGTAACGCGGTAATTAATGTGGCTAAAGTATAATTTTGGTCTAATGTTATTGTTGCAACAGCACCTCCATCATATGAAATCCCAAAATTATGAGTATCGACACTACAATTATGCCCCGCGCTCAAATCTTCGGTTCCTGTAATCGGAAAATCATGATGCCAACTCGCATTGAGTTCTGTAGAGAGTTCACTAAAATCCACCATTAATAATACCCTCCCCAATTGGATGCATTTTTATCAACTTCTAATCCCGTTGCGGTATTAAACACCCAAACATTATTTCCTCCCCGTAATCGCTCGCGAATTCGCCGTAATCGTCGCATATGTTCCCGGGTAAAATCAGGAGTAATGGTATAATAACGTTCCACATTCACTTCGGTCGTGGTTTCTTTATAATGCCGACCTCGGAGAATTGACATAGACACTAAATCAATTGCAATTTTTTTGAGAATCGGTGTAAAGGAAGCGTTGGTTGTATTGGTGGTAATTTCTAACTCAAAATTGAGCATATCATCCGCTTCGGTGAGTAAATCCGCAATTTCAGTATCGGTACACACAATACTTGTACTTACCCCTAAATTGGCATTTAACAATCGGTTTTTGACTTCAGACACGGATGCATAGGTCATAAGTATTCCACTCCTTTATAGAGAAAAAAAGGATTATTCATCCACTTCCATTTCGATAGTCTTGAGGACCTTTTTCTTGCGAGGTTGGGTTTTATTCGGATCAATCACTTCTTTTTTGGCTTCAATCCGAGCTTTCACCGCAGGATCAGTTTGATGAGCAACCGACACAATCCCTAAAATCTTTTCAACTGTGAGTTTAAATTTCGCCGCCCATTCCGCTTTCGAAGGATCTAAAAGCAAAATTTGCTCTAATTGTTTATCCATTGCTTCTAATTTGGGTTTATTAAGAGCCTTAAGTGCATATTCGGCTTCATTCACTAAATTTTGGGCTTTGGTTTTATTTTTATCGGTGGCTAATTGTCCTTTGCAATATTCCCATGTTTCCTTCAAGGTATCATGGTCTTTTTGCACATCTGCCATGATTTTGTCTTGCATTGCTCGTTGTTCTGCTTGAATGATTAACAACTGCTCCATGTTTTTCAGCTCAGTTCGACGGCGCACATTACTTCGATCCAAATCCGTTTTAATTTTGTCGAGTAATATGAGCGCACGTGAAAAATCCCCTTGATTTAACAGGGTCTCAAATTGTTTAACTTGTCCGTGATTCATATTGTTCAACTCCGTGTATCTATTCCTCTGCCCGTATTGGTTGGATCAAAGATCGCCACAACGGCATGAAAAAAGCCATCCATCGCCCCACCGAGGTAGGTCTCTGAAAAGGTTAATTTAGCATTGGCATCCGCATTCCGTATTCGACATGGATTTTCCGCGGTAGATGTTGATTCAGCGGCTACCCGAATAATCTCATAACTAAAATCGGGATCAGCGCCAATACCATCCATATATGTGCGGGCGGCTTTCACTTCGACCGCTCGTGCAACGGCGGCGTAGGAAGTCGGACTCAAGATTAACTCTCGAATACTCATATTCCAATCTTCGGGAACCCATAACGCCGCTCCGTCGGATTCATTTGCTCCCGCAGCAATGGTTAAATACAATTCATATGCTACTGCGGATTCAAACGCGGTCCAACCCGTTAAGGTTGCAAAAAGATCTAATCCCGTCGATCCCGCACTTAACGCAATTGCAGATGCTGCCGCAGCACTATCAGAAGTGCAACGGAGTTTAAGATCGGGATAGCCAAATTCAGCCCCCACTGCACCTGTTGTTAATGCTGCATTCATTAACGCAATTATGCCATCGTAAGTGGTATCGGTTGTCGTATCGACTGTTATATCGTATTCCACAACTCCCGCACCATTCACATTCACTTTGAAATAATAGGTATTTGATGCGGTTAAGCCCGTTTCGGTAGTGGTGGTTTTACCTGTAAGTCCAAATTCTTGGTAGCCAATCCCAGCCGCAGTTTCTAAGGCACTAAAACCCGTTAAGCCTTCAATAAAGGATGCTCCCGTTAAGGATGCATAACTTAAGGCTATGGCTGAGGTTGCGATGGATGTTGATGATGTTAATCGTAAATCTCCACCCGTAACAGACCAGACCGCTCCCGCAATGGAAGCATTTAAGGCAGTCATTATATCAGTAAAGGTTGTTGATCCCGCGGTGACATTAAAGTTTTTTTCGGCGACTCCCGTTCCATCCACATTCGCTTTATAATAATAGGTTTGCACGGCAGTTAATCCGGTCGCATCGGTGCCCGTTTTGCCGCTTAATCCAAATTCTTGATAAGCAGAACCTTTAGCGGTTTCTAACGCACTAAATCCCGTCATTGATTCAAACAACGAAGTGCCACTTAAAGCCGTAATAGAGAGAGCAATCGCTGCCGAAGCCGTTGTATCCGCAGAGGTACATCGGAGATCTCCCCCTACAATTGTAAATGCCGCTCCGCTTATTCCCGCATCTAATAAGGTAATTATATCAGAAAAGAGGGTTGATCCAGCTGTTACGATGATAGATTCTTCCGCTTCACCCGCACCATCAATATTGATTTTATAATAATATGTGGATGTGGTGGTTAATCCCGTGGCAGTGCTTCCAGTTTTACCAGAAAGTCCAAACTCTTGATAGCCGATATATTGTGCGGTATCAAAGGTAGACCATCCCGTTAATTGTGCAAAGAGATCATCTCCCGTAGTTCCCGCAGAGAGAGCAATTGAACCAGTACCATCAACCGCATCGGAAGTGCATCGGAGATCGCCTCCTGTTAATGACCATGTGGCGGCAGATGTGGTGGCAGTATTCATTAACGCAATAATCGCAGTAAACGATAAATCGGTAGAAGTCGTTATATCAAATTCTGTGACACCCGCGCCATCTACGTTAATTTTAAAATAATATTGCGAGGTTGCTAATAATCCCGTGAGATTTTCAGTTTCTTTTCCACTTAATCCCACTTCTTGATAGGCAATATAGGCCGCAGCATCCATTGCAGAGAAATCCGTTAATGTTGCTAACAAATCGGTACCCGTAGTTCCCGCTGCAATTAAAACTGCTGATGTGGCTCCCCGTTCATTGGAAGTAGCAACTAAATCTCCTCCCGATAAACTAAAGGTAATCCCGCTAATTGCCGCATCATCTGACACTTTTTTGGCTGCGGCAAGTAACACTAATAATTGGGTAAAAGTAACCGCTACGGTAGTTGTCGTTATATAATATTCGGTTGCAGCTCCTCCATTAAGCGTTAAGGTAAAATAATATAATGTGCTGGGAGTTAAACCCGTTTCTGTTGATTCGGTTTTACCCGTTAACCCGATCTCTTGATACCCACTTTCGACTTCTGCATCGACCGCTGTAAATCCCGTTAACGATGCTAATAGATCCGTTCCCGTTGATCCTGCGGTAATATCAATAGATGCGGTGGTCGCAGTCGAACTCGAAGTGCAACGAATATCCCCTCCCGTTAAGGAAAAGGTTACCCCGGAGATGACAGTGACATCATCAGATTCTAAAATCGCCGAATTTAACAAGCTAATTAATTGATCAAACGTGACGGCTACGGTAGAAGTGGTTATATAGTATTCGACTGCACCCGCGCCATCGATATCAATCGTAAAATAATATTCCGCTTGTGGTGTGAGTCCTGTTTCAGACGCACCCGTAATCCCCGTTAAACCAATTTCTTGATACCCCGACCCAACGGCAGTATCGACCGAACTAAACCCAGTTAACGAAGCTAATAAATCTGTGCCAGTGGTTCCGGCAGTAATCGCAATTGAAGCGGTATCTAAAGTCGAATTGGATGTACATCGTAAATCCCCACTTTCTAATGACCAAGTCACTCCACTAATGGTGGCTCCCCCAACGACCGCTTTTGCAGCTGCCAATAAAGTTAAAAGCGTCGCAAATGTGCATGATGCAGTCGTGACGGTTATATAATATTCTAACACCCCAGCGCCGTTAATGTTGACTTTAAAATAATATAAAGTATTGGCAGTTAAGCCCGTTTCGGTATCGCCCGTAATATCTGCGGGTGTTGCGAGTTGATGATAGCCTCGTCGAGCGAGAATAATATTGCCCGTTGCATCGGTATCCGCTCCCCATTGTGTGCTATACATATGCATCAATCGTTCGGGATACGTGTCAATTGGCACAGCAGTTGTGCCTTCCATGGTATATTCGGTGATATCGGGTTCGCCATTACTATCAAGACTAATGACTTTGACCTTTTGCACCGCGGTACTATCTTTATCATCGGCAGCATTGGAAGATACGATCCCTAACGGGACACTGGTTGCCGTGCCATTAAAGACCGCATTGGGCGCTGAGATTTCTGTTAAGCCGTTACTAAACGAAGCTCCATATTCGAGTTCAAATAAATGAAGCGTATTACTAAACCCGACTCCGAGTTGCATGATATCTTGAAAACATTTGGATTTTTTAACATATTCGGATGACGGTTCAAATAATCGGACTTTACATTTCGCTCCCGCTGCCATTAGCGATCACCTATTGTGTTGTTTTTCATTGCATTTAGCCTCCGTGGAGGTACAAACATAGCAGCGGGTTTATTTGGTGTCCGTGACCGCTATCGGAACAATCCCCAAATGAATTGAACATTTGTCAAAGGGATTTTAGATGAGTTAATAAAAAAAAGAAGAAAGATTACCACAGTCTTCCGTTCGGGATATACCCGGTATCGGTGGTTGTTAACGAAGCACTAACAGTCACTGGGAAAGGTGATTGTCCATATTGGGCTAACACATCCCCATGAATCAAGACTTCTTTAATATCTTCAGCGTAGGTTTTATCCATGCGGGGCTTGGTTTGGAGAGGATAGACCAATTTCCGAGATTGGAGTGTGCGTCCAATCTTGATTAAAGCCCATTTTTGATTGGCGTTGGTTGCGGTAGCACCGATAATTCGATCATCGACATACGCACGGGAAATAAACGGTCGCAATTCTTTCGCAATCGAATCATATTCGGGTGTGTCGTGATAAGTAAATCGGTTATAGAACAATTGGGATGCAATTCCCGAACTCATGACCAATACAGTTTCGCCCGGAGCATATTGCTTTTTCAAATCCCCTAACCCGTTCCAAAGACCCGATCGGAGATTTCCATAAGTTGTTAAAGTTGAAGTCGTAAAGGTTTGAGCCGATGCATGATTCAAGAGACCTTTGAGTCCGAAATCATAATACATGTGTTCACCGAGTCCCCCAAGGAATCCGTTTTCATCGATAATGACTCCCATCCGTTCTGCCGCTTTGAGTGCATAGAAGAAATCAGGACTATAAATAGACCCCCCACTTTCAGCGATTTCTGTCCACGGAATTTCATATCCAATGGAGAACCCCATCCCTTCCGCTTGCTCGGGTTCGACACCTAAGCCAAACTGCACGACATCTTTAAAGGTCTTGTCGGGATGTGGCCATGTTTTAGCATTATTGACATCCAATTCATCGAGTTTATAGGATTTGTTATACCACTTCACTCCGCTTTGCGGGGTGGTTACGGGGGCTATGATTTCCCCATACATATTCTGGTCTTCAACCGTCATCGCAATAACCGAATCAAGAGCATAAACCGCTTCATCGGTAAGATAGGATGGATTAGCGTTTAACCGTTCGGCCATTTGTTTGCCTTTCCCGATATAAGCATCGGGTAATCCGTTTTTACGGACATTCATGATTTGAGCATTAACACGACTGACTCCTTTGTCGACTAATGCTTTATCTTTATCATCTAAGTTCGAATAAAAATTCGAATTTTCATACGCAACATTAATTTTTTTGAGTGCCATTTTAATCCCTCCAACCCGTGCCTTCTAAGCGGACACGGAGATAAGTATCGTTATCTGCAACGGGTTCATGCACGGTGGCTAAACAGATTTCAGTGGCGGCCATTAATGCGAAAATTCCCGCAGATGCAGAATAAGTTAATCGGACTCCTCGAAGTGCCGTTGCATTCAAATCTCCAATACGAGCAGTACACACTCCAGTGCCGATAATTTCGACAGAATCACCCGCTGAATAGGCATCATCAATATCTTTACGAGCAAAATTCGAATCAACGCGGGCTTTAAATCCCACAATTCCTACACGGTTTAAATTTCCTGCGGATGTAGTCGCAGCAGTCCAAATCCCCGGTGCAGATTCATACACTAAAGTTCCGGGATAATACGCATCGGCGAGTTCTCCCCATTCGGCTTTATAATTCCGAGAGACACAAATGGTTGGACCCACATGAGATGCGGCTGTTTTCGCAGTCATTTTAGATTAGCCTCCCTTCGGGATTGCGGATAAACCGCACTTCGGGACTATCCATATACCGATTCAATCGACTATCAGCGGTTGCTAACGGATCAAGCAATTCTTCAGCAGAATAGGCTTCGGGTTCGTTATTCAATCGTTGATTGGATTGTTTGCGGGGATCGGGATTGGTTGTTTTTGGTAAAAGCGAAATACCACTCACAGATCCTTTATGTTCGGGTTCGGGGGCTTTATTTTGCTTTGCTAACCCATAATATTCAATTAACGCATCGGCATCTTTCAGACTATTGCACCGATTGACTTCTTCTTCGGACATATTCCCCGATTTCATTAAAATCATTCGTTTGGCAAATAAGCCGTCAGGTAATTCGTTGCGTTTCTCTTCGTCTTCGACATCGACTTCGACTTCTTGTTCAACGCCGTCAACCATTTTTTTGACTTTCTTTTTCAAAAGGAGACACACCTTATCAATTATAAGATCTTTAAATAGACCTTAATTGATTAAATATAAAAAAAACGGCTATTTAAGCCCATGTATTTAAAGCCAGACTTATCAGACTAAGGTAGACTGCCGACAAATTAGTCTGGACTATTTTTTATCTTTGGTCATGCAAAACGGTCTGGTACAGTTTCCGATGGGTACTGCCGAAACGGATTTCAGTCTGATATTCTTTTGAATCCATTTATTTCGCTTTGTGTCGTATTTCACGTCGGTGACAATTCCCGTGGACACATCCCCATGTATCCCTTTTTTGACGTTGTCAATATAATTATCAACCCACCATTGGACTTTCGGATCTTGATAATAGGTAGTTTCCTTCAGTCTGGTAAAGACTTCATTCGCTTTTTCTTCCCAATTATCCAAATACGTAATAGTTGATAGGTCTTTCTCGCCCGTAATCTGGTCTACTTTATAAGTTCCGATAATTTGCCATTCGGGTAATTCAGCAGATGACTCATCATCCAGGTTATGCCATAGTCCATACGGCACTTCGACCCCCTCCAACAGTCTCAACGAGTCTGGACAAATATATTCTGCCCGATATCCCCCTTCAACTTTATATAAGAAGGGGTTCGCTGTATGCATAGCAGTTGACACGGCTGCTAAATTACAACGAGTGACGTTCAAATCATCTTGTTCAAGAAGTTTATGAGCCGTCTCGTACCCGATATGAAGATTCTTACGCATTCCAGAGATCGAATTATGCTCTTGTAAAAGTGGATGAATAAACACAGCGGGTGGCAAATCTTCCAATTTCTCGATCTGGATTCCAATATTGCGGCGATTCATAACCGAACTATTAAAAAACGACGGAAAGTTCCCGTCGATAGTCGAATCAAACCCAACTCCTGTTGTTTTTGCTTCCGTTTTCGTTTTCATGCCTTTGGGTCGTTGGGCATACCCTTGAGGATTTTTCGATGATCCCCACACGAATTCGGCAGTATAGGCTTCTTTTTTAGGGGTATTGGTAGATAAGTTATCTCCGATTCCTTGATAATCGGTAATCGAGAGTTCAGATTGAGCGGGATTTGCAGTAGTATTATCGGAGGAAATTGAAGGAGTTCCCGTTTGAGGGCCTTGTCCCCCATACATTTGCTCTTCAGTATAAAACTCGGAAGGTTGGCCACTTTCAAACCCGCGTTCTTCGGGATAAGCATATCGTTTAGACCCTAATGCTTTCCCATCCGCACCTAACGATTCTTCTTTGAATTCTTTGGATTCCGCCGCTTGCTTTTCATATTCTTGACGAGACCCCGCCATATAGCCCGGTCCTAACCGTCCCGTTTTTTCATAGGGGACTAACGATGCGGTGGTACCTCCGGGTGTCGGATTGCCCGTCCCCCATGCAGGCCCAATTTGGGTTCCTCGCAAATTATCCCAGACATACCCTCCTTTCGAGGTCGATTGTAACATATCGGACCACGCTTGTTCGGCGTTATCGCCTAACTCGTAAGCATATTTGGCGCCTTTATATTTGGTACCGCTATGGAATTCCACCAATAATTTTGATCCTTGTAATCCGACTCCTTTCACAGTCGACGAAGCGACGACTTGCATCGGCATATTCATATTCTGTTTGATACAATTACTTAATTCGGTTTGGACGCTATTATTTAAGGCTTCATGAGTAATCTCGGTGATAACACTCATTAAAATTTGATCGGGATGCTTGGTAGATTCATTCATGCGTTGATTTAAGCGGGCTTGTAGTTCCCGATCAAACGGAGTTAAATCCGCTTTCGATGCTTGATCTTTAATATACTCTAAAATATACGAATTCCGCTTTTCTTTTTGAGCGTCTTCAATTTGAGTCTCTGCATCTTGTTTAAGTTGTTGTTGGGTTTGGAGTTGTTGATTGTAAACTGCTTCATCACGGGTCCATTCCCACCACCCTTTGACCGTAAAGGTCTCTGGTAATTTATAACCGATGGCTTCGGCAAACCATTTACAGAACGGCACAATAAATTCATCGATATATTGGTTAAAATCGGAGATATCGGCTTGCACATCATCGAGCGAGTCGACGGCAGCGGCAGAGAGCGAAGCACTAATGGCTCCTCCACCCACGAAATAGGCAACACTTCTCCGTGTAGAACCAGTAAGACGAGACCATTCTGAACTTAAATCAGAGACCGATCCCCCAGACCCTTGACTCTGTTTAGCGGGCGTTTGATTCGCGGGTGTGGCCCATGTAATTGCAGGTAAATCAGTATATTCCCCCGTATTCTCATTAATATGCCCTTTCATCACAAGCGCCGACATTTGATCGATTTTAGAGAGTGCTTTCATGAAATCTTCAATTTGTGAATCTTCCCAATTGTCCGGGACTCGCACAAACGGCATGATCTTCTGTTTAAAGGCATTGGTATGCGATTCTTCTCGGAGTTTGGTAATCGCATCCCACGCCGCTTCCAGAATCGAATGCCCAAACCCATAGCACCACGTTCCTCTCGTCCCATGAATTACTTGGTCTTTCTGGAACATTCGACGGACTTGTCGGAGATGGGTATTGCGACTAAATCCGACGCGAGGAATAAATTGCACGAGATAGGTCTGAATATTATTCTGAAGATCATAATTGATATATTCCGCTTTGCATTCATATTCGCTATAGATTTCACACAACGGGATTCCATTCTCATCCACAAAGGGATACACAATATACCAACCGTGGGTTTGCCCGCGGAGCATCACCATTTTACAATGCTCTTGGAATTTAAACAGTTTAAGCATTGATCGAAAATCTTGTAGAATCTCAGGACTCCCCAATTGATCCGATTCATAGAATTTAATCATTTTCGTATTGGCGGATTCTGCGAAATGATGAGTCAACACGGACGCAATCGGATCAGCCTCGGCGACCACTTCTCGCATCTCGGCATTCGCTTTATTATGAATCTTATAGAGAATTAACGGATCAACATACCGCCCCATAGAATACTGATATTGGTCGGTTAAGTCTAACCCCGTCGCTGGGTTGGCATTTCTCTTTACAGTCCCGTTCCGTTTAACGGTAAGGGCTTTGGTTTGTGTATTTTTCTTGGCCAAGAAGAACACCTATATTTTCATTACTTAAATAGATTGTACTTATATTTAAAAAGGTTTACAATTTATCCCACACAGAATGATTTCGTGTATGTTGGGGATTTGTTGGATTGACGGGCTTTTTTGGCTAAATAGGTCATCCCACCGACGGCAATCCAACAATAATGCAAGAAGGCATCCGCCACGTCCCCCTTAAACTCTTCTTTATTAATTGACGGGTTATAGATAATTAATTCCGATTTGAGTTTGTCGTTCTTTAACACGATCTTCCGATTATCGAGTAGATAGTTTGCGAGCGTCACATAATTAGCCCGAGAATTATAGCACTGCTTGCCCCCAAAATTCTGCTCGATCACTTGTATTCCATAGTTCCGTAAAAAGATGGCAATCGCTTGTCCCCCACTATTGGACTCGATGACTACCTTTTTAATCCCGTTCTCGCGACATTTCGTTAAAAGTAGTTCATTAATCCGTTGGGGACTCGATTTCTCTTGAATTCGCGTATTGGGATCACCCATCTGAATCTCAAACGATTCAATCTCCACGTGTTCGTCCTTATCGGGATCGTAGGCTCCGATAAAGACTCCGAAGGGATGTCCTGTGCCGGAAGGATCAATCGCCATAAATCTTATGGGTGGCAATTTGTTATTGATAATACTCATATAAAGAGTATAACGATCGAACGCATCATTCACGGCTGCGAAATTGAAGCAATCCCCCTGCCCCGTCATCTCTCCTTCGAGTCGCATTTGCCCAAAGCCTTCTCCGAGTAGAGCATCCGACATAGTTTTTGCAATCCGATAATTCGAAGCAATATCCTCTCTGTTTAAGTGTGGGCAATCTTCTTTCCGAATAGAAATCGAACAGACACACTCTTCTTGTAATTTGAAAATCTCGTCTCGTAAGATTTGGTAAAGCCCTTTATCCAAATTCGAAGAAAGAATTAATTTGAAATCGGATGTGGCGAGCATAGTATTGACGGCAGACACGACCGCTTCCCGTTTATCATTCCCTTCACTAATCGCTACATCTAACTCATCAATCCACACGATTTCTTTATCCGCCCCTTTAATGGAAGCGACCGTGAGATCCATCGCGACCAGTTCAGACCCATTATACCATTTGATCGTGTCATTCGTGCGGGAGGACAAATCCAACACTTGTTTATTGACTTTATCTAAAATCGGGTCCCGGAGAACATCCGCTAAAATACCCTTTGATCCCCCATCTCGCCCATTTTTTCCTCCTTTTCCCGCTAACAACGCAATTCGTAACGGTCGGGGGGATTCCAATGTCAATTCATGTAATCCTGCAAACACAGATGTAGACTTCCCGGAACGTTGACACCCTTCCACAAAAATCAGTTTATAGCGAGGATCTTTAATCGCTTCCACGACTTCGTGCTGCTTCGCATGAAATTTGGGCGGACGGAGATAGACCAGCGGTTTGTTTGATTCTTTATTATCTGCTTTAGCGATTTTCTCTTTATCTTTCATAAACGTTTGCAACGCGGAGAACCACTGCGGGGAAGGATTCGCCGTGAAATTCTGCACCGCGATTAGATATAACACATTAGGTGGAATATCCTTTCCTTCTAAGATCGCTGTTTTGATGATCTCCATGATTTCATCAGATTGTTTATTCTCATCATTTGAACCAGGAGAATTTTTATGGCGTGATTTACTGATTGAGTCTAAATTTTCTTTTTGACTTTTCTTGTCCAATACCTCTTTTTTTGACACTTCAGCTTGTTTGGTTTTGTTAGGGGTTAGTCCTAATTTCTTTAACCTATAGGAAATGGTTTGTTTGGGGACGTGTTCAATTTCTCCCATTTCAATAATGGTCTTACCTTGTGCGAGATAACCTTCATATTTCGCGATTTCCCGTAAGGTCTCATCCGTGACTTTCCCCTTGACCATGTTTTATATAAAGACTATAAGAATACTTAATACTTTGTATTATTTTTTTTGATGATGTAATTTTTGATGACAAGAATAACAGAGTGGAATACAATTAGAAAGTTCTTCTAAATGATTACGGTGAAAAGCGGTAATAGGATCACGTTGTTTAGAGGTTGGGTCAAGGTGATGATAAATAATTCGTTTATTCGTTGCACCACATTGAGAACAAGCGATATTTGTATAATATTGTTGATGAATTTGCGCTTTTTTTTGTTGATGAATGTCATGAGAATGTTGAGCGCGTTCTTTTTTATGGGTTAAATTGTATTTAGCCCGGGATTTTTTCATAGAGTCAGTATTCATAGGAGGATAGAGAAAAAGATCATTCTTAAGGGTTTGCATTTCTGCAAAGCCAAAGGAAAAAATGACAAGAATGTAAAAGATCGGAATGGATCATTTTGTAAGTAAACCAACTAAAGGGGAAAAACCAGGGTTGACGGACAATAAGATTCGCATACTCATTTTTCAATCGTCAGTTTGGATCTCGAAGATCTTAGTATTATAGTAATTAGAGATAAATAGTACAAAATTTCTTCTTATTGTTCTTAGTGAGATTAAGGATCTTATTATCCGTCATCTATTAGTTTATTAAGAGTATTGAAGTTTAGTTGGTTTAGTTACATTTTGGTGGGTTCTGATCATTTTAATGGTTCGTGATCAAAAAGAGATATTAAGATGATCTTTTTTGAAAAGTATAGAAAAAATTAAACTCTCTTTATATACTTGTCGTCTATTTCGTTCCGCTTGCACCAGTTTTTAAACTCTTTAAGCGTTTTAAAGAATAAATTATCACTGTATTTTTTCTGATCGAGTTCATATTGATAAGGGTCTTTATAGAGATCTAATTGATTGCTATCATTAATGAAGCAAATCACCCAGCCTTTAATCTTTTGATTGTGAATGAGAATGCCCGGATCGCAGAGGTAATTATACATTTTTCTTTCTCCTTTCGATTTTATGAATATAATCGAGATAATAGATTTGATTTAATTTAGTAACAAATAATGTCTCCCATTTTTGAGAATGTTGATTATATTTCTCGAAGGATTCTAATTTGGTTAAATCGGTTGATCCTTTCTTTAAACGAAGGATTAAATACCCTTTTTCTTCACTATCTCGAATAAAGGTTTTTAATTGTCGTTTTTCTTCGAGCGGTCGAATAATACAATCGACATCTTCCCGCCATTTAACGGGATTTTGAAAATGAATCCGATAGAGTTGTGTTGACATGTTAAGGTTCTCTTGTTTGAATTTGATTTAAAAAAGAAGTTCTAATCCGATTTCACTAATTGTTTTTAAGATCAATTTTAATTCTACAATGCGAGCTAAAATCGGAGCTTGATAAGATGCGAGATCAGAAAAACCTAATTTGATCTGTAAAAAGCGAATGTCACATTTAATTGATTGAAGATCACACCAAAAAGCTTCAATTAATCCAGATTTTTCAGCAGGTAAAAGATCAGTTTTTAGGTCAGAATAAAGACCAAACCAGTTCACTAAACAAATAGGTTGTAATATCATAAGACTCTATATGAGTATTAGAATGAGATTAGAATAAGTTCACTCGTTTAGATTATAATGTCGGGAATTAAATCTCTTATAATTTATAGGATTTTCAAGGGTAAAAAGTTATAAAAAATAAAGCGAGGTTTATATAGAGATTATAAAAATTTAATTTCATAATTTCGAATTAACATTTGATACATGTCTTGTAATGTATCTCGTTCCTTACTCGTTTTTTCAATTTCATTATTAATTTCATTCCAAATTTTATTACATTCAACCGGATCAGGATATCTTTTTTCAAGATTTTCCATTTTTTGTAATTCAAATAAATTTGCAATTCGTTTTACTGCAAATTCAAATCTTTCATCAATTTCAGACAATAAAGATTGTCTGTTTGAAATAATTCCAATTTGTACCATAAATTTCACCTTTTTTTATATAATTCGAACTTCTCTTTTATTCCATCTCCAATCCCCAGTTTGTTGTTCTTCAATCAATTCAATTAATTGATTTTTACAGCAATTAGAGAGAACATCAAAAAATCGATCAGATTCTTTTATAATTAATTTAGATGTTTTTGTCCCTTTTTTAATTAAACAGATTTCTTGAATTCGACGAGAATCATTTAAAAAATATTTAGACTGAAATAAATACAAAGTTTTTCGAATCATAAATATATCTTAGATTTGGTTGTAATGAATTGATTGATTTAGAGTTATAAGCGATTAGAAATCATGAGATTATAATTTATAAGAATTTGAGAAAAAAAACTTATCTTAGAAAAGCTCGTCTTTAAATACTCGAAAGATCTCTAATTCATGCATCATGTCATCGATTTGAGCAAGTTGTTTTTGTTTGTGTTGTAATTCGTTAAATTTCTTAACCAGATCCGCCTTCGCTTCAAAAAACGCCGCGATGAGCCGATAGCGTTTTTCATCTGTTAATCGATCTAATAATAAATGTTGATCATTGATATTCTCTGAATGATTCAACTCGTTCAATTCTTTAATTGAATCAAATAATGTATCTAAATCAGTCATTTTAAACAATCTCCTTCGTTGATTTTAATTGTTTGAGTATACTTATATTATAGAGAGAGTCTATTTAAATTATCTCATTATAAATTATAAATTCATGAGAAATTTATGAGAATGAGATTTTTATGAATAGATCCTGTTAAATTAACTATTGAAAAATTGTTTTTTTTAGTATTTTAGATCCGGAAAAAACAATTTGAAAAAGAATTTATTTTATTATCATTATAAAATAATAATCAAAAAAAGGATTTTTGTTTTTTAATTTTTTATTTTGCTTTTGATTTGTGTCGGGAATTCTTTCTTTAATTTTATTATCATTTTCAAGACCCTAAATACTCCCCCACCCTTTTTTCGAAGGGTCTCAAGGTGAAGGAATCCCCTAAAATCTCAAGATCAAGATCATAAGAACAAAGGTTAGGATCAAGTCAAGTCAAGGTTTAATCTTAGAATTTAAATATAGGTTTGACTAATAGAATAGTATGACTGAAATTTGTATTGATCCTAAATATCAAACCCGCCTTCTTTCCGTCTTGACTTCTGAAGAAGTCTTGTTAGAGACGAAAACCCCAAAGAAAATCTTTATGGTCGAATTATTCGAATCGGATTTAAAACTCGCTCAAGAGCATAATATGAATATTTCCCGTATTATTCGATTTAAATTCCATGAATGGTTACAATCGAAAGTGATTAAGACGGAGTGAGTGAAATGGTGGAAAGTCCGTTTCAAACCGCTTCGGAATTTTGGGCTGATGATGATCCCGCTCTTCAAGCGTGTGATAGTTCACTTCGGAATCAGAAAGTTTCCTTAGGGTTTAAAATTAATGATGCGTTAACATCCATTTTTGGAACGCAAAAATGGGCGACTTTATATGGAGATACCTATTTCTTTAATGGGTCTTATTATCAACTCAAAACCCAAGAAGAGGTAACCGCGATTGTTGAAAAATGGTGGAGTAAAGTGTATCCCGACACATTTTTTATTAAACATGGCAATGAAGTTTATAATCGCTTAAAACAAAAGAATGTGATCACTATTGAAAAACTCAATATTCCTACTGAATTGGTCCCGTTTCAAAATGGATATTATGATCTCAAACATCGGTGTTTTTTACCAGGTTGTAATTCAGCATATCATTTTACAGAAGGGTTTAATTTTTGTTTTCATGAAATCCCAAAAACCACAGATTGGCAAGAGAAACCAATTTTATTCTTATTTCATGTTGCTCAAATGTTTCCGAATGATCCCGTTATTCAAGAAGAGATTCTGACGGCAATATGTTATTCCTTAACGAATAATATTACCTATCAAATTGGGTTTGTATTATTAGGTCGATCGAATTGTGGGAAATCTACATTAATGGAAATCCTTCAAAATATGGTGGGATTAGATCATTTTGTGGATTATAATCCATTAGGGTTTGTCAAACGCGAACGGGAAGTGATGTATGGGATTATTTTAGATTCTTTGATTGTGAATTGTGATGAGATTGAATCGTCGGCGTATTGGGCATCGGAAGTGATTGGAGGCTTAAAACATTTAATCACCACATCTTATATTACAGGAAGACGGTTATTTGGACATCCCGTCAAAAAGAAGAATAAGAATCATTTATGGGTTACGGCTAATTATCTTCCTCGCTTATATTCTTATGATGATGGAATTTGTCGACGATGGAAATGCTGGTATTCCGATCAATCATACATTCATAATAAGGATTTAACCCGGAAGCAAGATGTTTTAGAATATGAACGAGAAAAATTAATCTGTTATTTGTTTACCAATTATTCGGATTTTACGGGGTTATTAGATTTGGATGAAACTTATAATAAAACTTTTTGGCAGAAATATGCGTCGAATGTCTATTCGTTCTTACGGGATATGTGTGAATTACGGGATGATGTATCGATTCCCACCAGTTTGTTATATGATGCCTATTGTGAATATTGCGAATCGGCGGTCTCGAAAGAGAAACCTTTATCCGTCAAATATTTCGGGCAATATCTCCATCAAAATGGAGTTCGAACAATTACAGTTGGGCAGGAAAAAACCTATATCTATCAAGGGATTTGTCTCAAAGTTAAAGAATTTGGTAAAGAAACTTCCGAAGCCCCCCCATCGGACGAAGATATTTCGAAATTATTATTTGATGGATTTACGGATTTAACGGAGAATTAATCATGACTTATACATGCTTGTCGTCGAAATGGGAATTTAAAAAAGAATCCAATTACATTAAAGAATTTAAAGAAAAAATTATAACAAACCCCTTTCTTGAATCCGCAGCCGTTTCGTCTACAACTGACTTTGCGTTATTTGTAACTCCCAAAGAAAATTTTCAAATCAAATTATCGACACCTACATATCCCGGTCAATTAGTAACTTCATCTGCGTCAAGAGGGTTTATGGCGGTTGATCCATCGTCCGATCACAGTCTGGGATTTGTAGTAGGAAATACAGATAAGGAGACGGGTTGGACAACTATATCTTATTCGGGAATTGTTAAAAGTCCTAAAATCAATTACGAAGAAGAAGAATTAACATCTTTACGGAATAAACGATTTGTCTTTAAAAAAGGATGGGTTCCTCCCGAGCTTGTTAAAGATTTTTTGCGTAATGAAGTTTTGGATAAACTCTATTTTCGTAATCCATATAATTTAGATTATTTATGGAATCTAATCATTAAATTCGGACACTGGGATTTTCCAATTTTACTTTCGAACCAATTCCCGATCTACTTATAAAATATAAGATCACTCTTTTTTTATTCGTATTCTAATAATCATCTATGAGTGAAAAAACACCCATTATTGACGATGTGGATCTGACCCTCGATCCAAAATTTTATCACGAAAAAACCCCTGACGAACAACAACGGGGAGACGATTGGTTCTGGAAACATACGGGCAGTAAAAAACGGATTTGTAGGTGTAAATAAGATGACTTCGTATCAATTTGAACTGAAACACTGCGACAATATTCTCATCCAGATTGCAAATGCCGATTGTAATAATCAAATCGATAATCTGGTCTGTTTAGGACAATATTGTTGCTCCAAAGCCGATTATCTCAAAGAAGTCCAAGAAGTGACCCGCAGTTTAGCGGTCTATCAAGAACTCAAAGCATTCCCGAAGACTTGCCTACAATTTACGGAGCAACAACAAGAATTAGCGTTGTGGAATGCCAAATTAATTGAAATCGAAGCGAAATTAAAGGAAAAAGGATGGAAAGTTAAATGATCGTCAATCTGGAAATCCCGTTAGAGTGTAATCCATTAGAGATTCAAGGATTGTTAAATCAATTGATTGCTCGCTCAGAAATCTCTTCTATAACTCCCATTCATCACCATTTGTTACATTCCCTAAAAAGTTTACCGCAGCTCAAGGTCTTTGAAAAGCCCAATTTCGAGTTTTTAGTTTTACGCTGTCAAAAATGCGGGCAACCGAATCTCATCAAAGATACCACACAACGCGGAAAAACCCGCAATTGTAAAATGTGCCAATTCCCGATTTTAGAAATTAAATAATTTTTTTAGTAAAAAATAAATAAAGTGAACTACTATGCGAAAATTAGCCAGTATTCAAGAAGTCTTGGATGTTCAACCTATTCAAGATGCCGATAAAATCGAACGACTTAAAGTATTAGGTTGGGATTTAGTCGCTCGAAAAGGAGAATTTAAAAAAGGAGATTTATGTCTCTATATTGAAATCGATTCTGTTATTCCATTAAGTTGGATTAATGAAAATGCGAAAGCCGAAGATCGCCATCATTTACGAACCGTCAAAATGAAAGGTCAAATTAGTCAAGGATTAGCCTTACCGATTTATCCTAAATTTCCTGAATTATCTAATGTCAATTTAGTTAATGGGTTAGATGTAACAGAATTATTAGGTGTCACTAAATGGGAACCCATTATTGATGTGGTATCCAATCCGAATGCAAAAGGATCTTTTCCTTCGTTTATTCCAAAAACAGATGAAGTACGAATTCAAACAATTCCAACTTTCTTACAACGATGGAAAGATGAACCCTTTTACGTGACAGAAAAAGTCGATGGAACTTCCTTAACATTTTATAAATATCAAGGTGTTTTTGGTGTCTGTAGTCGCAATCAAGAGTTAGTTTGTAATGAAGATTCCTTTCAATGGAAAATGGCTTGGAAATATCATTTAGAAGACCGATTATTAGAAGGGTTAGCCCTTCAAGGCGAATGTATTGGTCCTAAAATTGGCGGTAATAAATATAAACTCACTGATTATCAAATGCATTTCTTTAGTCTCTATGATATTCCTAATCATCGCTATCTTTCATTAGACGCAATGAAATCGATTTGTAATCAATTAGAATTACCTATGGTTCCAATTATAAATGATCAATATTATTTAGATCAAACAGTTGATGAGATATTAGAATATGCACATGGATTTAGTGTCGTTAATTCAAATATTTCAGTATTACGAGAAGGAATTGTCGTAAGAGCCATAGATGGCACATTAACAGATTCGGCTTGTGATGGACGACTCAGTTTTAAAGCGGTTGATCCCCAATTTTTACTTAAAAATAAAGAATAAAGTCCTTATAATTCATAACCCGTTTTTTTATATATTTTGATTCTAAATAGAGATCGATCAGGAGATCAGTTTATGCACACAGATCAATTAATTGATTATACATGATTAGTATTAATTATTAAAAATACTAATAAAACCCACTTATCGACGGTTGAATTAGTTACATATATTAAAGCATTAGCCGCCAAATGTGAAGATTTACAAGAAGAAATGAATGAATTAAAAGAATCCATAAAGGAGTCTAAACAATGAAAGGTTTTAAACTAAAATTTAGCAATCCCAAATTTGTGAAGGGTTTATTCGAAGCAGTCGAAGGCATCTTAACCGAAACACGGTTAATGATATCTAAAGAAGAACTCCAAATTACGGGCATGGATGGCTCCCATATTTGTTTACTTGATTGTCATCTGAAAAAAGAAGATTTTCTCATCTTTGATACCGATGACGAGTATCAATTAGGGTTGAATCTCAATGATCTCGTGAAAATCATTAAACGAGGGAGTCCGAAAGATGAAATCTGTTTGATTCATGACCCCAAAGATAAAAAATTAGGTATTGAAATGCAAGTTGAAGGATCAAAGAAAGCCCGGAAATTTAGTATGGCATTAATCGATTTAGAAATAGAAAATATCGATTTAGAACAATTAGATGAAATTCCCTATTTGAATACAGCCACCTTTAAACTCTCTCTTTTAGACGAAGCGATTAAAGACGCCGAGATTTTCTCTGATGTCTTGAATATTCATTCCAATGAGAAACAATTACGACTTTGGGCAGAAGGCACAATGGGCGATATGAGTTATGAAGTGGAACCCGAAGAGTTAATTCTCTCGAAATTTGAAGAAAATACCGAAGGGGCGTTCGCAATCCAATTCCTCAAGAATATCTTAAAGATTAGTCCGATTTGTGATCAAGTCTCAATTCGCTTAAAATCTGAAAGTCCGATTCATTTGAAATTCTTAATCGATAATCAAATCCAGAAAGGGGAAATCGATAATGGATCGTATATCCAATACTTTTTAGCGCCACGGGTCGAAGAAGATTTGGATTCGATGTATGAGGAGGATTAAATATGTTACATTTAACCCCGTTTCATTTTTTATTTGATTATATTAATAAAATTGAAAAAGAAAATGAACACGAAATTATAAGTGCATGTCAAAATTTCTTAATTAATTTTCAATATACTTCTATATGCCATGAATTGACGCACGTTGCGGGATGTTACGGAAATATGACATATTATCCCGCCGAATCGATTGTAGAATCTTTTCGTCGATATATTGATTTATTAAGTAATATAATTCAAGTCAATGTTGAGATTCCAATTGAAAAACAAAAAGAACTTTTACAAAAATGGTTAGAAAAGGAGGATTAAATATGAAATCGATTGACTATGATCAGAAAAACGAACAGATTATCCAATTGTTAGCCGATAATCCAATGTTAAACAATACCCAACTTGCACAAATCATGAAATTATCCCAACCCGCAATTTTTGCTCGCATTGATTATCTACTCAAAAACCAATTACTTGTTGTTCAAAAAGGGTTTAATTCGAACAAACTTCAATCCCAAGTCTATTTGATGATCTTTCTGAAAACCAGAGGTGATTCGTTATTTAATACGCATATCTGTCCCTTTATTCAACAAGTTTATCGATTAACGGGTCATTGGAATTATCTCTTAAAGATTTGTTGTGAGTCGTATGAGCAAGCCAAATTATTCTTTAATCGCTGTATATTTTCGCATGAAGAAGTGATTGATTGTGAAGTTCAAACCATTACCTCAACACTACATCCCGAATGTGTGCGACCACGGATTAATCAGCATTGTTCCTTAATCCAACCGTTAAAAGAGACGATGGCATGTCCGTTGTTTCATACTTCTAAAAATAATTAAATTGGTATCCTTTTTTTCTTTAAATTTTAAGGCCCTTATAAAATATAAGATAGAACTTTATTATTGACAATTCTAATTGATATATAATCCTTATAGGAGATTTTACTATGGTGAACTTTTTAAAACCGTCGGAACTCTGGACCGACAATGATCCTGATTTGGCTGCTGCCGAATCAACCAAAACCGCTTTTCGGGACTTCAAATTTCCCGTGTTACAATTAGGTGAAAAGAACGCCGAAGGCAAAGTAATCCCGTTTAATGTCTTTGAACGTTCCTTACAGATTATTATGAAAGATTTAGGAGTCAAACAAGTCTTAAAAACCCAAGGGTATGTGGATCTCGATACGGTTTTTATGAATATCCAACATCCCCAAATCGCCAAATGGCGCGATTATACACCTACCGGAAAAACCCTTTCGATTAAACAAATGTTTCCTAATCCATTTCTTGGAAGAAAATTGTATTATGGGTTTGTGATGATGGAAAATGAAAAAGAATGGTATGAAACTACCGAACCTAAAAAAGATGAAAAAGGTAATGAACTTAAAGATAAAGAAGGTAAAACCATCATGAAACGACAAACTCGTGATGTAATAAAAGAAGACAATACACCTTCATTAAAATTAGGTGGTGTTGAATATAATGATAAGAAAACAAAAGGTTCTTTTATTTATTATCAAAATACTTGGAAAAACACACAAATTGTTTATAAAAATGATGCTGAAGATAATCCTATTCCAATTAATGCCAATAATGAATTTGAATTTAATCAAGTTAAAAGTTATTGTGATTCAACAGAAATTCTAAAAAATATTGGACTTACCGATCAACTGTTAGCCGAATATAATAAGAAGAACAATAAGAATATTGATAAAGTCTATTGTTTTATTCTCACTTCTGAAATTAAATATAATAAAAATGCTTTTTACAAATATTCTTGCACGGTTGATCATATCGAGTTTACCTAAACTTTTTTTTATTAATTCGATCCAGGAGATTTTAAAATGAATGAAGATCAAAAAGCACAAACAATGTATTTGGGACAACATGGACCAAATTTATTATTACGATTAAATCGAAAAGATGAGAATTTGGTTATCGAATTAGATGAAAGTGGAATGTCCACCATTTTAGAAAAAATGATTGAACTTCGCGGACTTAATACCATTAAAGATTGGTGTGACCAAATTTCAATGTTAACCGAAGATGGTACCGAAGAAGATGAATGGAATGAAATCGAGGGAATAAATCAATGATGAAAGAACCCAAACAACAAGAACCAAAAATAGATGATTTTGAGGAACGAGTGGCAGCCGTGGAAGCCCAATTAGAACCGTCGTTTTACAAATATCGGGATGTCGCTCAAATTTATATGGATCACGGACATTTTCCGCCCGTTCCAAAAAGCAAAGAAAGTGATGAACAATATAAACGCGATGAATATGCGATTCGGTTAAGTTATTGTAAAGCCCGTGGGATTCCCGAAGATTTCGCTAATGAACTCATGATGATTCAAGGATCATTAGGAATTGGAATTGATACCGCGATGTCACTGTTTAAATCGGCACATCCCTATGCTCAATTTGATGTTATTGAAATGTCGAATACTATCCATAAAATGAATGTCCGTGTGAATCCAAGCAAACCGTGGACTTTATTTAAATTTTCAATTGTAGATGCTCAAGATCAAGGTTTACTCAAAAAGAATAATAAAAATTGGGAAGGCTACAACAACCAGCAAAATATGATTGCGAAAAACAATTATAGTTTTGCGATAAGGGCGTTAGATCGAGGGTGTCTTCACGGCATGACCATTACGGATACGGGTTTTTACGAAATGGATTCGATTCAGACTTCCTTTACTAATTCCGTTCCTAAAACAGAATCCGCACCAATTACTATTTCTCAATTAATTCCCGAAGCCCCGAAACCCGCTCCTTTACCGATTGTAGAACCCGTCGTCGAAGAAATCTTTGAAGTGGTTGATTTAGAAGAAGATCTCGAAATGAAAGAAGTGGATGTTTCCGAAGTACATCAACCCGAATTTTATGCAGAACCCGTTCAAACCGAGATTGTGAATTTTAGTCCTCCTACCAAAGAAGAAATCGAACAAATCAAACAAGATAAGATTGCGGAATTACCACCACCTCCCGATCATGTGGAAGTTATTGATGAAGAACCTATTATTGAAGAACCAATTAAAGAAAAGAAATCCGAGACCAAACAAACTAAAAAACCCGATCTGAAAGCCTTGAATGAAACTAAAAGAGTCACTTTACCGGAACTCCCGATCAAAAAAGAGATTACTAAACCGTGGCCGTTCCAAACCATGACCATTACCGATGAATCGTTGTTAACCGAAGAGAATTTTATTCGGATTGGGGAAGATTGGTTTGCGTCCGTAGGGTTGCAAGAATCGGAAGAATTGGTGATTACTGATCAAAATATTGTTGCTTTTGAGATTGCGTTAGACCCGATTTGTCCGCAATTGAAAGCGAAAATTCAAGAGCAATTTGAAAATCTGTGCAATGATCCAATTAACAGAAAAGATCGCTTAGCTCTCTTGTATCATGATGCTTGCACAATGATCGAAAATCCCCCTGCAATGAATTTAGTGGATTTGGCCTATTTTAAATTGATGATTAATATGGTCAAAGGGGTCGAAAAGATGGCGGAAGTCATGAAAGGAACTAACGTTAAAGAAGACGACCGATTAGAATTTATGTTAAAAGCTTCGAACGGGAAATGGACTCCCAAAGATTGTGCATGGGGATTGCGGTATATGTTGGCACGGGGGTTGATCTAATGAAAATTTATATTATTAGTAATAATGATTCCTTTCATTGTGCTTCCGATGAACAACACATTGAAAAAATCTTTTTACATAAAACCGATGCTGAAAAATATAAAGAGATTTTAGAACAAATAGGAAGAGATTCTTATGATTTACTCGAATGGGAGGTTGTGGAATAATGGGCATTACCAAAGCGAACCTCCAAATTGAATCTCTGCGGATTGATTCTCAAAACGGGGAAATGGGGATTGAGTTTCGATTTAATCAACCGATTCAATTGAATTCTAAGATGGAACCGATGAGCGATATTTTTATCCCGAATAAACACCTCTGTGAATTGTTTAAATTGATTCGGAAAGATTAATATGACAAACTCATCTACCAATCCATATTTTTGGTTTACCTATGAAAAACCAAACGGCTATCAATATCGTTCATCGATTTTATCGTTAGAACTTTTTTCTAATGGGGAATTAAAAATTCATAATGGAGTGTTAGAACGAGAGTTTATTCCCGAAAGCGGCGATAAATATTTTGATGGACAATATCATACCTTTGACCAACAACGGTGGTTTAATTATTGAATGACACGAACTATTATTTTTTAGATTTTGTGTATGAATATAGCAACGAAACGAGGGAAAATGATGGAACCAATCAATCTGATCGAGAATCTGAAAGCGAGTCTTTTATCTGAATTAAAATACGATGTGAATCGGTATTTTGAAAGTCAATGTATTCCCCTCGATATACGGGTTCATACATTAGGTCCAAAAACAATCGAAGAAAAGACCCCTTATCAAATCATGGAAATGCAAAATACTCATATCCATATTCTCTTTCAATCTTTAAATTATCTCGTTGAACGGATTACCGATTTTGATAAAAACCAATTTCTCTATAAAACCTATGTAGATGCAACTCCCGAATATAATCAATTACGGTCCTATCTGGAAAAACGATTAGATCGATTAGATGACCGGGTTGCATGGTTGGAATCCCAAATGAAACATTTTCACACAATGGTTGATAAATCCATTAATGATCTGAACCAAGACCATGAAAAACTTTCTACTCTCAAACAAAATATTATGTCCGCCCAACTTTTTTTAGAACATGAATTAGAACAATTAAAATCTACGATCAAACAGGAGAAAATAATATGAAAAAAACCACCCAAACTTTCGATATTGAAATCGAGAATGACGATATTATCGAACGCGCAATAGAAATCTTACAAACCGATAAAGAAAAAGATCTTTGGGATTTCTTTGAGAACTTTGACGAAGCAATTTGCAAATATGCCAAAGCCAAATTAGATCTGATCGATTTAGAAGACGCTAAAGAGTATTGCCCCCGTGAGCATAAGGATGATTAAAAATGCCCCAATGCGGTGACTGTCATAAAAAGATTAGTCTTAAGACCTTTTTTATCCATAACGGGTTCTGTAAGCAATGTGATAAAGAAAATCATGCCGATAAACCCGTTTTGGTTATTGAATGTAAAACAAATGGAGTGTGGCATTAAATCCTATGAGTGATTATCTTAAAACCCTTTTTTATAATTTAAGTTCGGAACTCGAACGGCACTTTAAAGTCATGTGGATTCGGGTGCATTGGTTAAATGAGATTACGTTAAGCGGATTTGGGACATTACCTTTTTTTCAGAATACCCATTTAGATCTCTCCCATTTTATTAATTTACGGATTTCCTATAATCCACAAACCAAACACAAATCTTACGTCATTGATTGCTCCGAATTAGACACTTATTATAAGATTTGTCAACTCTATCCCTATATCGAGTTTAAACCCTACGAATTGTATGTGGAAGTCTTTAAAGACCATATTCCAGATTTAGAAATGCGAGGGAAAATTTAAGATGTGTGATTCTAACGATACTTATTATAATCCCTATCGACACATCTATCTCTCGGATTCCGCATCAACCTTTGGGATGGAACTATTAAATTATCCATATATCAATAATCCGTTAAACTGGAAATCGACTCCCCCACATCCCAATAATCGCTTAATTGAAACAAATTATCAAAAAGCAATCCAATTACATTATTTAGTCAAGCAACCCCTGTTACGATTTCAATTATTGCGATCTAAAAACTCACTTGTGTGATTATCTATGAAAAGAAAATACTGTCGATATTGTAAAACAGAATTACATCCCTTTGTTAAAGGTGGTGTATGTTATGATTGTCGTCAAATCTATGGGCATACTTGTCTTGCACATCCAGATACAAAATGTATAAATGCCGATGAATTAGGGTGTTGTCATGCGAATTATCCTTGTCCATTAGATTCGTTTTATGAATAATAAAGTGTAATCTAAGATTACAACCTATAAGTTATAAGCCTTACCTTTTTTATTCAGTCTTCTATTTGAGTTATAATGACTTTTTTTAAGGTCAGATAACATGGTGAAAACTATGCAATGCTCTAAATGTAAAAAAGGAATCTTTCCCGAAATGGAATGTTATATTGTTTCGGCAGTAATTATGAAAGAAAATGATGATTATGAACGTGAAAATGATGTTGCTTGTTTATGCGAAGCGTGTTATAAACTCTAATTTTTTTAAAATAACTCTATGGTGAAAACTATGGCAAAATCAAAAGCACAATATTGGAAGCGAATGGTCAAACGACATTCGTTATGGTCGGTTTGGGGATCTCCTGCAATCTTTGCGGAAGACGGAAGAATTATTCAAAAATTAGAAGCTAAAAAATTTTATGATTTCCGCACATTACTTGTCAAAGGAATTTTAGGGATTAATCCTACCGCCCCCGAATGTAATCAATATATCGATTCGGATTTAGTCAACGGAAATAAAATCTATATTGAATTTATTAAACAACACGGTGTCGAAAATATCGGTTATCGGATTATTACCCGGAAGGAGTGGGAACATTAATGATAACTTTTCAAATTTTGTGGAAATTAATTTGTGTCGATTGCGGATATACCGTCGATTTAAGTGGGGCTGATTTAAGTAGGGCAGATTTAAGTGGGGCTAATTTAAGTAGGGCAGATTTAAGTAGGGCAGATTTAAGTGGGG
>Ga0209416_1000296_pt1 | contig 52550 bp, 59 predicted proteins | sample RifGroF1_FD_184001 | JGI IMG/M metagenome (GOLD analysis project Ga0209416, IMG submission 184001) | Groundwater microbial communities from Rifle, Colorado, USA - Groundwater F1 (SPAdes) (version 2) | ecosystem: Environmental > Aquatic > Deep subsurface > Groundwater | place: Rifle, Colorado... | reverse complement strand
TTTTTTGAAAAGTGTTTTGAGAGTTTATTGGGGAGGGGTTAGAATTAGTTATTTTCTGGAGGAGTGGTGGTGAAGGAGATTTGCCGGAAAAAAAATAATAATATATTTAGCTGGTTAGTTATGAATTGCTGGTGGTTTTGCTAGGATTAATTACGCAGTGAGTGGCTAGAGCCGGCGATACGGCTTAGCTTAGAATTCGTCGAGATGGTATGTGGAGGGCAGATTTGTTATCCCATGTGGTTTGGAAATTAATAAGATACGCATTTTGTCGATATTCCACGAAGAATTTATAAGATTTTCTATATTTTTTTTATCATTAAAACCATATTTAAGAAGAATTTTAATAAAACCTTTCCTCCTATAACAATAATCACTTAATGTATGATGGTCGATATTTTCATACATGCTTACACCATAATTAAACATTAACTCAACTAGATTTATGTTTCTTTCGAAATAAGCCAACCGATATAATGTCGGACCGCATCTTCCTGATTTTTTGTTTAATTTTGTTCCTAACATAATTAATAGTTTAGACATTTCGAAAAAATCTTGGTCGATCGAAGCATTAAGTAAAGATTCTCCAGATGATACATAACTAACATTTGCGCCGGAATTAATTGCTCGTTTTGATAATTCATAATTTTTTTCTCTGACACTACTATTTAATAACCTAGACAAATATTTTTTTTTATCAATTTTTATTATGTTATTTAACTCTGAATTATCATCGATGACTTGGTCGGAGTAAAATATATCGAAAATATTTCCTGAAACAAGATTTTCACATTGTGGGTCTCTTATAATATCAAATTCTTCCATCGGAAAAAATATTTAGTCTTCAGTAGTTAATCATTAAAAAAAATTCTATTATTTAATCCATCTGAACAGGAAACAGGATGTCAAACATTTCGTCGGAAATATAATACATCTTAGGCCTTACATCTGGAGATTCAAATTTTATTTCCATTTTCTTATTTTCGATATCGCTAAAATCAATTTTGTTATATCCTTTTTTCCTGGAGAATTCGCTTGCTTTTCTGACAATAAATTCTGGGTCAAAATCATGAATAATTAGAGATTCACAAGATTCGGGAATATGAAACGTCGTATTAAAACACTTGAGAATCTCGGTGTGTTTGTTGTTGTTGCTCAGATAATAATCTCTGATTTCGTCAATTTCATGAATTGTTCCATAAAATTTTGCGATAATCGCATCAATTGGCTCATCTTTGGTTGAATTTAGTTCAAATAATGCTTGACCATAAAAGGTTGTTATAGGACCACCCACGATTTGCTTAACATTTGTATGGACCATGATTAGTTGTTCGGTCTCAGGAAGAATAAATTTAGGATATTCATTTGAGCGCATCCCAGTGTTTTCCATTTTAACAAATCTGAGTCTGATGTTGATCGTTCGGAAAAAATCACCGAATATTTCCTCAAATACATCTTCCATGTAAGCCTCCATATCATCACAACTTATTCCTTTAATCCACAGTTCGCTATCCTTTTTGTCATCAATTTTCAGTCTATTCATTCGAATATAACTTTCCGACGTATTACTGATTAGATATTCTTTCGCTAGTCGGAGATTAAATGTATCTTTTCCTTCTTTGATGTAATCCTCCTCGAGTTCGTCCAAATAATCAACTACTTTAAATTCTTTCCCATAAAGTGTGTTAAAATAAGCATTAATGACGTTAGCCCTAAATACATTGTATTTTTTTTCTAGAAAAAGGTTTGTATAATCGCATCCATCAATGGAGATCTGAAAATTTATTCCGTTATATTTCGAAATAAGATAAATATACTTTTTGAATTTTTGGTAGATTTCGTCATCTTCAGGGTTTATGTGCTCGTTTAGTTCCATATTTCTGAACATAACGTTATCAAGAATATGAATTCTGGGTATTAGTGTTTCAGCAACTTCTCTAAAAGCAGGTTCTTCCAGTTTTATCATAAGATAATCAAGCGAAAATTTTCTAGCCGTATCTATTTCTCTAATTGCTCCGATAATTTCTCTGTCTGATATATAATCGGAAAATACATTGAACGAATCTGTCTCTTGTGAGTTAATTCTTCCGAGTTTAATGATATTAATCCCAGTGTTTGAAATAAAGAACGGCGCATTTTTGAAAAAATCAAATATTTTAATGCTTTTGATTAAGTGATATTCCTCTCCACATTGGACAACATACAGTTCAGTGTCTGGAGTTATTTTAAATTTGTTGATTAGAAAAGTACAGAACGGAATTTCTTTATTGTAAAATCCATGCTGATTGTCAATTAGTTTGATAGATTCAAATGCTTCCTCAAATATAAATACGAGATTACTCCTTTGAAAATTAAGGTCGGAAACGTTATATGAAATTGTATCTGTTTCCTCTGAATATCTTGAAACACCGAACTGTATATTTGAAGGGTTAAATATTTGAAGTGCTAGAAAACATAGAGGATTTTTCACAATATAACTCTTATCATTCCAAATAAATTCAATATTCTTAAGTTCATCAATAAGTTTTTCCTTAGTTATAACGCTCATTTTACTACTTTCTTTAAAGATTAGTCTTTTTATTTTTCCGATAAAAAAAATCAATTTTAAAGCATCAGTATTACCGCCGTCGGTTCGCGACTTAAAGGAACAGAGCCCGCGCAAGGGCTCAAAAAAAAATCAATTTTAAAAATCGTCTAAATGATATATCGAAGGAAGGTTAGTATATTTTTTGATGGTTATTAATCTCGCGACATTGAAATTTGTAAATTTATTTGCTAACTGTAATACTGTTTTTTCCTCACTATCTGTAATATTAAGATCGATGATATAATTAATAAGCAGTTTGACGATTTCAAAGAAACCATATGAACAAGCATGATGTAATGCTGTGCTGAGATAGTCCTTAGTCCTAATGCCAACATTAACTCCATAACTAAGTAATAATTTAGCAGTTTCAAGTTTATCATCCATACACGCAAAATGTAATACCGTGTCTCCAAATGGAGATATATTGTTAAGTTTAGCACCGGAAATAATCAATAATTTAACTATTTCTGAATATTCATCAAAACTTGCCAGATATATTCCTGTTTCTCCAAAATTGTTTTTAGTATTAATACCAAAACCACAATTTATTAATAGCTTAACAATTTCAAGGCGATTAAAACGACACGACAAATGAAATGCTGTTTCAAAAAATCGGTTGTCCTTAACATTGATATCAGCACCAGAATTAATAAGCCTTCTTACTTCTGATATATTACCTTCTTTAGTATATTCAGCGATTGAAATTTCTAGTTTTTTTTGACTTTTCGGAAAAAAAATCAATTTTAAAGCGTGTTATTGGTAACCACGTTGATTAAATACTGAAAAGAACAGAACCTGTATCTCGTTTAAAATTCATCGAGGTGGTATGTGGAGGGAAGATTTGTTATGCCATAGAACTTATAGATGAGAAGTTTTGAAACATAAGAACAACCAAAATACTTCGCCAAACTCAATGCTGTTTGATCATATATATCTTTAATACCAACATCAATACCAAAAGAGAGAAATAATTCAACAATTTCAAACCTACCCAAACGACTTGCCCAATGTAATGCCGTCCCTTCATAATCAATTTCAATATTAATATTAGCCCCATAAATAATTAATAATTTAGCAATCTTTTGGTAATCACCACAACTAGCCATAAACAATGCTGTCCATCCATTTGTTTTTTTAACATTAACACTGGCGCCAGAGATAATTAATAGTTCAGCAATCTCTAATTGATGAGTATAAATCCCGTAATGTAATGCCGTCATTCCTTCGTTATTTTTAATATTAATATCAGCACCAGAATTAATAAGTCTTCTTACTTCTGATATATTACCTTCTTTAGTATATTCAGCGATTGAAATTTCTAGTTTTTTTTGACTTTTCGGAAAAAAAATCAATTTTAAAGCGTGTTATTGGTACTACGTTGATTAAATACTGAAAAGAACAGAACCTGTATCTCGTTTAAAATTCATCGAGGTAGTATGTGGAAGGAAGATTTGTTGTGCCGTAAGATTTGAAAATTAATAGTTTGACAATTTTTAAATGACCATAACGACTCGCTGTATGTAATACTGTTCCTTCGTCATTATCTATAATATTAACATTAGCGCCATAGAAAATTAATACTTTAACAATTTCTAAATAACCATAACGACTCGCTGTATGTAATGCTGTGTTTCCATAAGTATATCTATTGATATTAGCACCAGAATCTATTAATAATTTAGCAATTTCTAAATAACCGTTATAACTAACCCAATGTAATGTTGTAATACCACTGATACTTTTAATATTGACATTGGCACCGTTATCAATTAATAATTTAGTAATTTTTGAATTATTTTTTTCAGATGCTACATGTAATGCCGTAAATCCTCTATCACTATCTTTATTATTAATGTCAATGTTAGAGTTAATTAATAGTTTAGCGATTTCTAAATTACCACTACAACTCGCCAAATATAGTGCCGTTTGTTCACGATAATTTTTAATATTAACGTCAGCGCCCGAAGAAAGTAATAATTTAACAATTTCTAAACAACCAATACTACTAGCCTGATGTAATGCTGTTATTTTATATTTATCTTTAATATTAACATCAGCACCAGAGTCAATAAGTTTTTTTACTTCCGACAAATTACCTTCTTTAGAATATTTAATGATTGACATTTTAATATTATCGGAAAAAAAATCAATTTTAATAATACTCAATACAATTGTCCAAGATGTCATCAATAATAACTTCAAATCTTTTAGCGTATACTTTATTTGTCGGAGAAAATATTCTTATTTTTGGATTGGTTAAATACAACTTAAGGAGCGATATGCGGTCATAATTATCTTCTATTTCCGATAGTAAATGAAACGGAGTAAGATATTTATCATTGAATTGATTAGGGTCATATGTTTTTTTTAGTAAATATTTGGTAATGTTGTATAATTTTCGCTCGGTAGAATAATGTAATGCTGAAAAATATTGACAATCACGATAGTTTACTATTTCGTCTATAATTGTTTCGAATAATTTGATTGGGCTTTTACTATCAACCTTTGTAGTCTTAACATAGTTCATAATAAAATTTGGTATTAGAGATTTGTATTTTTTAATTATGAATGATTTATTCTCGATTAAAAATTCTTCGGAAATATTAACTATCATAGAGTCTAACATATAATCTATAACAATTTTACCGTCTTTTATTTTACATAGTTTCTTAATGTTTCGTGAATATGTTCGGCAAAAGAATTCATCCAACATTCTGACGGCGCCCATATTCTCGTGTATTAGAGCAACTCTTCTTGGAAATTCTCCTTTCTTAGATTTCGCAAAAATATTCGCTCCATATTTTAATAATTCCCCGACACATTCAGAATTAAATTGACAAGCCATGTGAAGAGCCGAAAACCCGTCCGCGTCTCTTTGAAAGTTTATTTCTTCTTGTTCGGAAAAATCAATTGATTTATATCCTTTCATAATGAGAGACATGAGATTTGTTATTTTATCATTATAATTATATCCTTCTCTATATGGAATTTCAGCATTTCTTTCTCGGAAAATATCTTTTATAAATTCTCTTGGTTTTTCAAAGTTTTTCAGTCTAATGATTTCGAGAGTCGTTTTGATATCTTTACATATTTCATTTTTTTGTCCAAATAATAAATCTATATACTTTTTATTTTCCGATGAATTTATTTTTTCCGAAACAATATCAATTTGTCTAATTGATGAGTTGCCATATCGACTAAAAAACTTGGCGCCATAAAAGTATCTAGTATAAACTATACACAAGTCAAACATTGATATTTTTTCGGAAAAAATTTTCTCACAACACATTGGACAAGTTCCATTCTCCATAATTGCGCTATAACACGACGAACAAACTATGTGCCCATTATTACATATGACGATTGCCTCTTCGAGTATTTCATATGAGACAGAATTTAATTCGGAAATTAATTTATCCGATAATTGGTTAATCTCAGTTGAGATGTTTGGATTTTTATCTGGTATTTCTTCATAAGACACAATGACTTCGCGAATTTTTTCGTTAATCAACTCCAGCGAATTCTTTTTTTTCCTAAAATTTTTAATCTCGAGTTCATTTAAGTTTTTCGATTCATATGGCGAATAACATATTATACACTCTTTATCTAGTCGTCTGTCGGACAAATTTTCGAAACTTTTAAAAATATTATTAACGTCCATTTATTTTTTTCCGATAAATAAAAAAAATCAATTTTAAAGCTTCGGTAAAGCCCGCGCAAGGGCTTAAAATTCGTCAAGGTAGTAAGCGCCAATTATTCTCTTGAACGAATAAACGACAAGAATTTTCAACGACTTAAATTTATTATTAAATTTTGCCCAACAAATAGCTTTCCATATATTATCCGCCCCAAACTTTGTCAGAAGATTAATTTGATTATTGCGTCCGTGAATACTCGCCAAGGTAATCGCTGAATTTCCAGTATCGTTCTTAATATTTATTTCTGGTCCATATTCTATTAATAATTTGGTTATTATAGTAGAATCCCGATGTGCGAATAACATTAAAGCGGTATTACCAGACCTACCACCAGATATAATATTTATTTTAGCTCCCAAATCTAATATTTTTCTGATTTTTTTAATATAGATATTTTCTCTGACATAATGTATCTTTGATAAAATAGTATATCCGTATTTATCTATCCGATTAATGTCGTCGGTAATAATTAGATCAAGTTCGTCGTCCGATTCCATTTTAGATTTTTTTATTATATCCAAAAAAAATACTTTTTAATATTAGTCATTTATCCATTAATTTTTTGAGCATAGCAATAACATCATCCTCATAAACTGATTTGGCTGAAGATAAACGCATCATTTCAACGTAGTCAATTATGTTTCCATCAAAAACTTCAGGTTTGCTCGAATATTTTTCCGACTTTGGAAATGTATTTGTTATTTTAAACACTCTCGACATTTTGAGACCGTATTTTATTCCCAATAAATATTCTTTTTCCGACGCATAATTTTCAACGAGAATTATCAATACATTCTTAAGTCCTCGTCGGTTTATTTCTATGTCGGAATTAATATAGTCAATACCAAGAGATAGGACGGTCTCTAATTCATTTTCGGAAATATGAAATCCTCCGCCATTAATCGAATTACACAATCTCGCAATATTAATTAAAAAATTCACCGGTCCTGTCATTGGTAATATAAATCCGTTTTCCATTGCTTTTGTTTTCTCGTTATAATAAAAAAAATTAACTTTTAAAAGCCTAACGTTAGGGCTCAATATTGGTCGGAAATAGTTATAAATCTGGATCGTTCAAGAGCTCGCCTCAGTATCTCGGTTTTGACTTCGATTGAATTAAGATCTAAAGATTCATAATATGTTCTCTTGAATTGGTATGAATTTGTATCAATAAAATACGATACAATAACCTTTCCGGAAATATAAACTAATTGGAGAAAGTTATAACTTTTGCTTTTGACTGACAGGAAGAATAACTTTTTCAAAAACTCCATTATTTTCTCTTCATTAATACTTCCGATAGTCATCGGCATTTCTTTTTCCAAACATGCCATCATTTCCCCAATCGGATAATAATGACCACCTACTTCCTCGTGAATAAATTCATTGAGAGGGACCAATTCATCGCCACCCTTTTGTCTCATTGAAATATCTATTTTTTCGTCCGAAACAGAATCTTCGCAAAAACTACTGACAGAATATTGGAACTTAAGTGGTTCAAACTCGCTGATATTTGTCGGATAAATTAATTTAAATGAATCGTAATTATTTCCGTGCTTAATATATTTTGCCAATCTTTTCTGACCGTAAAATTCTTCTGCTAAATAATGACCGCTCTTGGACAAAGCGATGAAGTTATAATTGTCAATGAAGAAAGAACAAACATAGTAGTCATCGCCGTGATATTGTGCGAACATATATTTATATTCTGTCTGAGTTTCACTAACGAGTGATTTGAAAATCTTAGTCATAACATAACAAATTTGTTCTGGATTATCCATATAGAAACCATTTTTTTCTCCGTTCCCATATTCTTGAAAGAATCTCTTTGTTTTAACTAATTTTTTTCCGCCTTTGTATTCCTCAACATGAACTTCAGAAAGAAAATCAATTGGATATTCAAATTTTTCCTCTACTTTTTTCTTAATTTTTTCAAATAATTCTAATGTAATATATTTTCCGACATTACTCTGAAACAAATCAATATAAACGTTAATCCCCATAGTTTTTTAAACCGTAGTAAAAAAATATAGTTTTAAAAAAAAATAACAAAGCCAAAATAGTTCTGGCTTGATTCAGAAGAAATCGTCATCGCTTAGCTCTGGTCAAAATAGACTGTCGTCTGGTCCGTATATGTTTCCTTCTTCGTCAATAAATCCGTCTTCGGCAATATCTGTCTCCTCCCACTCCTCGGTCTCTTTGTTGTAAATGAGAATTGAATCTCCAGAAAGAATAAACTTAGGCGAGCGCTTAAGGGTATCCATGATAAGAATTTTGATTTTTTATTAACTGATAATCATTTTTTTAAAGCTCACATTCGTCGGAAAAATATTTTTAAAAAAGAGTGGCTCAAGCCGGCGATATGGCTTAGTCATAACAAATAGTCCGCAAAAGTTCGTCTAACTCATATTTTTCGGAATTAATACAAATCGAATAATTAGTAGTTAATCTTCCGACCTTTTTTTTAATCGTGATTCTATCGGAAAAAATAATCGCTGAATCTTCCCTAACCGTTATCATAAAGTTTTCATCACGAAATCTTGTATAAAGTTTAATAATTAATTCCGATAAAATTTTAATAACTGTTTCGAAAGTTTTGAGTTCTTCGTATTTCCACGATATTTTATCACTATCATAAACCGCCGAGTTGAATTGAACAGAAATAAGGGACATATTTTATATATTTATCAACAAAAAAAATCAGTTTTTAACGTATAACCTATTTCTTTCTTCGTCGTATGAGATTTTTTCTCTATCGTATAACTTAATTTTACATATGCTTTCTTTATACATATTTTCCAATATTAAGTTTCCAATATCAATATATTCGACTGTCATACAAGATGTCGTTAAAATTTCTCGGCAAAGAAACCAATCCTTCAAATCGATAATTCCTGATATAATTAGATACTTAACCGTGTTATATTTCCTATCTGACCACCTAAAATATTCCATAATGAAATTATTCCACTCTTTTCTAGAAATATCCTCAGTATAAACAATTGTTTGAACATATTCGTCGGAAAATATATAAACATCTAAATTAAGTGCGTTTTTATATATTAAATGATTCGCTAAATAATTGTTATACACGTTAAATTTCTTTATATATCCTATATAAAAATACATATCGAAATTAATTTCCGATAACATCTGCTTAATACTCCCATTAATTTTTGCTCCTTTTTCTAGCAATAATTCTGTAAAGTCATCTCTTTCATTTTCTAATGCGAAATATAACGCCGATTGTCTATAATTATTTTCTAAATTTATGTCAGCGCCATGTTTAATTAATTTCTTCATTATCATAAATGTTTGATACTTGGTAGAATAAATTAATAAAGTATTTCCGTCATAATCTACTATCATATCAATATCAAGCCTAAATTTCTTAAACATATATTTAAATAACCAGTTGCTAGAAAATATTATCGACATGGAAATTATTTTTATGTCGGAAAATATACTTTTTATTCCGTTTTCAAGTAAAAATTCCATCATTTTTGGTGTTCTACTGAAAAAAGAATATTCAAAAACTGTTAAACCTCTATAACTAACGATACTTAGGTCTGCTTTTTTTCCAATTAAATATTTCATAGAATTAATATCTCCGAAATAACTAAAGACCATAGCAAAAGATATATTATCTCTGTCCGTTAAGTTTATATCAGCACCTTCCTTTAACCATATAATAGCATTATTATAATCAAAACTACTCATATTAAGACCATTTGTCGATAATCTAAACCTTTCACGATGTTCGTTATAGAAATATTCATAAAAATCATTCATTTTTTATTTCCGACAAAAAAAATACTTTTAAAAACTACATAGTCGGTCAAACCCAAAGATTTAGAAAATCTTTTATCAAAATTTCGTAAAGGCTTTTGAAAAGCCTTGCGTTAGGGCTTAAAAAAAATACTTTTAATATTCGCATATTCTATTAGTGTCTTTGTCATATTTAATTTTTCTTTTCCCATACCTCGTAGTATAATCATCCTTATAATCAAATTTATATCCGTTTTCTAAAATAAAATTTAACATCTCGATTTGTTCATCAAGTGAATATTTTTCCGAATGAAAAATTACGTAAGTCAGGCTTATACTTCCTCTATATTCTTTTGTATTTTTTTCATTAAAACTAACAACACCGTTAATTAATAGGGTCTCAATTGTTTTGATATTACAACCCAGGTCAAAACAATAATCAACAAAAGAGTTTTTAAAATCCCCGTCAATATCTTTTCTAGGTTCTATGTTTTCGAAAAAATCTTTTACCTTTTCTTCAAATTTGGTTCCGAATATTGAGAATTTTCCATACACTGACTCGTTTTGTTTGAAATTTTCAACAAAAACATATTCATAAGTCGGAAAATATTTTAACATTTCTGAAGAGTGTTTAAATGAATCGAAAATATATTTTTCATCTATTTCTGAAATTGTCGCGCCGAGTTCAACTAATTTTTTTAAAGCCCAGTAATTGTTTTCTTCTTTCAGAGAATATGTCAATGCCGTTCTTCCTTTTTTATTGACCGAATTAATATTAATTCCTCTTTTGATAAGGTGGTTAAAACTTTCTGTTGCCCCCTCCTTAACTGCTATCATTAGGAAACTGTTTCCTTTTTTATCGGAAGAATTAATATCAATATTATATTTGTTTAAACCATAATCTATCAACCAAGGAATATCATTGATAACTCCGTATAATGTCATTTCTATTCCCGATAAAACGCTTCCATAACCATTTTCAATTAATAATTCCATCATCTTACTACTTTCCCTTTCGAGTGAATATTCGAATGCCGTTGATACTCCCATTTTGTAGTTCAAATCTGCGCCGTTCTTAATCAAATACTTCATTGTTTTTTTCTTTCCCGAACGAGCCACTCTCATTGCCAAAGATATTCCACTAGATAATTTTGCGTTGATGTCCAATCCATAATTAAATAATTTTTCTATCATTTTTGCGTTTTTTATAAGTCTTTCGCTCAGATACATTAAAGAAAAAGACACATTAATATCAGACCCAATTTCAAGGAAAAAATCAATGACCCAAAAATAACCACACTCCAAGGAATAACAAAATAGTTGTTCTTTAATATTTTTGTTTGTGATTATATCGTTTGCTATTTTGTCGTTTATATATTCGTAAAATTTCTTGTATTCTCCATTGGCAATATATTGATGAGCGTGTTTAGGAAATAATTCATTAAACATTATAATAATTTTTTATTTCCGACAAAAAAAATACTTTTAAAAACTATATAGTCGGTCAAGCCCGCATTAGGGCTTAAAATCACTTACATTTTATTTGACTCTTTACTCGTAAGTTTAAAGTGTGATTTCTTGCTTCTTCATAAGTATTATAACATCTATCAACATAAGTATAAATCATTTCTCGTTCATCAAAATAATTTTTAAAAGGGAATCCTTCGAAATCTTCTCCCCTAAAATTAATTACAACGCAACAATTTCCACCCTCAGATTTGCGAGGCTCATCAAAGAATATATATAGAAAAGCAACTAACAAAGTCATAACTCCTAATATTATTGCCAGAAAATAATCAGGTTCTTCTTTTTTTTCCCGAGGCTTTTTTAAAGGCTCTTTTTTTTCCATTTTTATTTATTTTTGATAGATAAAAATAAATTCAATTTTAAAGTCGGAAAAAATATTATAACTCTTTTGGTCTGTCATTATTCTCACCAATATTTTTCGGAATAAACTCATAAACTTCTTCGAATTTTCCATATTCATCTTCGATATACTCTACGTCAAAATCTTTAATTTCTGTTCTTTCAAAAGTATTTTTTTCCGATTTTTTAGGGACATCAAAGTCTGTCCTTTGTCCAACAAAGTTAGTTATTCTTTCACTATATTCTCTTTCTGTTTCGTGATGTTTTTCTTTTGAGTAAATATACTTGACTTTAGGCATATTGTTTTCAGATTCTTCTTTTTTTGTCAAGACTTTTTTAAAGTTTTCTGGTTCTCTTATATATTTGTCTAAGATATCTTTCTTTCGTTCTTTGGAATAATATAATTCATTAGTTAATATCGGCGTCGCTACCTCGTGAAATGTCGGATAAATTTTTATGGCTTTATTATCTACCACAAAACCTAATTCACAAACAAGATAATGAGCGAAAACAATATCTTTGTTTCTGATTGCGACGTGTAGGAAGTTTTCTCCCTTATATTTTAAAGAAACTTTTCCGCCATATTCGGATATCATTAATTTAAACAGTTCAAGATTTCCAATCCCAATAACATTAAAAATAATAGGTTTTCCGTTAATTTTCTCATTCGGATCGCACTCATAAATTTTGAGAAAATATTTTTCAATGATATTGTTTGAAACCCCAGCCTCAATTGCTATCGGAAAATATTTTTTAATATCATCTTCGCCGTGAGGATAAAATTCCAGCACAAATTCAAGCAATTTATCACCCCTAGAAAAGTATTTTTCTATATTTTTCGGAATAAAATATTCTCTGGGAGATAACCATGTCCTACATAAAGCTCTGACAGCTGGAATATGGTGATTCCCCGTTTCGTTTAAACAATTCTTACAATAAAACATAACTTCTTCTTTACTTATTTTTCGTTTCTTCAATATTTCTTTAAAAAATGTTATAAATTCTTCTTCTGACTCTTCCATCAATATCATTTTCATGTATTTAGGTGTTTTTTCGCCATATTTTTCCATATCCAAAATTATTTATTTTTTTCTAATACTATTTCAAAAAAAATGTTTCTTAATTCTACTGGGACTGAGAATATTCGATAATCTCATTAATTAACTCGTAGTTCATACAAGACTCAACATTAGAATTAATTACTATGTTTCCACCCTCAATTCTCGCAATCATATCCGTTTGACGGATAAATAAATTCTCATTAACCGAGTTAGCGATTAGTTCAATGGGCAAAACATTTTCGTCGAAAGTATATTCTCCTCTAACAAACCACGACGAAATGTTGTTTGTCATTAATTCCAGTTCTTCAAGTATTTCATCTCCGAAATAATAAACTGACACCGATATTTCAACTCCATCCTCAACAATAATTCGCGAAGTATAAGAGCACATACATTCCAAATTACCAAGTTTAACTTTATATGTTTCCGTCTTAATCGCGACGATATCCTCGGGAATATTTTCTAGCCCATATTGATACTCGATTTTCATTTTCGGAAGAAATGCTTCTTCATTGACATTTTCCAAATTAACGACATTAACTCCATCATTACGCTTAAAGTATTTTGGGTCTTGGAAAACCATATCGATGTCCTCAATTTCGCAATAGTAATAATAAGTCGGAAGAAATAGATTAATCCCCATAGTTGAATTTTTAAATTCTCCAATAATAAAATTAGTTTTTTAAAAAAAATAGTCCTTACATGAGGGCGCCCCATTCGACGACATAAACCTCATTTTTTTTCCGACTAATTTTTGGTTCAAACTCCTCGATTGGGAAATCTAGGTCTGAAAATTCAAAGTAAAATATGAATCTGTCTATATTACATTCTCCCGAAACGGTTAGGTCGGAAATAAATTGTGGATCTACAACTCCAACATACATATATTTCTCAGTCCATCTTTCCCTAATTTTTGGAATCCAATAAGTAATAAAATCAGTTCTGTCCCTAATTGGAAGATATTTCTCCAAGAATTTAATAAGTCCAAAATCCAATCTATCGGAAGAATTAATTTTATAAACTCTGGTGAATTGAGGAACTATTTTTTCGCGCACTGCTTCCCAGAAAATGTATTGAAAATCTGTGCCCTCGTAGTTGATAACTGAATCTTTTGACTTTACGACTATGTTTTCAAATGTGCTCTGATTTATATCGGAAATAATAATTGGTTCAGGTATAACATCAGTAAATTCAAAGTCGTTGTTGAGTTTGATACTAATATTTCCGACAAAATCTTTTTCCGAATCGTTATAAACGGAAATAACTGGTTTCCCACCTCTTAGTCTCAGGATTAGTTCCAGAGTATCTTCATTTTTGATTCTATAGTCGCGAATAGTTCTTTCTCCCCAAATCTGATACCCATTGAAAATAATTCTCATTTGATCTGGAGGTATTCCTTCTTTATCCTGAATTTTCATTTGTAAATCTTCGATAGTTGAATCGTTGGACAGGTCAATAGTAATTGTTTTTCCGCATTGTGTTTTTACAAATATTTGTTTATTAGTTGTTCGGTTATCTTTCGGATATATCTCATCTAGCAGAGCATTTAGTTCATCTCTAAACTCTTTGTCTATCATATCATTCAGGGACTTAATGACCAAACCAGTTAGACAAATCCTACAAGTTTTCTCACAATTTTTTATGCTACTATCGCCGAAATAATCGGAAAAGTTAAACAATTTTATGTTATATCTTTCTTCTAATTCATCAATATATCCTTTCAAGTATTCATGGATGATACTAGTCTCTGGCACATTTTTCAGGTCTGAGATTAACTTTCCAATTGTTTCCTCTTTGTTTCCTTTAAATTCTCTTGCGAACTTGTAGGCATCCCTAATTTCAATTGGGTATTTGAAAGTTAATCTTCGACAAATTGGGCAGTTCGCTGGATAAGTCTCACAAATATTTTCCGAACATTCTTCACAAAATATATGTCCGTTATTACAAATAATTTTAGATTTTCTTATTTGGGTTGTTGTTTCATCTTTTTTTCTTGAATATTTAAGATTACAAATAGGGCATTCTACCTCAATATCTCTGTTTTTATAGCACTCAAAAGTTTTAAATATATATTTTAGCATTTTCTTTTTGTCGGATAAATAAAAAAAACACTTTTTAACGACAATGAATTTAGAGTTCCATGTCGTCCAAATCTTCCGAAAGAACAAGTGATTTTATTCCGAGAATATGTTCTGGAACTAATTCAAGTTCAATGAATTCTTCGAATGTTTCTTCCGATAGATATTTGAAAAAATTTATTATGCTAAGTTCGATTTTTTTATTACTTTCTATGGCTAGTTCATTTACGGTAGAAAATTCGAAAACTCGATTGAACTGTTTAATTTTCTCTTTTTTTGAAAGGTCAGTAGCTTGATTAAACCACCCTATGTCAAAATAATTTTCTTCACCCAATAATTCTTCCTGATAATAATCTGATTCATTAATGTTTAATACATATATTTTCAGAAGTGAAAATAAAATTTTTTTTAATTGCTGTGTGCTAATATGAGAAAAAATTTCCGGAATGTATGTTGAAAATCTACTCATAAAAATATTAAGCCTATCGATTTCTGTGTATTTTGTATTGACATAAGCATAAGGAAGAAGAAACAATAACTTCTCTAAATGTGTTTTATCTTTAATCTTCAATAAAGAATTAAATCGGATAACTAATATTTTATTGACCAATGATTCACCAAATAAATCGAAATATTCATATAAAATGTCTATGAAAAATCTTATATCATCACATGCGTTAAATGACCTTAAAAATAATATCCTGTCGTTTTCATAGAAAATCTTAAAAATATTAGGAACAATGCGAAGAGATTTTTCTATGCCAAGTTTATGTAATCTTGAAATAAATACCATTCCGTTATAATAATCTAAAGAATCTAATATTTCGGTAAAATATTCTTCGTTCGTCAATTTATTTTCATCGATTAATAAACGACTCCTATCGTATCCATAAAAAAATTCAATCATTTTACCATTATTATTTTATTTCTATAAATTATTAATCATTTTTAAAAAAAAACGCCCCAATCAAATATCCAGCGTCTGTTTCATAATGTGCCGAATAGTGTATTTATCCATTCCGATAGTCATTAAGTAGCCATATCGCACAACACCACTCGCGAGGTCTTTGACGGAATAAATTAAGTAAAATGAATCGTATGGGGTATTGATAACCTCGTAGAAAACGCAGTCATATTTTTCGAAATCATAATCAACAAAGAATTCTTGGAAAAGCGTGAGGTCGCCCAAAACTTTGGTCATTCCTTTAATTGGGTCTGTAATTTGTGGGATATTATCTCCGAAACTAATGCTCATAAAGTTTGTTTCCTTACAAAATATGCCATTTTTTCTCAATGTTTCGTTTTCCGGCACTCCATAAAGTTCTGTATTCATATTTATAAAACTATCTTCAGCCTTAGTTTTCTTATAAATATATCTGCGCATTGTTATGTTTCGCTTGAAATCCGCAATCTTTTTCAGAATATCGTCTATTGTGAATTCTTCTCCGAATCCTACTAGAACATCTATAACACAGTCCTCAATAATTATTCGGGAATTAATTGTTGTGAGTTCTTCAATACCTCTAAGCCCGAGAATTCTATAATTTAATTCTGTTTCGGAATCAAATATGTCGTTGCTCGAATAAACACCTCGTTTCCCCAACTCTTTTTTCGAAGTAATCTCAAGAAATTCCTTTGTTTCATCTACTATCGGAAAAGTAGTTATTAGGGCATGGGTCCCAGGTCCTTTAGAGTTTTTAGGTTTTAGTCTAATAATTGTCCTTTTGAAGGTATCCACTTTAGATAAGTATCCTATTTCATATTTTTCTTTTGGGTCTAGTTCAAGCCTCGATTCAATAATATAATTGGGAAAATAGAAAATTAGTTCTGTCATAATATTTTTATTTTCCGACAATAGATTATTTAGTTTTTAAAATTGATTTTTTTTCCGACAATAAATAAAGTAAAATGACTAACTTTATTGATATTTTCACAATCGATTTGATTCAGAATGAAGCAGATAATATTAGGAAATTCCACGAATATATAAGATCTAACTCATCTATATTTAACAAAAGAGATAAGTGGTATGTCATGGAAATGTTGAACTGCGCGTTTAATAATCAAGAAGGCTTTTGGAAAATCGCAGAAAAAAAATATTCCGGATATCAATTTCATAATAAAACCACCTACCAAACAAGATACTGTAAGATACCAACTAAACTAATTAGATTCATCAAGAAAATGCCAAACAACGCAAGAGAAGAAATTCGGAAATATATTCTTTCAAAAATTATTTCGAGAATAATTAATAGCAAACATGTATATATTGGGACATTCGTGATTAATAATAACTCTAGAAAGAATGTGTTTTCCAAAATATTTAACTCCAACATAAAAATAGAACACGATCAATACGGAGAAAATGTATTATGCTTCCCTCTAAAATTTTTAGAAAGATTTTATTCCGGCGCTGATTGGGATTACGTATTAAAACATACCAGCAATCATATTTCAAATACTAATAACGAACCATTATTTCCGAAAGGACGAGAATTGCCAAAAGGAAATGAATTCTTAGAATACTTAAAAAACTTTTCGTCGAATGGTCCGGAAAAAAAATTGGAAATAGGATTAATGGAGGAAAAATCAAAATATTATGAGTTTGGAATAACTGGGAGCGTAATCGCTGGGTTTCTTGACGGAAAAAAAATCGAAGAATATAAAAATTCAGATATTGACATTTGTATTTCAAAGAATCATTACCGAGGGTATTACAATATAGTAAAACATACCAAAAAATTAAATGAGTATGTTGATACATTACTCGTAAATAACCCAGAAATGAAGAAAAATACTTTTTACCGATACAATATTAACGGAAAGAAACTAAACATTAAGAAAATACTGTTAATTGAATATCTTCTGAAATATGGCGAAAGATTTTTCGATATCATAGATGAATATTCTTTCGAATTTGAAAAAATAGATAAGACAGGAAATACTGATTGGTTAGGAGATAAAATTCTTTCCGACCAGAAAAATTTATCAATTAAAAAAATATTTACCGCGTCAAATATTAGAAGAAAGATTGGTCCATATGAAAGAAAATATAAAGAAGTAGAAGTAAATGACGACGAAGTAAATGACGTCGAAGTAGACGACGAAGCAGACGACGAAGTAAATGACTACAAAAAAATAATTATTAGTTCAAATCAAAAAAAAACAGGGTCGGAAAATAATAAACTAATTGAAACTTCAATTATTGATTCAATCAGAAAAATAATTGAAACAACCAAAGAAAGCAATAACTCCTCTGTCGTTGTCGTCAATTTAACTGATATATCCTCTGAAGTTAATGAAAAAGTGTGTCATATTCTTCGATTATTAAATATTAACTTCAGGAATTCGGTGAAAACTCATTTAGAAACCCCAGGATTAAAAGAAATAGATATTTTTACTTCCGGCAATAATATATCGAACCTAGTTAATACATTCCACATTCCACACGTCAGAGGTTATTTTAATCTTTATATCGGTGATATTTTTCTGACACATACGGCATATCTCGCTCACAAGTTCGGCGTATTTCTTCCAAATAAACATTATGAAGTCCCAACGACTTCGATTGAAACAATTGTCGGAAAATATAGGCAAAGGGGAATTATGAATTTAATGGATAACGTAATGGAAAGATATGTTATTAAAAACCCTTATGGATATTAAAAGATAATGATTTTTTTTCCGACTAATCTGCGCTCTCTATTAAGCAAGATAATCTATTGGGGTCCGCTTAACGTCTCCTTCATACGGAGTAGCGTGCTCCCTTTGGTCGCGAACCAACGACGGTTCTGGCTAAAGCTCGCTTAACGTCTCCTTCATACGGAGTAGCGTGCTCCCTTTGGTCGCGAACCGACGGCGGTTCTGGCTAAAGCCCGCGTTAGGGCTTAATGCGGAGCAGTCGGTAAAGCCCGCGTTAGGGCTTCTTAAAAAGTAGTTTTTTTTTAGGAAATTTAAAAAGACAAGAAAAATGGATAGGATTGACTTAACTTATGTTATTGACACAATTATTGATACTTCAATTGTTAATTACGCAAAATTAATTGATCAACTCCCATATAACGCAAATATTAAACTAACAATAACAACATCAGCAAATATTATTAGAATTATTCTTTCCGACTATAAGCAAGATTCGTTTGACCAAGTCAGAGAAATACATAGCAAAATTATCGAGGGAAAAAAAGGATATGGATTTCAACAGTTCTCAGATATTATCGGAGAAATTTTCAAGATATCATCAATCGCCAAATCTACGCCAGAGTTTGTTCATGTCGAACTTTTCAAATATATCCAGGAAAGAGTCATAGAACTTCTTAATATCCAAAGAAACAAACAACAAATTTTAACTAAAGATGCCAAACTAGAACTTCCAGAAAATGCGTTTATTAGAAACCTATCAAATGAATATAGAAAACAAGCCATAACAAAATGTTTTCCCAGTCAAATATCTCGAAAAATACTATAAGGACGCTGATTGGAAAAAGGTTTTTGACCACGTCGGAACAACAATGCTGGATAGGGAAGTTAAAGAAATCGCACTTGATCCAAATGGAAAAGAACTTCCCAACGGAAATGATTTCCTAGAATACGTTGAAAAATTTGTCGGAAAAAAAATCAATCTAACCTCAACTACTAAACAAAGCGACACAACGTATGGAATAACTGGAAGTATCATTGCCTCATATCTAACTGGAGGAAATATTGAAGACTACAAAGAATCGGATGTTGATATTTTCGTATCACAAACACATTACGAATATGACGAGACTTCGAGACTTAATATTAATTATCAGAAACTATCAGAATCTACAAATTTATTTTCCGACGAAATAACTAAAATGATTCCAGACGGAAAAAAAATCAAGAATTATAGATTTAATATTTCGGGGCTCCCAAATAATAGAAAACTAATAGGACTGATAAATCTTCTGATTGAAAAATTCCCTGACAACATTTCGCTGGCTCTTTCAACTTTCTCCGACATTCTCGCTTATTCGATAAAGTCTAAATTTGGGGCGCTGATAACTTATCTAATTGATATTATTGAAAATAATTTCATTGAGTCGGCTAAAATCTTTATTGATTCGGACTATTATAAATCAATAGGCAACTTACTATCTAGGCGCGCTTTCTACAGAGAGACAAATAAGACGAAAGATAAAAAATATTCTGAGAAAAGTATCGGAATGCTAAAAGAAATTATCGGAAAATATTTAGAACAAAATGTCAAAGGAAATGTTCCCATCAATATTGACGAAGCCGAAATGGATCTGGAGACTTACAAGGACCTTATCAATATCATGAAAAGACATCTGCTTATCGAAATGAATTCATCAATCAAAACTCACATTGAAATACCAGATGGAAAAACTCTTGAAGTGTTTTATATTTCCTCTCTTCCTAGCGAAAGTGTTAATACATTCCACATTCCACACGTCAGAGGATATTATAACCTACAGACCGAGGAAATTTATCTTACGCATTCAGCATATCTCGCTCATAAGTTTGGAGTATTTCTTCCGAACAAACACTATGAGGTTCCAACGAAACCAATCGAGGACATTGTTGAAAAATACAGGAAACGCGGAATAAAGAATCTAATGCCTGGCGTCGAAGAAAAAAATATTATCGGAAGAAAACATGAATATTAAAATCTAATTAAATTAAATATTTTTTTTCTTTAATATGTATGTGTGGCACAGAGGCCTACTGCGGTAGTCTCAAAAACTACTGAGCGAAAGCTCTCGTGGGTTCGAATCCCACCACATACATTTTAAAAAAAACCTGAGGACATTTTAAAAAAAATAAGGAAGGTAGCGACTGACATTTTAAAAAAAAAATAACAGCCGACTTTTTTTTGTCGGAAAAGATTAATGCCATCTACTATATTCCTTCCTAGTTCTTTCTAGTTCTTTGCCTATATCATCGTATTCGATTTTAAGTCCTTTGTCATTCGGGTTTTTTCTTAGTCTATTCCTCAGCGTATCAAGATGTGATTCAAGAGACATAATGTCTTCCTTGAGTTCTTGCCTAATAAAATCTCTGCCAGAGCAGTTCATAATCGTTTTTTTTCTTTTTAATATTCAGATAAGAAAATCAATTTTTTAAAATTGAATAAATCACGACAAATAGAAAATGCCTAATTATTGTAATTCAATTATATGGATTAGTAATATTAAAGATGGAGACACAACAGGAAAAATGTTAGAAATTATTAAAAATTATTTTTGGTCTGAAGTTTTATATGAATCAAAAACAGAATATGTTTTGATGGTTTTAACTGCCTGGCATTCTGAATATGATTCTTTTGAAGAATTAATTTCCGACGGATATAAAATATTTGTTATTTATTATGAGCCTGATTGTGATTTCGCTGGACTAATTACTAATATGAAAAAACATGAGGAACATGATGAGAATTTCATGTTGGAAAATAATATTTCAAGGGTATATGAAGTTTTTACAGAATATATATATTTAAATTATATAGAGGGTAAATATATAAAAAGCGAGATGATTGAAGATGATGACGTTGAATATTTTAATGATGAAGACTTATTAAAAAATAATTTGTTATTACCAGAAGATTTTTGCGACGAATATTATTTTCATGGTAATACCCAAAAAAAATTAGAATCGTTTTATAATTATATGAAGTCAATATACATTTTTTCCGACCGAATTACTTTAGAGGATTTATGCGAACCTAATGATGATTATTTTCAGGAACATATTGACTCATTGTTCGGAGAGGATATAGATAATTTCGAATTTTTCTACCGCTAAAATTTTATGCGGAGTTTTCGTAAAGGCTTTTTAAAGCCTTAAAAATTGATTTTTTTTAATAAATAACAAAAGAAAAACAAATGGGAAACTGTAAATCAAAAAAAACAGACTCAAATTATTTGCGATATAATTCTACTATTGAGAAAAATGACGGTGTTATCGAAGAATTTGTTTCATTCGACTATGGCGGAACTAATTATCGGATAAATGTTAATAACTCTTTGCCAACATCAGAAAGATTATTTATTGACGGAGAAAAATATGAATTAACTTTTCCGACAGATGCCCCGCCATTCAATCTTAATGGGACTCGCCGAGTTTATTGTTCAAAAGTTTATGATGGAGACACAATAACTGTGGTCGTAAATATTTTTAATACTTTCCACTCTTTCAAAGTTAGGATTGAAGGAATTGATTGTCCGGAAATGAAACCACTCAAAAAAGACTACGAGCCCGGAGAACTGGAGAAAGTTAAAGCGAAAGCGGTTTTTGTCAGAGATTATGTCGCCAAATTAATTGTCGGAAAAATGATTTTCATTAATATTTCCGGCTTTGATAAGTATGGTAGGCTTCTCGCCTCGGTCAGTTGCGAAGTTGGTGGAAAGGAATGCGACCTCGCAAAACATCTTCTATCAAAAAAAATGGCTTACGAATACGACGGCGGAACTAAGCGCCTAACTAAACTTGACAAGGATGGGGAACTAATCTAAGCCCTTCGGCTGTTCAGCCAACAATTTTTTTTCATAATACTCAATTAATAGTTTCATAATTTTAATATTCTGATTTTTCTCGGCGTAATGAAGTGCTGATTTTCTAAGACGACCACAAGAAACATCTGCTCCATTTTCCAGAAGATATTTTACAATATCATATTTATTTTTTTTCGTAGCGAAACCTAGCGGAGTATAAAATCCAATGTTAAATTCGACTCTATCAATATCCACTCCAGACTTTAATATTTTTCCGATTTCCACAATATCATTGTTATTTATTGCGACTTTCAATTGTTCCATGTGCTTGTTGTTTATTTCGGAAATAAATAAATAATTTTTAAACAAAAAAAATGCTCCTTAATAATGGGCAATAACTTAAATAAATAATGGTATCTTTTGTTATAGTTAAAAAATAATTCAGAATATGAAATCGTCTAAATCTTTAATCAAAAGTGATTTACTTTTTGATTCGGTATAATATATTTTTGAACCATTGTCGCAACTTACATATAATTTATCTTTCACTATCCAATAATCTTCCAAATCCCTGTAGAATAATAAATTAGTTTTGTCGGAAAAATAATATTCATCATATTCACCAACTGCTAAATAAATAATTTCTCCGATATTTTTTGCTTCATAACTATGTATGCTAAATCCTTCTTCAGGAAAATAAATCATTAATTTTTTCTCTGTCTGAATAAAAAAATAAAATTCTCCATAAACTAATACAGAAATGGGAGTAGATATTTTCATTATAGTTCTATTATTGAACTTTTTACCTTTAATAAAAATTATTTTATCCGAACATATTAATATATTTTCTTCCCCTACTTTTCCAGTTAAAATAATATCTTCTTCAAAAAATTTCCCACCATAAAACATTTCAATGTAAGAGATAAAAAAAAACTTTTTAGAACTTGATATATTCCTCAAACCTTCCGCGCGTTATTGAAACATATTGTCGGATAAAAATAAATAATTCACTGACTAGTGTTTTTCGTATCACAAAATTATTTTTTCCGTCATTTTCTAGTTCAATGCCGAAGTAGTTATCAATATTGTCGGAAAAATATTTCTCTGGGAGATATATTGGATTAGTTTTCGCCTTTCGCGTATTGACTAGGAAACAAGTTTTTGCCTTTCTAATTCGCCCCGACATTTGAATGATTGAAATCGTGCTAAGAATATTGCCATTAAATATACCAAATATTTCGGAAAAATAATCTACATTAAAATCAAAGCCACTAAGAATTATCGGACTCGTTATTACGAAATCATACCCCACAAAGGAAATGTTTGGGTCGCTGAGAATTGACACTTTATTTTCCGAATCTGAAGTAATCAATAATATTTTCGCCGTCCTCAACTTGTCTAAGCGCTCGAAAAGTTTTTGCGCCTTCTTTTTACTCTCGCAGAAAATATAGGTCTTAGTTTTCGTGGTGAGTCGCGTGATGATTTCATCGTCAAACGTTTTCAAATCCATCGGAATATATTTTATTTTTTCCGACCTATGAAATTCTAAGAATTTCGCTGTGGTTTTTCTATACTTAACCAGTATGTCAATAATTTTCGGAAACAAAAATGCGTCTGAACAAATAATTTGGCGACATTGTGATAGGATTGTTTCGAGCGTTATGAGCATCTTTTTTTTCTGACGTGGATGGTCGCTGAAAACATATTCAAGAAGAAGCATTATTTCATCAATAACAACAACATCATACTGGATGATTGTCCCGAGTTTGATTAAACTATTCGGACTAATAATTATTCTCCTGATGGATTTGGAATTAATCTTACACTTTAAATAGTTATTTATTCCGACACCTTCAGATTCGAATTTTCTGAATATCGTCGCAGTAATTGTTCGGCGCGGACTAATAACTAGTATGGTCGTATCGTCGCCGAGTTTTCCTAACTCCCTAACAACCGCCGTTGTTTTCCCACAACCCATCGGAGCCTTAATAAATAAATCTCCGGACTTGGGAATTTCCAGACTAACAAATTCATTTTCGCTCAAAAATATTTCAGTATATTCTGATTCAACAAGGGGCTCACAGTCGATATTATTCGGATAAAGTCGGAAAAAAGATTTGTAATCGTTTGAGCCGAAGAAATAGGGGGCTGGAAACAATCCATACTCGCTAATTAGTGGATAAAGATATAGGAGTGGGTGTTGAATTTTTTTTCCGATATAATTAACCGTATCTTTTTCATAAATTTTAATTAGTATGTTAGGGGTTTCTTTTGTGTCTTCATAAAGTTTTTCCAACGAGTCGTATGACTTATATTTTTTTCTGACGGGGTTAAAAATAACGAACATCTTAAAATTGAAAAATTATTTATCTGATTAAAAAAGAAAGAATAATTAAAATGGACAACGACGAAGAAAAACTGAGTTTGGATAGCAAAAAAAACTTGGACTTGTCGAAAAAATCAGTTATGGAGTTAAAGAATATGTGTAAGGCTATGAAAATTAGGGGATTTAGCGGAAAAAAAAAGGACGAAATAATTAAGATAATTTCCACAAACTTAATAGGATTTTCAAACACCGAGGAAATAAAGAAAGATATTAAAGTCGAGGAAAAAGTTGAAATTAAAACAGAAAAAAAAATTGAGCCCGTTGAACTCAAGTTCGAAACAATCAAAACAACGCTGGACCAGTCGGAAATAAATATTTATCATATCGCAGACATTCATATAAACGAACAAATGACTTTCAAGAACCTCAAAAAGTTTTTTAAGACCGCTCCACCTGGTATTGTTGTAATCGCCGGCGATATTCTTGATAGATACGATAATCTCAACAACGCCCTAGTCATAAAAATTTATGGGCTTCTTCGCGGTTTGGCAGAGAAAAATCTAACCTTAGTTATTTCTGGTAATCATGACCAAAAGAACCCAAAGAAAAATTCATCGATAATTGAATGGTTTCCAAATATTATTCCGAACTTATTTTACTTGAAAGCCAATGTAGTTTATTCCGTCGGAAGATTAAATTTTATTCACATTCCTTATTGGGACCCGCGAGTTATTTTAAATAAGGATCTCCCAAAACCGATAATTGGACTATACCATGAATCTGTGCGAGGCGCTTCAAACGATTCTAACTATATATTTTCCGATAATTCGATATTAGGTCCCGGAGATTTCGCTAAGTTTGATTTATGTTTGCTCGGTCATATACATAAACAACAATTTCTTTCCGACCGAATGGCTTACTCCGGTTCCTTATCACAGATTAATTTTGGAGAGTCCATTGCTGGCAAAGGTTTTATCTGGTGGAAAATTGCGGGAAATGTTTTTAAAAAACAAGCGGTTGAAATATTCCCGAACCGAATGTATTTGCCGATTAGGGTCGGAGAAAATATTATTGACGTTCTTGAGCGCTTACCTAATTGGGAAGAAAGGGTCAAGTATTTAGATTTTCTTAACCTGCGTTTTGATGGAGAAATTGATTATGGCGGGATGCGCGCGTTAGTTGATAAATATACAAAAATTCGTATAAGTTCAGTTAAGGGGTCGTATTTAATGATGAAAGAAACACTGATAAAGACAGATAATGAATCGCGAAACAGAGAAGACGATATAGCTGAACTAAGGAAATATGTTTCCGAAAAACCGCGGGTGGAAAAAATAATTGAACTACATAAATCTTTCCGAATGAAAGTTGAAAATGATATTTCTGGCGAATCAAACACTTGGAAAATAAATAAACTAAGTTTCATGAATGTGTTTGGGTATTCAAGCAACAGAAATAATATCATCGAATTAGACAAAAAAAATAATATCATTCACATATTCGGGCGGAATGGTGTTGGAAAAAGTAGTATTCTTTCAATTATTCTTTTCGCTTTATTCGGTAAAAGTTCTGGATTTTTTCCTAAAGATGTTCTTAATAAAAAAAGCAATAAATATGAAATAAAAGTATATATGACTTATGGAGCGTCGGAATATTTATTACAATATAATGGAAAGCGGACTGGGTCGGAAGTAAAAAATAAAGTTCAACTTTTCAAAGACGAAGAATTAATTTCATTTGATAACTCGGTCATTCTTAAAACTATTTCGAGGATGATTGGAAACTATAATTCATTTCTTCTAATAAATGTCTGTTCAAATGTCGGAATAAATATGACTAGTCTTTCAAAGAAAGAACAAATTACTATTCTCTCAAATATTTTTAAACTAGATGTCTATTCTGAAATTGCCGAAATAGTTTTAAAGGAAATTCGCAGGGTTGAGAAAATACTAAACGAATCACGCGGAAAATTAATTGAAATTAACGCGTTCGTTCAAACATTCAACATGGAAGATGCTCAGAAAAATATTTCCGAAATTGATGAAAAACAAACACAAAATAAAGCACTGCTCGAAGGTGCCAGACGCGAAATCGAAGAATTGGAGGGAAAGATTTCTGGAGAAGATATTGATGGTGCTAAGCGAGCACTGGCGGAAGAAATTAAAGTTTTCAACGAGCGAAAAAATCAGGAATATAAAACAATAATTACTGGTTTGAAGCGGAAGATCAAAACGCAAAAGGCACTTGTTGCTAGAAAGGAATTGGCAGTTATTTCCGACGCCTTAAAAAAGAACATAGAACTGTTGAAGTTTGTCGAAGGGAACGGAAATAAAATTAAATCTGAATTTGATGGAAATATTAAAAAACTTTCTGACGTTATCGACAAACTAAGTCGCGAAAACGAAGAAGCGCAGAAAAAGATTCTCAGACTGAAAAATGATGATAGTTTGGCGAAACTCAAGAAAACTCTTTCCATTGCCGGTCAGAATAAATTAGAAAATGAAATCAATCAGTTTATTGACGATGATAAACTTTTCGCCGTTGTTGAACACAAGAAGATGAAGCAATATTTTCTGAAGACAAGAGTTTGCGAAAAATTCATTGATGTTGTTCAAATCGGAAATAATATTAAAGATACAGAGGAAAAACTGGTGGGAGATATTAAGACCCTCGAGTCTGGAATTAGCGAAAGACTAGTTGCCATCAAAAAAAATAAGGATGCCATTGGTTCTTTTACTGGTGAGTTTAATAAAGTCCAAAAAGAAAACATCGCCGAGAAACAAGGGCTCGAGAAAACAATTCGCAACCTAACATTTGACAAGGAAAAGTTGGTGGCACTTATTTCCGAATTTGGCGTTGGAAACGTTTCGTCGGAAGAAATTAATGTTGATGCCGTGCGCGTTCAGTTGGAGTCTTATAAGGTTGAATATGATAAATTCGTGAGAGGATTAAATAGTGGTTCGGTTCCTGAACAATTCGCGGGTCGCAACGACGAAATCGTATCGAAACAAAAAGCGATAGATAACTTGGTCGATACTATTAAGAAGAAAAACATATTTATTTCCGACCTGGAGCGAATGATATTTATCGGAGAAAATGATAAGTCTAACATCATCAAGAAAATAGAAGATTGTAAATTTTATTATGGAAAAATGGAGTCAGAGAAAAAAAATATTGAGTCGTTGGGAATAACTATTTCTGATCTGAAGGAATATAGAGAAATTTTATTATTTTCTGAATTTCCAACTTATCTTTTAAATTCAGAAATGAATGTTCTCGTTAGTTATTCTAACAAAATATTAGATTCGATTGGGACTGAGATTCAACTAAAAATTGAGGACTCACAAATGTTTTTCATAAAAGAAGAAAATATTCACCCAATATCTTTCGCGAGTGGATATGAGAAACTAATGATGAATCTCGTTATCAAATTCGTTCTTCAGAAGTTTAATTATAATTCAATCTCGCAAATTCTATTCATTGATGAAGGACTTGATTGTATTGATACGAATAATATTAAAGTATTCTCTAATTTAATTTGCGACACTAATGAACAGCGCACAACATTTTTAATTACACATTCTAAGCGATTCCAAGAACTCAGCACGGAAACAATAAAAGTTAATCACGACAAAATAAATGGGTCTTTTATATAGTAGGCATTACACAAAAAAAATAAAACATACCATCAGATTTTTCCGATGATTTTTTTTAGACCCTTTTTTTTGTTTTTTCGTTTTTTTTTGTTTTTTTCTTTCAGTTTTTGCTTCGTTTAGTTTTAGAAAGAAGCATAATAAATTCATTGACATCCTTGGCTACGACTCGCTTTTGTTCTGTCTTCGAAAGTTTGTCAAACTCGTTGTCCTTGTCAATCAGATTGAATTCCCCGAGATTCTCCTTGTCATTCTTCCTTTCCATTGGCATGTATTCGCTGAGCCTGATGACCTTTTTCTCTCTTTGAATTGTTGCGGACATTGTTAGATTGTTTTAATTCTAATTAAAGCAAAATCATTTTTTTAAATTTTAAAAAAGGAGTAAGATGAGATTAAAATATCTCGGAAAAGAAATTAAAATTACTAATGAACACATTAAAGACATAATTTATTCCGACGCTTTTGAAAGACTAAGGGGTATTAAACAAAATGGATATCGCGGAATCAGAGAAAATATTAATTATTCTCGCGCCGACCATTCTCTTAATGTTGCTTTTCTTACAGCATATTTTGGCGGAACAAATGAAGACATAATCGGCGCCCTACTACATGATATTTTTCACACTAATTTTAGTCATGTTATTGATTATGTGGTTGGAGATTCATCTGTGTCGTTTCACGAGAAAAATAAAAGCGCCTTTATAAACTCTGATTTAATGAAACCAGTCAGAAAAATATTAGGTGAATTCATTGATGCTGGCTCATACTTGAAAACTGTTGATTCTTTCTTTGATGAAGATAATTTTCCAATAGTAAAGAATAACAAAGAGTTAGCGACTGATGTTTTGTCATACACAATTGATGATTCAATTTATTCCGATTTAGTGTCGGAAAAAAATGTTGTGAGGGTTTTAGATGGGATTGGGAGTTTCCGAGACCGCGACAAAACCTATTTATATTGCCTGGATTCTACGGTCGCGATGTTTTTGATAGGGATGTCTTTCAATGCGAACTTACATTTATATTGTGCCCCGTGGAATCATGCGGAGAATTATTTATTCGCCGAAGATTTGAAGGGAGCGATTGAGAAAGGAGATCTGAAATTTAAAAAGTTGTTGGGAGGAACTAAGGGAGACATTGAATTGATTGAAAGGGTTGAATTATCTTCCGAATTGGAGCGATTTGAAAGAACTAATTACAAATTCGAGTCGGAAATAAAAAATATGTCTTTGTTTGAGTTATTGGTTGATGTTAGGGTTAATAGGGTTAGAGTTGTTAATCCAAAGATTGGAAGTGATTCAGTTAAATTTATTTCCGACTATCCAGAAGGGACCAAAGAGTTTGACTTTTACAAGGTTTTAGTTGAGAAGACAAAAAAAATAAGTCAGAATGTCAAGATTTACCATCGGAAAAAAAATTAAAAACACATTAGCTGGTCAAGTCAGCGCAATGTTTTTTTGACAAAGAAAATAACCCCAACCCATTTAGGGCTAAGGCAGTTTTCTTTTTTTCCTAACATTAAATTAGAGGGTATGATTTTGTAGGTTGTGCTTACGCAGTAGTCGGTAGAGACCGCGTTAGGTCTCTGAGTATTTGCTCTGGAGAATTCGGAGTTGTTTGATGTGTCTCTCCATTTCATCAGTGTCAAGTTTGCCGGTGTTCCTGTTCTTGATGATGGTTTGTAGTTTCTCAAGGTTTTCCTTGAAATATTTCGCCTTGTCTTCGGTTGTTTCTTCTGAAAAACTCTTCTGCGCGAACCTCATGGTTTTGATGATTGTTTCCATATCGTCAATGGAAGTGTCAGCCCTAAGATTTGACTTGATTGTTTCCTTCAGTTCGTCAATTCTAGCCTCAAGTTCTTCGACTTCTTTCTCCTTATTTATCTGTTCCTCCTCAGCATAAATCCTCCTCATGGTTTCTTCCTCTTTCCTTTTCTTTTCTTCCTCCCTCTCCTTCTCGGTTTGGACAACCTTACTCTGGTAGTATTCCTTGATTGCCTGCTTTTTCCTTTCTCCTTCAAACAGAATATAAGCCATCTCTGTTCTTCTCCTCTCCTCAAATGCTTCCTCGAGCATTCTTCTCTTCCTTTCCTGTTCCTCCAGTAGTTGCTTCCTTTTCTTCTCAAGCAGATATGCCACTTCAAGTGGTGTTTCCGGCACACAAATAACCCTTCTTACGACAACACGGGGACGTTGAATAAAGCCAAACATGATGATTTTTGATTTTCATTAACAGATAATCACTTTTTTAACAGAAGCCGTTGCGCCGGCTTTAGCCAGAACCGCCGTCGGTTCGCGACCAAAGGGAGCACGCACTGCGTATGGAGGCTTAAATAATTTTTTTTAGTATGATAATATAAATAAGTTGATATACCGAAATGGAAGTATCTGATTACGAATTAAAACAAGTTGTTATTGCCAAAAAAATAATTGATGACGTTGGCGCCGGTCTCCCAATTGACATGAGCATTTTTACTCCGAACAAATATTTGATAAATGTGCTAATGGACGCCAAGATTTGCCTAGATGAGATTGTCTATCGCAGTTATAAGTTAATGATTTATCTAGCAATGACAAATGAAGCAGAGTTAATAAAAATTCTAGCCGACCACGAACATAATGTAAATATTAAATACTGTGAATTGACACCGCTAATGATGGCAGTCAATTTTTCATCATATGATGCGGTCAAAACATTGTTGGAGAATGGTGCTGATGTAAATATTCAGGACAATCGCGGGTTTACGGCGCTTAACTTCGCTTTCGGAAAGAAAAAAAGAGACAGAAAAATAATTCAGTTGCTCGTCGATTCTAAGCCTGATTTTGAGTTGAAGACAAATAAAGGGCTTAACATTTTTGAGTTTATCGTAAATACTGGTTCAAATTATGGACTCGATATTCTGACGGAAGCTTTGAAAAAGCCTTAATGAAAATTGAGAAAAATATCATTTCTTCGAAAATGTTTTTTTAACTTTGAATACGAAGTAGTCGGTTGAGCCCGCGTTAGGGCTCTTTTAAATAATCATTTCTTCGGAAATGTTTTTTTTTTAAAAATAGATTTTGTTTTTTTAATCGGAAAAATAAAAAAGAAATGTCTGAGTCTATCGATAATTATAAGTTCATTAAGGAAACATTTGAATTCATCGAGAAAACCATTGCTAGATACTCGTTTGATATAATGGAGCCGTTCATTTTAATTTCCGAACATAATAATCGGAAAACATATAAAACTATTGGGGAAGCTGAGAAGATGAAGATAAAATATTCCGAAAAAGGTATTGAAACAGTTATCTCTGGCATTGGTCGGAAATATATTATCAAAAACGCAGGGTCTGGAAAGGTTATGAAAAACCTTGACGATATTTTTGATGAGAAAGAAATTGTTGTTAAATATTCTGGAAAAAATAAGTTAGAGTTCGGAGTCGATAGAGGAAATTTTTTCGGAAGCGTTAATTTTGATATTTGTAAAAGTTTAGTTCAAAAGTTTCTGCGAACATACGGACAAACAACAGACTTAATTCCGAGAGATGAACTTCTGGCTACATTTAAAGAAGTTTATATGGAAGAAGAAAGAGAATTCAGGGAAGCTTCAATGAACCAGATAATGTTTCCGTCGGAAATAAATGAGAAACATGTAGTCAAAGAAATATGCGACATGTTATTCTCGGCGTTATGCTTCTACATAACTTTTCTGAATTAAGTCGGTCAAGCCCAAAGATTTAGAAAATCTTTCAGTAAATTTCATAAAGGCTTTTTTAAAGCCTTGCGCTAGGGGGCTTCTACATAACTTTTCTGAATTAAAACAATATTATAAAAGTATTTTTTTTTAAATAAATATTAAAAGAAATGAATTTGTCTAACGAAAAGTTATCTGAAATTTTCGGAAAAGTTATTCCTGGTATAAATATTAAATTTGATGTGCCTACTAAAGATTTGCTGGTAGAATTGAAGGAGAAAACTGAGGGCAAAAATAAGTGCGTTATATTCAAGAGGAAAATAAGTTTTCGCGATGTTTTTGAAATCAAGATGTCGGGTTATTCGGTTAGTATTAATGTCGGAAAAAATATGTTTATCTTGAATTATGATGGATTTGGTTTTGACATTTTGAAGCAACAAAATTATTTTCTGAAATTCCTTTTGTGTTATGCTTTGATTTATGGAGAATATGACCGAGGAAACATTGAAGTAGATTTATATTATACTTTTCACAATGGGATAATGTTTCCGATATCATTAGGGAAAAATAAGTTTGCTGGGGCTTGGGCATATGAAAACATATTAGATTACAGGGACTTTTATAAGATTCGCGATTATAACTCTCAACATTGCTGGCAAAATATTTTCAGGGGTGAGGTTGGGCGACAGGTTGATTTTATTCCGAAATTAGACATGGCAACATATCCTAAAAAAACATATATCGGCACCGATGACATATCAAAAACATTATTTCATAATGGACAACAAAAACTAATGTTATCTGAGGTTAATTGCCTTAATAAAACTGTTCCGGGTGAAAATTATATTGTTATTTATCCGGGTGCTGCGCCATGTAATCATTTTCCAGCGCTATTTAATTTATTCCCTAATTTTATTTATCTTTTGATAGACCCGGTATTTGATATAAAGAATCGCGACCCCGATAAGCCGGAAGAATATAGAGGAACAAATGAAATTAAATTCTCCGAAAGAGGAGTCCCAATTAAACTTTCCGAAATCGTCAGTAAAAGTATTCCGGAATATTTAACTAAAGGAGTAAAAGATATGAACAAGTTTGACAAGAATGTTTTCGTTATTTCTGACTTACTTAACGAAGAAACCGTCAATAAATGTATTGTTCCTTATCTTAAGACACTTTCTAATTCTGGACAAGAATTTAAAAAAATATTGATTTCTGATATAAGAGGTAATATATCTTCTAAAGAAATCATGAAAAAAACTAAATATGAAATAAGTATCATACAAGAAAAAATAATTTTAGACGACCATAAACTACAAAAATATTTTTATGATGTTGTTCATCCGGAAATTTCAATGTTCAAATTTAGACCACCATATTACTATCCTAAGGTCGGAATAGTAAATTTAGAATATTTTGTCGGAGATATTTATTTTCAACAATATGCCGGACCTACATCAACAGAAACAAGATTAATTATATATGGTCCTAATGCTAAAATTATAAAATATAATAACCAAGATTATGAATCAAATTTGTTTGCTTTCAATATGAATTTTCGTTCAAAAATTTATTATCATGAATTTTCTGACATAAATGGATTGGATTATTGTTTTGATTGTAAAGCCAGAGTAGAAATTTATCGAGAATATTTTAATAAATTTGGTTTCGTTGGATATGAGGATTTTATTTATTTTTTCCGAAATTTTGTTGTTGAAAACGATACCATATTTTCTTCAAAAAAAACAAGAGCATTTAAATTAAATAATGAAAATATGTTTGAAATAACAAGCAATATTTTATCACCGGATGAAGTTATTGGCAAAGGAATTAAGAATGAAGAACAGATGATTAAACATTGTAGGGATAAATATTTAAAATACATACCAAAAAAAACTTGAAATTAAAAAGCAGAAATTTTTTTTCAGTAAGCAATAAAAGTAAAATGGAGGTTGATTTTGATAGGGTTATATTCTTTGAATTAGAAAATTTAATCCTGGACCACAAGCGGGCTGAGTTAAATCATAAGTTTTTAAAATTTAAAAATAAGGAAGAATTATTTGAAAGAATATCGGAAAGAATTTATGATTCCATTGAAGACGAAAACGTGTTTTCCATTAATGACGAAGATTTATTTTCCGATGAAAACGGCGGAGAAAATATTATGGAAGCATTCGAGTTTTACGAGAAAAAATATTTAAATTATTCTGGACCATATGAAATGTCTCAGGCTTTGATGGAGGGTTGTAGATATCAACTTTATTCTATCGAAATTAACGGATATGAATTTGATAGGTTTCGACTACTGGATTTTTATTCCGACCTAAATATTGACGCCGAGGGTTTTGTTTTAGGTGGAATTTTGGGCGAAGAATTTAAAAAGTGGCTTTCGGAAAAATAAAAGTTTGTTTTTTTTAAAAAGGTAAAGAATGTCAAAAAAAATCTGTGGTGGAAAGACTGGCTCAAAAATAATTGGAGTTGATTTTAACGAGAAAAAATATAGTTCGAAAGATGCCAGAGATTGGCTTAAGGAACATAAATTAAAACCTAAGAGTAGAGCGACTTCTTCATTGAATTATCGGAAATATAAAGTTGGTAGAATTGAAAAACCTACGTCAAAGATTATAACAAAAAAAACAAGTAAGGGCATTAATTTGATTATTGCGGTCCCTAGTTCGCGAAAAACTTAAATGAATTTATTTTCCGACAAATTCCCTAACTCATAAAATTAACCGCATAAATAAACTGGCAAAAATTCAGCAAATACCATACGTAGTTTTCGTAAAGGCTTTAGAAAAGCCTTAATTTATTTTCCGACAAATTCCCTAACTCATAAAATTAACCGCATAAATTCAGCAAGTATTGTTTATCTAGTATTTTATACGAAGTAGTCGGTAAAGCCCGCGTAAGGGCTTGGCTTAAAACTTTCCATCCCCACCTAATTCCTTATATGCTTCAAATAATGCTAATTTTTTTTCCGACATATTCAGAAACAAGTTTTTTATGTAGTCCTTGAATTCTGATGTTGTTTTTGACTCGCGGATTTTATTTGTTGATTCATCCATGAAGTCTTTTTCGGAAATATTATAGAGTTTTTCAACTAGTTCATTAACTTGATATTCTTTTTTTCCTGACACAATAATATTATGGTATTTACTATAAATTCTCATAACGTTAAAATATCCGTAGTTTATTATGATTTGTTTCGGTTCTCTCGTTAATATTAACCATAAAAGAAACCTATCCTCCATTTTTTAGTCTGAGTCAGAAAAAAAACATTTTTAAAAAGTATATTTTTTAGTAGTATTTGTTAAAATTATCAAAATGAACTTTGAGGTCGGAAAAAAATTTCTAGAGGATTATCAGAAAATAATTGATGAATTTAATGCGTATGAAGACTCAGGCGATGAAAATATTATGCGAACAATTGTTATGGATAAACTAATTACATTTCTAAATGAAAATTGGGTTATGCTGATGTTTGATGAATTTGAAGTATTGAGATATGCTCTTGTCGAATATTTTTCGAAAAATAAATTTGATGATTCTGAACAGTTAGTTGATAAACTAAACCAGTGTATGGTCAATAAAAAAAAATTTCAAAACCATATTCAGGCGTTGCTTGATGAACTTGATTCCAACGAAGAAACGATGAAAAGAAAACATATTATTGAAAAAATGTTTAGATTTATTAACGTTAATTTTATAATATTATTTTCCAACCGTTTCATTAATTTGAGAAAAATATTACTAAATAAGATAAGTGAATTAAAACATAACGAATTTTTTACTTACGGAAACATTGAGAAGGAGGTAGAGAAAAATCTTTTATTTTTCCGATACGATTGATTAAGGATTTAGCCTAAAGTCTTTTTTTTATTTAATTAAAAAGAAAGAACAAAGTAATGAGTTTTGTTAGGATTATGATTTTTGCGTTTATTATTATTGAGTCAGGATGTCTATATGGTGGTTCTGTTATTCTTCCTTGTCGGAAACAAAAATGATTATATTTAACTAATGTTTATTCGAATTAGTATAGACCATAAAGATTTTCTAAAGGCTTTAAAAAATCATTCATGCGGAGCAGTCGGTAAAGCCCGCGTTAGGGCTTAATTAAAAAGTATTTTTTTTATTTGTCAAAGGAAAAGAACAAAGAAAAATGAAATTAAACTTTATTATTATTGTAATAATTATGGCGGAATTTGTTAATAATTATTGTGTAAAGGGAGGCGTTGCTCTTATGAAATGTTAATACTATTTTCCGATGAAGCTTGTGCTTACACAGTTTTCGTCAAGGCTTTTTTAAAGTCCGCACAAGGGCTTTAATGCTGAATAGTCGGTAGAACCGCCGTCGGTTCGCGACTGAAAGGAGAAGAGCCCGCGTAAGGGCTTAATTAAAAGTATTTTTTTTGTTGATTAGTCGGAAAAAAATATGGATAACGAATTCGTAGAACTAGCCAAAGAATTATTACTCGAAACAATTATTATCGCGAAAGGTATTGAGTTTCAGATTTGCGAAGTTGAGATGTATAAAAAATGTGCCGAACATTCAGATGGATATGTTCATTGCGCGAAAGAACAGTTGATGGATAATAAATGGTATTTTCACAGAAATCATGGGAAAAGTTATAAAGTGAAAACATATAAAGGACTTGATATTACGTTTGGGTCGGAAAAAGATAACATTTATTTTGGTGTTCTGATTAGAGGTGCGCGAGAAATTGAGAGCGGAAAAATATTTCAAGGTCCTTGTGTTTTTGTAAATAGAGTTTTGGAAATATACGGCGTTGGGAGCGTTGATGAACTGTTGAAAAATTTAGAGGTCCCATTAGATATTAGTGAAAATAAATTAAATTTTATTGTAAAAACTAGAGATGAATTATTTTCCGACAAAATCTATCGCGGACCACGGATTGGACTGTCGGATAAATATATGGAATTTAGGGATAGACCATATAGATTTCTGACTTATTACGATGTTGTAAAGAAAGGAAAAAAAGACCTAAAAAAAATGGATTAGTGTTTTAATTAAATTTTTTTTATTAAGTTATTAGAAAATATGGAAGAATTACTTAGTAGTATTTGGAAACTTGGAAAAAAAATAACTAAATGGGAAATTATTGATTTAGAAAATAACGAAACCATAATTCGTCTGGAATCAACGCCACCAGATTGTATGGGAGAATTAATTGATGTATATCGCGAGTTCAATAATTATTACTCCAAATTTGATTTGAAAGGTATGGTTAAACCTATTTTCAAATATAGAAAATATGGAAAATATTTATCTCATTACTTAGCCGTTATGTTTCAATTGATGATTGAAAGAATAACTGATGAAAAATTTCCATCCGAAACATTTTTGCGATTTAGGAAATTAGTTTCTCCATATGTTATGATTGATAAATTTAAGAAAGGGTCTAGACTTTTTGTTCTGGATTGTGATGAAGGATATAGTCCTTTCCCAATTATTGATGATGAATTTCATTTTAGTCCATATGTAAATTTTGTCGGAAGAGAAAAACTGGACGAATTATGGAAAGTTTCATTTTTGTTTAATGAAGTTCCGGCTTTTTGTGGATGGGAATTAAATTGTCTTTCATCTGCTTTTATGGGACATTGGGAAAAACCTTATTATGGAAACAAACATAGGAGCGCCATTATTGTTGAACCATGTTTATATGCCGTTATAGTAATTTGTGGCGAAATAATGGATGACAAAAAATATAGAGAGCATAATAGAGAGACTGGGATGGAATTGAAAGCAAGAGCCTTATTTAATTCTATTAATAACGAAAAATATAAAATCATGATTAAACATTTTAACGATACTAATTCTATGGAAGAGTATTGCTACGGAAAACCATTTTATAAGACTGAAAGAATGTTGGCTTTAAAATTCAATGAAAACATGGACTTAGTTAGTGTCGAGGATTTGCGAACTGAAGTTGAAAGAACAGAAAATCTGGACTATGGTTTTAGTTTTATATAAAAAAAAGTTGTTTTTTTTGCTTAAATCTTTAGCATTCCCCAAAGAAGTCTGTCTTGAAACTTGGAAAATGTTTCTTTATCCGTCATTGCCATACGTCGGAAAATATCTTTGTCGTTGAGATGATAAGCGAATGTGAAAGCCTCAATCGTGTAGAGTGGGGTGTCAAATATTTTTCCGATAATATTATCCGATTTTTTGTTGCTATGAATGTATCGAAAAATATTTCCAGCCTTGAGTTTTGACGCGAGAGTTAAGAGGGATTCACCGTTAAAAACAGTGTCAAGTCCGATGTTATACTTCTTAATGTGTGCTTGAAAACCTTTTAAGTCATCATTGAGAATGTTCAGGTAAAGGACACAGTAAATGTCGCGCATTTCGTCGCTAAGGAAGGTATAAGGAATTGACCAATCCATTTCTTTGTTAATCTTTTTTGTTTTACATAAAATAAATCATTTTTTTAAAGAGCCAGTGATACAGACCACATAATATCATTTTTCTCTTCTTTAAGATTTGGAAAGCTTCCATGCGGAGCCACGCGAGCCTTGGGAGGCTCTTAAAAAGTATTTTTTTTGTTGGTTAATCGGAAAAAAGAAAATGTTATTATTTCTGATTGTTGTTGCGCTGGGGTTGGCTAAATATGAAATTGCTGTAGATTTTGATAAGAAATGTATCATTGATATTTATGGAATATTTTGTGATATTGAAGACGAAATTTTAGAAATTATACGTTCGCCAGATTTTGATAGGCTGAAGTATGTTTCGCAATATGGATTTTGGGTGGATCTTCTTGGGTCAGACGAGTCATATTCGCGATGGACACATTGTATGGGCGCGATGTTGGTTGAGAGAAAAGTTTGTAAGGATTCTTACGCGAATTGTTTGATGCGACAAATCGGCTACCTACTTCACGACGTAGCACACACAGCCGGATCACATTCAACGGAAAGTTTATTCGGACCATATTTTCACGATAAGAATAATACAGATATTATCCGACTGACTGGGTTGCCCGAGATTCTTGAGCGAATTATTGCGAACCATCCTAACGACATTGCCAAGACTTGGGAAGATTTATTTGATCGGAAAAATATTCCAACATTTAGGGCTAAGAGACCTGGAGTTAATTCTGATAGAGCCGATTATACAATGAGAGACGCGTGTTTGTATGGTCATGATTATGTTAGGTTTCTCTTCGATGAAATGTATGAACATGAGAGTGGAGAAATAGCTTTTAAGAATGATGTCAAATATTTGGCTCTGTTGTCTGGAGAAATGTCTCCTATGGTTTATTTCCGACCTGACCGATTCGTAATTAATGAGTCAGTTATTGAAATGTTGAAGAGGCTCAAAGAAGAACATTTTGCCGGAAATGAAACATTTTACTTCGACGTGGTCGTTAATAAAAAAGATTCAGACGTCATTAACCTAATTCTCCAATATTATCCCTGGTATGATTGTATCAGACACACCAATGTGTCGGAAAATATTAGTATTGTTTCTGAAGAAAGGGCAGAGATTAAAAATAAAGACAGTTTGTTTCTTTTCATTAATCCTCTGACAAATAGTAATGAGAGAACTTTGGACATGAAAGCATCGGCGACAACTGAATACCTAGCGGAATATTGGCGCAAATATTTGTCGGAAAAAAATATCGCTATTAGTTGGCAAAATAAATGCTTACAAGATATATTTGATACAAAAATCGTTTGGACACAATAAATACGAACTCATATCTAACTTCCATGCGGAGCCACGCGAACCTTGGGAGGCTCTAAAAAGTAGATTTTTTTTTGTAAAAGAAAAAAAGGAAAAGGAAAAATGGTAGGATTCGACGAATTTATGAAAACATTTAAAGGATTGAGGTCATATCATGAGAAGGAAGAATATTTGGTTAATGTAAGAAATAATGGATTGGCGAAAATTGATGACTTGAGAAATCCATTTGGATCGACACCGCTAATGGTTTTTGCTCTAGAAAAGAATTATCAAAATTGTGATATTTTAATGAACCATGGAGCAGACCCATATACTACAAACAATAAAGGATATTGTGCCATGTCTTACGCTAGATATTCTAGATCGAAAAGAATTTCGGAATTATTTAACGAAAGCACATGCCCAAGGGGTGATATTAAATTTATGCCGAGATGGTGTGGGTGGGATGATGTATTAAACCTATTTATTGTAATGGTTGTCTTACTTTTTAGTTTCTATTATTCCAACAATATTAAGTATGAAAATCTTTATACCGTTATGGTTGTTGGACAAATAATAATTGGACTTGTTATTAATTATATATTTGATGGATTTTCAAAAGTGAAAACAAGTGCTACTGTCCTGGCGTTTTATTATATTTGTATAATTATTAATTTACTAATTTCTAGAAGTATTAATCGTAATATCAAATCCAAGACAGACTTAATGTATGTTCAAATGACTTTTCCGTTAGTTATGTGTTTGGGATTTTTCATTACATCGGTTGGAGTTGGGTCAGATTCCCATGTTGTTCCGAAGATTTAAAAAAAATTCTTGCTTAGTTTTTTTTGTTGAGTTCCTCATAACATCTCAATATAACTTCTGGTTCAAACTCTTTCTCATAGATAAGATTATCGATTAAGAAAAGAGGCTTTATACATCCTGGTTTATCAACAACAATATGTTCTTTTTTGTCAAAGTCAGGAAAGTTAATTACTTCACAAATCATGACGATCACAGTTCTACCCTTTGCGTATGGTATAACATTTTTTAGGGCTTCATTAAAGTAAATTCCGGGACCATATAATGCTCCGTTGAGTTGTCTCCCAGATTCTTTGGTGAAAATTCTAAACCCTTGATTGATTATTTTATACCAATTAAATAACGGAGAACAATGATAAACTACGCGAGTTCCCAATTCTTTTTTTAGTTCATCAAATTTTAACTTTTTCTCAAAATCTGTTTCTTCAACCATGAAAGTTATGTTATGTTTTTTTTCCGATGTTTCTGCCGGAGTAAAATAATTTGAATCTGGAATAAATACTAATTTTGTGTTAATATCAATGAACCATGATATAAACTCATAAGCAAGTGGGTTGATTTTATTAACTGCCTCTTTGATTTCTATGTCATCACAACAAGAATCAATTACCCTTCTTATATCATTTCTGTTTTCCATTATATTACAGACACATTTATAACTAATACTTTTCGGAAATGAATCTAAATCCTTTTTCCACGATACGAGACTTGCCCAAAAGGATTTCAACAGAAAATTAAACAATTCCTTATTCATTGAAACCCAAAGTTTGATATTTTGTCCGAACGAGAATTCTCTGAGAGTAAATTGGCAAACCTCATTATCGCAACATGAAATGGCGCTCGTTAAATTCGCAATCGGTTTCGAACAAATAAAGCAACTGTTCAAAATATCATCGGAATCATATTTAACGAACTCGTATATGTCGGAAATAATATTAGGAGACTCTATTAGCGATAAAAATGTCTCTGTCTCTAGTTCTTGAATTTCATTATCGCTAAGTTCATAGAAACTGGATATATCCTTGTTTTTATTTATTAGTCCGAACAAAACCATAAGCGAAACCCCAGCATCAAAATATTGAAGAATTTCGTCGGAAGAATATTTACATCTGAAGGGAATATAATTGTCTGTTTCTATGAAATTTTTCTTGATAAAGTTCTCTAGGGCGATTTCATATTTGATTTTTTTATTTTTGTTTCGAAAGATTTCAATAGTTTTTTTACCGGCTGGAAATAATTTCGTATCAACTGTCAAAATACACCACAAAGGCGAACTCACATCGATGTTATTGACGGAATTAAATATTTTATTATTTTCCGAATCATCCAGTTCGAATGTAAATTTTCCGAAATATTCATCGTAGGTTTTAATTTTAATGCCTTTTCTTTTACACATTTCAAGCGTTAATAATATGTCCAAATTAATAGGCACCGATTCATTTTCCGATTCAAATTCATTTAAACTCATTTTTAAGATTGTATTTTAAATTCAAATAATAAAAAAAACATTTTTAAACAAAGCCTTTTACCGATGCCACAAAATTAACCGCATAACACAGCAAGCGCAAAAATCAGCAAACATTGTTTATTTAATTTTGATATTGATATATTTTCCGACAAACTACCATGCGGAGCTTTCGTCAAGGCTTTTCTAAAGCCTTCATGCGGAGCAGTCGGTAAAGCCCGCGTAAGGGCTTAAATCAGCAAACATTGTTTATTTAATTTTGGTATTGATATATTTTCCGGCAAATTACCATGCGGAGCTTTCGTCAAGGCTTTTCTAAAGCCTTAAAAAGTATTTTTTTTGTTTGTTATTGAAAAAAACAAATGGTTATTATTGTTGTATTGGTCGGAAAAAAACAAAGTGGAAAAAGCACTGTGGCAAAACATCTTTGCGAAAAATATGGATTTGTTGAATTGGCGTTTGCTGATTCCTTAAAAGTGGTGGTTAATGAATTATTCGGATTTAAACTTGGGCGCGACTCAACATCGGAATATAAAGAAACTGTAGATGGATATTGGGAGTTTAGTCCGAGAAAAGCGCTTCAATATGTCGGCGATATGTTTCAAGAAGGAATGGAAGGACTTGTGCCAGGGATTGGGCGAGGAATTTGGGCGGAAATAGTTTGTCGGAAAATAATTGAACTGCTGAGGGCTGGAAAAGATAAGATAGTTATTTCCGACCTGAGATTTCCGCACGAATTAGATTTTCTAAGGGAGAAATTCAGTTGTATTCGGGCTATCAAAATAATTCGCTCCGACAATGAAATTGAAGGAAAAGACTTACATAGGTCCGAGATTGAGATGGAACAGATTAATGCCGGAGTAATTATAGAAAATAATGGAACAATTGAGGAATTATTTGAGAATGTTGATTCTGTTGTTGATTTTGAAAATGAATTGAAGGATTTTTAGAGTTAAATTTTTTTTTGTGAATATATAAAATGGAGACAACAATGAATAGTTCGGAAGAAAATATAAAAAAATTAATTTTTGACGGAAGAATAATAACATACAGACTAATTTACCATTGCGTTTTGTTTAAAGAAGTAATATTAGAAGAAGAGTTAAATGATTTATATTTTGCGATAAATTTTGAAGATATTGACTTGATAAAATATCTATTAGAAACCAGAGAAAATATTAAGGAAATGTTTGAACACACATATTTTTATACAACTAAATTAAATCCATATAAAAATAATTTTTTTAGATTGTGTTGTGGAGAGGTCTTGGATAATAAAGATATTGGATTCAGAGAGAAAATCATTGAGATGTTCAAAGAAAAGGGATATGATATTTAAAAAAAACTGAAACCTAATTTTTTTTGACTTCATGAAATTGCGGAAGAATATCCAATAGGAATAATCTATCTTCTTCTAATATATTTTCCGATAGAGTTTTTTCAATCATTCCCTTCATTGTTAGTCCGGCAAAATAATATTCCGTGAATTTTCCGTATTTAATTATAGTATTGACTAGGTTCCCAATTCTTTCGGAAACAAATTTATAATCACTCTGACTAAATAAAGCGTGCTCCATTATATACTTTTTAATTATTATTTCAATAATCTACTTTTTAAAATATCAATTAGTTTATCAAGTTATACCTAAAACCTTGATCCATCAAACATGGCTTACGCAGTGGTCGCGGGCCCACGGGGCCCAGTTAAAAAGTGTTTTTTTGAATAAAAGTAAAAACCAAAATGAGTTGTAAAAATACTATCGTTTATATTTCTGCGATTGTTGCTTTAGTCGTTATATCAAGTTATATTGGAACTCGGAAAGATAAAACATGGTCTAAAAGTGAGTTTTATTATTTTGATTATGATATCGAGAGAATTGGTTATGCCTTTGAGATTATTGATGAAAAGTTTGTGTCAATGAATATGAATTTATTTTCCGACAGAGATATTGATGCTTTTGTTGTGCGAACTATTGATATCCACGATTGTATGAACAACGGAATAAACTGCGAAAGGTTTAATGTCGGAAAAAAAATTATTACTACTGACCCAATGGTCATTCATTTTGAAACTGATAAATTGCCGACGATTGATGAAGAATTTGGTCTGCTAATTATCAAACCAGTTAATGAGACTGACGTTTTAAGACAAGGATATTATAGCGAAGTGAAGGATAGAGTCGGAATGTTTAAGAAGATTCAGATTGGACTGATATTATTCGTGATTATTTTTCCGATATTTAATTTCGTATCAGTTTATTCATACAGTAGCAACATGAGAGATTCTATAAAAGACACATATCTAGCAGACATATTAATTGGAATTAGTTTGCTGGTAGTGTCTATTACTTTAATTTCCTGTTCAATTTTAATATGGGCACATACATCTGGCGCGAATTACATAGATTGTTCTGACGGTTGTGTATGGAATATTGATGTTGATGGAAACGGAATCGGAATAATTAATTCAGAGACTAAGGAATTCGAACTAAATGGTTTGGCATTTTCCAGTCCTGGGAATTATGAAATTTGTTTTATGACAGATGAAAAGATTAATATTGATTCTGTTTTGGATTATAAGAACGTTTATGGAATTGAGGGAGAATTTAATGGAGGGATTTATAATATTTCCGACGCGATTATAACATCGAAAAGAGAGATTAGTATCGTCGTTAGTTTTGCTGACAATGAATTTTATTCCGACATTAATGGTGCGTTTTCAACTAAGATGTTTGTTTATGGAGAATTGAATGTTTTCGATGAAACAAGTGCGACTCTCGCATCGGTGTTTGGAACTATTCTAACTATTATTGCGCTTTTTCTTTTGGCTCCAATGTGTGGACTACTTTGTCCAGCGCTAGTTGATATTTATTTGGAAGATTATTTGAAGTATTTGGAAGAAAAAAGAGATGTTGAAGAAACATTTATCGGAAAAATAAAGAAATTCAACTCCGACCGAAATAGGCGACATGAAGAAAAGAGGAGGGCTCTCAAGGAAAAAGCACAAAAAACATTTTCTTCCGATGAATTTTCGCCAGTAGAAAAAGAAGAAAAGATAACCAATTTGTCCAACAAATCGTCCAGCAATGTTTCAACTTTAACAAAGTCTGAATCAGATAAACCTAAAGAATATCATTCTCCGAACAATTCTCCTAATATATCAGTCGATAACGAATTAGGAACTCCAGGCGACGAAATAGACATGGTCAATTATTATCCGATTGATATTCCGAAAGTTTCAATCGACGAGAATAAAGCGAATATTGAACTTTAAAAAGTATTTTTTTTGTTGTGATGATTTTTAAAATCTCTAATTAGTTTAGTAAGTATTCATGCGGAGCAAGACGCGAGCCTTCAAAGATTTAAAAAATCTTTTATCAAAGTCGCGAACCCACGGTGGTTCTTCGGAGGCTCAACTTAAAAAGCATTTTTTTTGTTATTTTGTTTAAAAATGGAATGGTTAAAATATCAGAACGGAAAATACTTGGTTTTCTTATTCTTTCTTTTATTGCTTTTTGTTCGACTTTTATATTGGTTTGGTTTATAACATTTAATGATGATAGGAAATATAATGAGATTGGTTTATTTATATTATACATAAATGGATTGGTATTGTTTATATTATTTGTATTAATTAAGATTTTAATCGTAATAAATGTAATTGCGATTGGTTTTGCTATATTTACTAAACGCATAGTGAATGAAATCAAAAAAAATGAGTAATTTGAAAGATTTATGAAATGACAATTTTGATTTTTTTTGTTTCAGCATCAATATTTTTTTCAATAAAGTCGAAATAATTTTCGGAAAGATTAAATCCCTTGGTCGTCGTGTTATATTCAATTCGTAGTTCCTCTGATTCGCCAGAAATAAATATTTCACCGATATTTTTGTTATAAATGCCGATCGATATGAACATTTCTGTGTTGAGATTAAAAAAGTATTTGTTAATTTTCGAGATAAGAATAGAAGGATTAACCACAGTTTTATTTATGAGAAATAACTCAATATTTTTCTCAATAATTACTTGTAAGAATTTATGTTCTTTTGAAAACGATTCATAATCTACGGAATTAAAAATTTGATTTGTCAGAACGACCTTTGTTTTTTCGTCCTTAGTTTCTTCTAATTCATCAAGAAGTCCATTAATAATTGTAGCCATTTAATGTTTTTTGTTATTGTAATTATTTTATCTAGTTTTTAAAAATGAATTTTTTGTTGATTGTCGGAAAATAATAATGAGAAGACGTAATCAAAATACTTTTATTCTAGAAGAGAGTTTGCCAGAGATAATTAGGGATAATGCTGAATTAAAAACTTTATTGGACATACTTGATGCGGAGCTTTCGTCCTCTTTTTAGTTGCGCCTACGAAGTCTTCTCCTTTGTCGAGAATTCACGGGGGTTCTGTTGATGTCGTTCTCAAGTATTTTCTGAAGATTTAATCATCAAACATGGCTCACGCAGTAGTCGGTAGAACCGCCGTCAGTTCGCGACGAAGGAGAAGAGCCCGCGTAAGGGCTTAACTTTAAAAATTAGATTTTTTTTCCGATATAAGAAAAAAGAAAGAAGAAAACGAAAAGAGAATTCGGTGTTGGTAAAGGGGTTTGTTCTTTAAAATTTAGCGAAACTGTTCAAGATTATGTGGGACGATATATTGCCGGAGAAAAAATTGCTGAAATTTATAGTTCTTTTGAAGATGATGAAACTGCCGAAGTTGCCCTAGGCATGAATGATAAAAAACTAATTGAAACGTTTGACAAACTAATTTCAGGAATAAAATTCGAGCGTAATGATTGTGTTAATGTTCTTTATTATATGGGACGGAAAGTAAATTTCCCAGATTCGTTTCTGAAAGTATTTGAGATTAAAAAACTCGTTATTCCTCCGTCAGATGTTGTAGTCCTCGATAGTGTTCGGTCGGATAATTATGACATTGCCGAAATTAAATCAGAAAATGAATCAGAAAGAATTTTCAAGATATCTTTTAGAAGGGTTCCGCTTAAATGTCTAGATTATTCCATCAAGGAATTAAAACAAAGCGAATATTATAACGGAAAAATTTTTCAGAAACAAGTTAATTGGGTTAATAATCCGCGAAATACAAATTTAAATGATACTGAAGTTGGCATTACAGGATATTTTCTTGATTATTTAATTATGGGGAAAGTAATTTTCAAATTCGTTAATGACAAAGGTAAAAAAAAGGAGTATGAGTTTGACTTTGAGCCTCTGAATCATTTTGTTAAGTCCGACGATGATATGACAAAGATAGATGAGGACGGTTTCGTTATGTCAGTAAGTATAAAAAATGGTTATATAACAATATTTAAGGGAGACTACTTGGAAAGAAGAATCAAGATAAGCGATATAAAATATGGTTTCTAATGGACTTAATGCGGACTTTTCGTTCTCTTTTAGTCGCGACTATGAAATCTACCGACGGCGGTTCTAGGGCTCCTTAAAAAGTATATTTTTTTTCCGATAAAGTAAAAAAGAAAAAAATGTCTAACAGAGAAGAAATTGTTAAGAAACTCGCCGAAATCGGGAAACAAAAGGAAGAATTAGAGGTAGAGTTAAACACCTGTATTAATGGCGAATTTGAGGAGTTGAAAACTAAACTAACTAAAATCATTGAGAAATTAAACGGTGTAATTGAAAAATTAAACGAAATTAAGAATTCATTTGATAGAAAAGTTCCAGGAATCGGAAAAGTATATGACGAAATATACGAACGAAAACTCATGGAACTTAGAAACTTACATTTTATGGAAATAAAATATAATGGTGGTGAAATTTTTACTAAAGTTCCTGAACTTTTTCTAGCAATATATTATAAAAATGATAAACTCGTTGAATATGTCATAAGTAAAAATGAAAACCTTAATGAACAATTCGAATATAAGGTCAAATATTATACTAATAGAATTTATTGTGCGAATAACAGTTGTCGCAATTTGTCATATAGTAAATATGTAGAAGAACTTCTTATAGGAGCACGTCTTATTCCGGAGAAAAACTAAAACACTATTTTTTTTAAAAAAAAACAAAATATCAAATTTTAATGAATCTGTTTCTGTCGGAATCATAATCGATTTCATTTCTGTCATAATATATTTTTCCTATGTTTTTTATTTCAAACCCTGATTCTAGAAACAGGTTCGCTGAATCTATATCTTCCGTGCTCAATAACATTCTAATAAAATCATGATTAACATATTCTTTAACGTTAATTATTCCGGAGATAATAAAATATTTTATTGCTTCGTATCCACAATTTTCGTAAATTGAATCTTCGACAAACATATTCCAAGTTGTTCTATCGATGCTATCTGTGTAAAGAACACTCTCATAAATATTATTTAGTCCGGGTGTTATTTCATAAAATTTTCCATATATAGGTTCATCGCTTAATTTCTTGAGAATTTCATAATCAGATTCCGGAATTTTATTTAATATATATTTAGAAATAATTAATTCTTTTTCCTTTTCCTGTATGTCGGCACCATGTTTCATCAGAAGATTTATTAAATCATTGTTTCGCCGTCTAATAGCATAATACAAAGCGCTTTTATTTTTTTTGTTTCTGATATTAATATCTATTCCTTTCTTAATTAGTGTTTTTTCAATTCCTGGCGAGCAACTAATTTTAGTCGCATAAATCATGAAACTGTCCCCGTTTTCATCTATATAATTAATATCAATTCCATATTTTTCGAAAGTGTAATCAAAAATCCATTTCCTACCACACTCGAATGAATATTTTAACATTTCTCCGACGGTTAAGGGATTTTTATATCCACAATCCAGGAGTAATTCCATGACTTTGCTTTCGTGATTTTGAAAAGAATACATGAATACTTTTTCTACGTCGAAAGATAAAATTGCTCCAGATTTTATCAAATACTTCATGATATCGGCGTCCCCATATTCGGCGAGAAGTAATATTAATGGTATTTTTCTGACAATTAATTTTGGGTCTAATCCGTGCTCGAATAATTTCATAATTAAATCGTTGTTTCCACAAATTTCTTCATATCTCCAATCATATAACGATAAGGCTTCATTAATATTTGTTCCAATCTCGATAAATAAATCAAATAATTCCGTTCTTAATTTACACAACACATACGCAAATATAATTTCTTTGCCATGTTCTGAACTTGGTTTGCTAAAATATTTTAGAACGCGATGTTTTGCCTTGTTAATTTCGTCATTAAAAATATGTTGAATAATCTTTTCGTTATAAATGACATTGTTTATCATTTTAATTAGTTTGTTGAATTAGTTCAGAAAAACTAATTTTTAAAAAAAATTACTAAAATTTATACGGAGTTTTCGTCAAGGCTTTTCTAAAGCCTTAAATCTATTCCTGATAGGATCATATTTTATTGAGGAATAAGGAACATAATATTTTTCTCCAGGATTTTCTACTTCAAAACCTAATTCTAAAAACAAGTTAGCGGATTCTATGTCTTTGTTATATATTAATTTTCTTATAAATTTATAGTTATATTCATCTTTAATATCAATAATACCGGAAACAATAAAATATTTTATTACTTTATATCCATAATTATTGTTGAGCACATGACATATAAGTTCTCCCCTTTTGTTTTCGTTGATAATATTCGAACAATTAATGCTTTCGTAAATTTCTTCAAAATTTGTTTTTGTATAGTCAAAGTTTCTATATATTGGATCTTTTTTCCTTACTTCATTAAATTCCTTCTGGTAATTCGGAAAATAATTAATGAGGTGTTCAATATATTTTATTATTAATTTGTTTTCTTTTTCTCGGACATCAGCGCCATATTTTAACAGGATCTCAATTAAATTGAAACATCCGTTTTTAATTGCGTAGTATAAAGCACTTTTATTTTCTTTGTTTCTGATATTTACGTCCGCATTTTTCTCTAATAATATTTCTTCGATGTTATGTAAATCACAATATTTATTAGCATAAATTAATAAACTATCGCCGTTTTCATCAATATAATTTATATCAATCTCATAATTCTCAAAAATATAATCAATAACCCAACTTACAGAACGTCGTATTGAATGTTTTAATAGTTTATCCACAGACAAAATACTTTTACATCCACAATCAATGAGTAATCTCACCATTTTACTTTTTGTATTTCTAAGGGAATATTCATATACGGACAAGCCCTCGTCAGTTATGAAATCTAAATTTATTCCGGCTTTAATTAAATACTCCATTGTTTTTGATTTACCATATATGGCTACCCACACTAACAGAGGGGATTCTTTGATAATTAAGTTCGGATCCAATCCATATTCCAATAGTTTAATCATTATTCTATTTTTTCCGAAAATATTTGTGAAATTAGTTGTTTGAAATATTTTGTTAATATTTGTTCCCAACTCAATAAACATATCAACAAATTCCGAAACTGATTCATACGAAAACGAATAAAAGATTTCTTCTTCGTTTGTTTCACAATCATTATCTCCGAAATATTCGTATATCTGGGTTTTTAATTGTCCAGTATTTACCTCCCTATTATAAAATATCTTTTTTCCGGTCGGAGAATATTTTGTTATCATTAATTTTAATTATTCTCCGAGAAAAATTGGTTTTTAAAAAAAATAACATACTACCCACTTAGTTTTCTCCTCTGTTTTCCCTGTCTTGTTGCCATTCGTATTCCTCTTCTTCTCTCCGTCTTTCATATTCATCATTCTCTTCTTTTTCTCTTTCATAATCTGAGTCTTCATCTTCTGAATAATATGGTCTGTATTGATGATAATCGAAACTTTTTTCGCGTTCCTTGTCCATCAAAGCAAAATTAGATATTCGTGGTTGTTCAATTTTTTCCGATGTTTGTGTTGTTTGAAATATAACAGAGATTCGCGCAATTGGTGTATTTTCTCCTACGTGTCTCTCGGCGCTCATTTTTTTCCGTCGGATAAGATTTTACTTTTTTAAAGACAAAATCATTTTTTTAAAAAAACGATTTTCGATGTTTAATAATTACAAAAAAACATTTTCTATTATGGATCCGAAGACTTGTCCAATTTGTGCTTTTCCTGATAATTACAAAAATTTTTCTGACGTTGAAGCAATTGAACAAAAAGACAATATTTGTGGAAAATGTATAAATGACCTAAGGGCTATCATGAAAAACATTGTAATAAAACTTAAAAATCAAAAATGTTTATTATGTGAAAAATTTAAAGGTTATGGTTCTTTTTTACATGGGTGGAATATAATTGAAATCGAAGACATGTATTTCAAAAAAAATATCAAAAAAAAATGGAATGATTTTTATAACGAAATTTCATATGTAGAAGAATATTGTAAAAAATGTAGTCATGTTCATTGGATTCCAACAGAAAGAGAAAAACTTATTGAAGAAAAAAAAAATAAAATTCTCAATAAGACGAAATATAAAAGCGCATCAACACCCAACAGAATTTTCAGAAAAGATATTTTTATCAAAAAAACAAAAAAATGTAAAATATGTAATAGTAAAGAATATTTACAAGCACACCATGTCGGAATAACTTTTTTAGAAATAAAAAATCAATACATCAATGAGAATGAGTTTTACGACACAAACACATGGATAGAATTTCATGATAAAAAAGCTCAAATAATAACTTTATGTAAAAATTGTCATGCCTGGTATCATGGTTTTGACTTGTGAATATATTAAAATGGAATTCTGGCACGATGGAACGGACGGAATATGGTTAAATAGATGTTAAACTAGAAATTTTTAAAATTAGATTTTTTTTAATGATAGATAAAAACAAAAGAAAAGAAAAATGTTTGGAAAAATTGAATCAAATGAAACTAAAGAATCAAGAAAAGGAAAATCTTTGTTAGAACTAAAATGTCTTTATGATTTTATCGTGGAATCTAACATAGTTTTAAATTCGAAAACTATTAATACAATATTTAATGTTTGTCATGGGAAATCAAATAAGAATGTTAGTGATTTAAATGATTTAAGAAAAATGTATAGCGATAATCTCAAAGACATTAATTCTAGATACGATAATAAATCTATTAACGAAACAAATGACGATATTCGGGGAAGAATAGAGTCTCTTCGTTCTAATGAAATAACACAAAACGAAAAAGCATTTATCATAGGATTTTTAGGTTATCAAATAAGTTTATTGTCTGTTAAAATAATCAACGATATCTAATAAAAACATCTCTTTAAAAGTATTTTTTTTTGATATTAAATAAAAAAGAATATGAGCGATTTTGACAAACTTGACGATAAGGAACAACTGAAGGTTTTGGTGTGGTTCTCTGGATATAACCCAGATACTGGCAAAAAGATTAATAAAGATGGACTTACATGGAAGAAAATCGGAAAAAAAAATGACTGGCTTAAGTTCATAGAAT
>Ga0209416_1000292_pt1 | contig 52845 bp, 70 predicted proteins | sample RifGroF1_FD_184001 | JGI IMG/M metagenome (GOLD analysis project Ga0209416, IMG submission 184001) | Groundwater microbial communities from Rifle, Colorado, USA - Groundwater F1 (SPAdes) (version 2) | ecosystem: Environmental > Aquatic > Deep subsurface > Groundwater | place: Rifle, Colorado... | reverse complement strand
ATACGATTCGCATGTATGGACATTGGATACCGCCGCCGCTATCTCAACAGGCCAAGTCAAAATACGTAAGTTATTGTGGAAGCCTTCTGCTGCTGGACAATCTCTTGCAATAAACGAAGCGGATGGTGGAGAAATTTGGACTGCTACGTCTAGTGCTGCTGCGCCCGCTGGTGAGCAAGAGCTTGATTTTGTTGAGGGTCAGTGGTTTGATGGAATAACTCTTGCTACGTTGACGGCGGGAGGGTATCTCTACGTTTACTTCGCGTAAGTTTATTGTGTATGTGTCGCTGTGACTGTTTTTATTCTTGTTTGGAGAATTTGCTTCGTATAATGAGTAAACTTAGGAGGAGGGTATAACGTGAAAACATGGCGGCAGCGCATCCTAGAATCTTTCATTGTAATCTTCCTAACTGCTTCATTAATATGGGGCGCAACTCAAACAATTAATACTCTCCCCGTAAGTGACTCCACATTCCTTACCACTCTGCAAGCTTTTCTTAAAGGTGAGAATGCTGCACGCTTTCAAAAGAAATATTCAGGATACACTCTTCAAGGAGGCATAGGCGCAACATCCGGTACCCTTGCGCATACAATCTCCGCGCTTACTGCGTTTCCTGGCGGATATTACGTATATAAGGATGCTTTTTCGCATACGTACACAGCCTCCACTCGTACATATGTGTACGCTGACTACGATTCAGCGCGTACAATAACGATTGCAGGAGCTACTGTAACACGCGCAACGCATATAGTATTCGCTGAAATGGTAGCGGGTGCTGCCGAGCCTGTAACACCTTCCTACACAGTGCGTTTAATGCGTGTGGACACGAGTGGAGCGGCGATTACTGCTGTAGAGGATCTTAGGTCTGGTGGGGTAGTATCCACAGAGGCGTATGGATCTTTTGAGAGTGCTATTGCTAATGCTCCTCCTGCATCTGAAATAGTTCTTGCTCGTTCTGAAGCGCTCACAGCTCCAAGAACAGTCCCAGCAAAAATGGTGTATAGCGCTCTTCCGAATGCTATACTTACTTCAACATCCACTAACATTTTAACATTTACTTTTGGCGCATCTGTAAAATACGAGAATCGTCAGTTATTTAGTACACAACCAGGTGGAGTGGTGTTCGCTGATCCTGTTGTGATTTATCCTGAAATGTTTGGGCCAGGTTTTGGCGGAACGGAAGACGACGCCAACGCCTGGCAGTGCGCCCTAGACGCATTCCCTGCAACGGGCGGCATTCTGGATCATAATGGAGTTTCGTTGATCGCTTCCACGTTGATATGGCCGAACAACGGAACAACGAACTATCCCATATGGCTTCGTGGGCATGTGGGCAGCTCACAGACTGGAACGTTCAATACGGTCACTGGCGGGGGTGGCGGGCAGATCAAATACACCGGTACAGGAACAGCGATTGATTTCAGAAACGGGGACGGGAGCAACCTGGACTTCTCGGGGGCCATCACCGGAATTCGACTCTCGGGACCGTACACCACTGGGGACGCTACGCCGGACAACGAGACCAATCCTTTAACGGTGGGATTGAATTTCTACAACGCCAAGTCTGCGAAAATTGAGAACGTAAGCATTATCGGTTTTGGAACCGGCATCTACATCGCCAATGATCTCTATTACGCCAAGCTTCGAGATCTCACGATCTCGACGGCAAAATGGGGGATGAAGACCTATGGGAAGTGGAATGGAACAACGCTAGAGAACAGCAAAATCAGTACGTGTAACGTGGGCGGAATCTATGCGGAATATTACGGTGACAACCTCAGCCTGATAAACTGCTGGATTGAGCTTTGTGGTAGATACGCCGGTAACTACTCCTCTCCGGTCACTGGCTATGGATTGAGCGCGCAATTTGGGCAGATGGTGACCATTATTGGTGGTTCTCATTATTGGGAATCGAATGGGGATTCGGACGGTGGGGATGCTCATATTCGAATCAATGGCGACGGTTATTATTCCACTATACTGAACCTTTACGGACAGCATTTCTCATATTCGTCCAAACGATATATCGCATACCTCAAAGATGCAACGGCGCTCAATGTTCAGGGTTGCGAGTTGTTGAGTTACCAGGGCGCAACGGCCCCGGCATACGTCGGCTATATGTTTCAGTTCAGCGGTGCTCCTTCTGACGGGACGTTCAGAGGGAACAAACTCCCAAAGCTTGATTTGGATTATGACACCGTAACAAAGCAAATTCACATCGCGTCTCAGTCCGTCCTTTCAAGGCTTGACATTCAGGACCATCTCCACCCTGGAATTACGCTTGATCGTTCTGGAGACGGGGCCAATTACACAAGAGTCATTCCAAAGGGGCACGTCTTTCTAAACGATGATCCGACCAAGGCGAATTCCGGGGGGTTAGTTGGATGGCAAGCCACCGAACCCGGCTCGGGATCACTCGTTGACCTTAATGGAGTCGAGCCCGGAGACGTGCAACCCGACGCCCTACAGGACTGGAGTGAAGGAACTATTACCAACGGTGAGTTTACAATGTCCGTTGTTGCTGGGGATGGTGCCGGGGCCAAGGAAGGGCTTACGGTTGGGAGGGCAATCCAGATCGACACGGACGGGGCCGTTGCAAATGGAGCCTTTGCCGCCGCCAATTTTCTTGACGCGGCCGGCGTAACGACGGATTGGGCCATCATCCGCGAAGTGGCGACGACGGGGGAGCCGAGCTCGATCACGCTTGATCGGTCACTGAGCAGCGCCACGGTTACGGGCGGACTACTGCGGCCTAACTTGGCGGAGAAGTCGTATATTGGCGGCAGGACTTGGTATAAATCCGTGACGTCTGTTCCAAGCTCTGGCACCGGCGAAGACAACCTCATGGTTGCCACGACGCTTACGGCGGCGATGCTCAAAACGGATTCAAAGATTGATATCGAGGCAACCGGCACGGTTACCGGCACGGCGGGTAACCACACGATCAAATTGTACTTCGGGACCACGGCTTTTACGTTGCTCTCTGGAACGACCACTGAAGGGGATTGGTGGTTTAGGGGATTTATCCTGGTGACTGGCGCGGCCACGCAAATGATGTACGGCACATTCCATAATGCAGACGGCGATACCAACTATATGGGCATCGCGGCCACGGAAGCGATAAGCGGAGCAAAGGCCCTTAAGTTTACCGGCGAGTGTGCCAATGGTGCGGATGTGGTTGCACAGAACTTTTTCGCGGCAGTTTTGAACTGAGGTAATGTCAAAGGAGAGAATGAACATGAAGAAAATATTGGTGTTCCTGTTTTGCCTGAGTCTTATTGCCTCAACGTGTTTCTCCGCGACCATTGTCCAGATCGGGCCGAGCTCGGATTTTGAGTCGGCTACCAGCAACGACTTTGATCCTGATCGAGTGGCCGGAGACGGAACGGACAACGATACCCTGGAGGGGTCGGTCCTCACGGCAGCATCGGTGCCAGTGGCCAAACTTACATCATCGACGACTTCCGTGGTGGCATGTGTTCCTGTTGGGGACTATGTTGCCGCAATTTCTACCGGGACGCACTGGAATACGGCTTTCGAGGTAACGTTCCCGCATACGTTGACAAAGGTCATCCTTACGACATATGCGGTGGTCGGTTCGATGACCATAGATATATGGGTGGATGCTCCAGGGGCTACCACTGGCTTGGCAGCATTGACCGACGCCGACAGCCCATTTGACACGGCAACCGAACCGGCCATAGCCGATGCTTCGGCAGACAACTACTTTGAAATTACGAGCTTCGATGCCGGCGAAGCGGCGGGCGCGGCGGGCGACTGGTACGTGGTGAACGTGGACGCGGCGGCAACGATTACAGGAGCGACGGTATGTTTCGAGTTTACGCGCACGGATTAGCATTTCTTTTCTGCCTGCTTCTCACCTTTCCGGTTCTAGCTGCTCCCGAGATATCCGGTGAGTTTTCGGAGACGGAAGCGATTGGCGGCGGTCAGTATCGAACCACGATTCACAGTGCCCCTATTGCTTTCAAGGACGCGCAAGGGAAGCTTCAGCGGATATCAACGGCCTGGAGCGATGGAGATGCCGAATTTCCCAACGTCGTTACGACCTCGAAGCTCAGAGTTAAAATGGCGCCCGATGGAATGCGGCGAATATACCCTATTCCGGGTGACGACTCGAAGTACATGGAGATTGGCGCTCCGCTCGTAAAGAACGCCTCTGGTATGTGGATCAAACCGGCGTTCACCGGGCCAACGAAAGCCGGCAACAAACTCACATGGACGAACCCGAACGCGCTTCTCTCCATCGTTCACGCCGGCCATTTCATGAAACTGGACATTGAGCTTCTTGGTGGGTGGCTCCCAAGGGATGGGCAATTCGCCTTTCCGGTTGGGCTGCAAGGGCTTACTCGCTCGGGGACGCTCATCAAGGATGGAGAGAAAGTCGTGTCGGTTCTGCGGGCTCCCGTAGCCTATGATGCTGCCAATCCTGGAGATGTTCGGAAGATCACGAATCAGTTTGTGAGCGTGGACGGCCAGCATTACATCCTGTTCACGCTACCGGATCTCACGGGAATGAATCGGCCTGTGGTCGATCCTACATTGACGCTTCAACCGGACGGGGCAGGGTATGATGCTGTTTTTTTGGATGTTGCTCCGAGCACTAATTATGGATCGGCAACTACCATACATGTGGGAGAGTTTAATACTGGATCGACAGTTTATAGGTCAGCTATTAAATTCGATCTCTCTACTTTGCCCACAAATGCTATCATATCGTCTACTACACTTAGCCTTTATGCCGTTACGGATTACTCGTCAAATGCCAGGACGTTTAGAGTTTATCGGTTGAAAAGGGCATGGGTTGAAGCGGAAGTGACATGGAATATTTGGGCCACGGCAAGTAACTGGTCAACGGCTGGGGCATTTCATACTGACGACTGCGAACAAACAGATATTGGCTCACGGGCGTTTTCGTCAACTGAAACGTTAAATGAGTTTAAAAATTTCGCCCTTACCCCCACCACAAAGTTCGGATTAGATCTCGGGAATGGGTGGCTTATAAAAGCTGACACAGAAACAGACGATTCATACCAGTTTTCTACCTCAGACGACGCAACGGCAGAAAACCGGCCCAAGCTCGTAATAGTCTACACCATTCCACCGGCCCATCGTCCCATAATCATAAGTTCACTGTGGGACTGGATGCGCTACGTCAGTATGAATTGAGGAGAATCGAATGCAAGTCCTATCGTACTGCTGGCCCAAAAGGTACGAGCAACAGCCCATGATTACCGAGCCATGGGACATGGAGAGTGTCGATATCGTGACGATTCTCCCTATTCAGGGAAGTGATACACAGAAGAAATTCAGGCGCGACCAGGGAAAGAAAATTCTCCATACTGTCTACGCCAACACGATGCTTGACGAGGACGGTGTGCTCCGAAATGCCATGATCGCGGCAGCGCAGGGCGAGTGCGACGGTGTGAGTCTGGACGAAATCTTGCTTGGGACTTTGACGCCCGAGCGGTTTGCTAAGTTGAAACAGGCGCTCAAGAAGTTTCGAGTGCGGTGTCCTGGAAAGCTCGTCCATGTTTGGGTTGGAAATGCCACGGTCAACAACGACTCAGGGACCGTTTCCATGTTGTATCGGTTCTGTGATCTGGTTTCCCCTGAGCTGTACCGGAGCGAAGAGGGGCGGCTGGACTTCGCGGACTTCGCGGAGCGCTACAACCTGGGGCCTGTCAAACTCAGGAAGACGCTTATGGGCATCGTTACCCACACTGATCCGAGGTGGCGAAAATCAGATGCCGCGTGGTTGCCCAATATGGAGCGTCAGATCGCGGAGATCCGGCGGCTCAAATTCGGCGGGGTGGCCATGTGGGCTCCGATGCACCTAAAAAATAGTGAAGAGCGTCGAGCGCTGGATGCTCTATTAGCGAAAAGTAACACTCATAAAGGATAATGTCAGAATGGCACAAATTGTAGAAGTGCATAGTAAAGCGGTGGTATCGTCCTTTAGTGAGGACGCGATACAACAATTTGAGCAATGGATATCCACAGAGATTGAAAATGCTTTCGCTTCTCGTAACGTGTTAGAGCAAACGTGGCGAGAGTGTATGCGCTTGTATGAGGGTGTGCCAAAGTTCCCGTTCAAAGATTGGCCTATTGAGAATGCCCCAAATTTCGAGGTTACGTTGGGGGCTATCTACGCGGATGTGCAGTATGCGCAGATGATCGACGCTATTTTCAGCGCAGATCCCTTCATTACAGTGCGTAGTGTTCCTAAAGGGGTTGATTTACTCGCTGAGGATGCCGAGAAAAGCAAGAAAGCTATGCAGCGTTGGGTGGATTGGATGGTGCCGAATGAGTTGGATATACGACAAGCATCTGATGATAGCATTCTTGACGATATTCAGCTTGGTAGCGGTGCGTTGTATGTGCCGTTTGTGGAGACTGTGAAGAAGAACAAAGCGCGGAAGGTGTTGTCATTTGGTCCCAAGATTCGCTCGTTGCCTATTGAGAACTTGATTTGTCCGCCGTCCATCACTCGTAGCTTGCAGGAGATGCGATGGATAGGAATACGCTTTTGGTTGACGGAACAGGAGTTGATGGGGAGAGCGAAGGTGAATAAATGGGACTTGGGAGATAACAACGAGCGCGTTGCTAAAGCGGGCAACATTGATTGGGTGCGGCAAAGAAGGGAAACGCTAGGACGTGCTGCTTCAAGTGTAGGATATGATTATCTGTACGAAATCATTGAGGTGTACCCTTTCTTTGATATTGACGGAGACGGGATTGCGGAGGATCTGTTCTGTGTATTTGATCGTACCTCTCGAAAGGTGTTGAAGCTCTCGTACAATCCGTATGATAGGCGCCCTGTGGAGGAGATGTTTTATCAAAAGAGGGCGCACGTATTCGGGGGTATTGGAATACTTGAAATGATTAAGCCGTTTCAAGAGAGCGCTACCGAGTTGTACAATCAATGGGTACTTGCGGCGATCATCAACAACTGTAAGCATTACTTCGCAAAACACGGTTCCGTGCCTGAGAATATGCGCATTTTCCCGAATAAAGTAACGTTTTGTTCCGATCCTAAGAATGATGTTGAAGTAGCGGATATGGGGCGTGAGTATACAGGTGTTGCGCAGGCTCTTGCAACCACGGTTAGTATGAGTGAGCGTCGTGTTGGAGTGAATGATATGAACACTCCTCGTCCATCGCAGGTATTGGGATCTCGTACTCCAGGTATCACAGCGCTTACGATGATGCAACAAGTGAGCAAGCGCTTCACTCCTGCATTTGACGACGTGCGAAAGTGTTTAGGGAACGCCGTCAAGCAAGCACTTTATCGTTATCAAGAACGTATCATGGCAGGTGAGCAACGTGTGATGCAGCACATTCTTGACGTACTAGGTGCTGATGATGGTGCGCGTGTGTGTATGATGCTCGCAGATCCCAAGTTTGACGAGAATGTGCCAATGGAGTTGACGAGTACAAGCGCTGCTCAGAATAAGATGCAGGAGCGTCAAGATCACATGGCATTGCTTAACACTCTCGCTCAGTATTATCAGCGTGCGGTAGAGTTGATCATGCTCGCTGCGCAACCTACTACACCTCCAGAAGTCGCGGAAGTCGCCAAGAAGATTGCGCACTCTACGGGTGAATTGGTGGATCGTGCGCTTAGGACGTTTGACTCTATACGCGATCCTGCAACGTTTGTGATTGAGATGGATAAAGAAATCGATTCGTTGCAAGTGAATAAGGGTGTGTTGCAGTCGCTTGTGCAGATGGTGCAAAGTATGAGCGTCGGTGCAGGGAATGGGGAGGGTGGTGAAGAAGGTGCGCAGGGTGGAGGTATTGCTGAAGCTTTGAGTGCTTTGCTAGGTGGTGGTGGAGTAGATGGTGGCGAACCTAACGAGAATACTACAACAGAGGGAGATTAAAGTGTGGATGCAGAAAATTTGGAGTGGCTAGAGTGTTTGAAGAGGGACGATGTTGCAATGCGAAGTTTCAAGAAGTTCTTGGAGCATCGTGTCTTGCAGTATCAGGTAGAACAGAATAAAGTAATCGTTGAGTCTCACGCCAAAGCTTTACAGATAAACGGTAAGATGGAAGCGTTAAGAGACTTGGCAGCTTTTGTAGAGATCAATGAGATAGAGGAGAGACAAAATGTTCTTCGGCAGGAAAAGAGACACCTTGGCAGGCAGTACGAATCCGGGGACACAGGGCGTAGAGGAGCAAAAACCTTCTGATACGCTTGCCGATTCCCAAACACCTGCAACGCCCACGTTCGTCACGATGGATCAATTCAGCGCGTTCCAGACCACGTTGATGAGTCAGATTCAATCGCTCTCGAATGTGGCGACTCCGGGTGCGGAAAAACAACCCGCGCAGACCGTCACTACTACTACGCTACCCGCTATCGAGGACGTGACAGACGAGCAATATAACGCAGCGGTGGAGAATGGAGGAGCTGGAGCCGCCGCAATCATCTCGAAGCGTCACAAGGCGGATCAGGAGCGTATGCGTCGGGAGATGCTGGGGAATATTCAGCAGATCCAAACGGCGGGTGTAGGAGCCATTGGAAGCCTCATGAAACAACAACTCTCGACGCTTCCCTACTACGATATCCTCAAGAACGATATCGACACGGCGCTTCAGCAGATGGGGCCTGCTGCACAGATTTCTCCGGACGCTCAGAAGCTAGCGTACGATATCGCGGTCGGAAGGAATCTGGCGAAGATTCAGCAGCTTGACCGCGAGAAGATTTTGCGGGAATCCACAGTGAGTGTGATCACCGGAGACACGAACGCGAGTGAAGCTTTCCGTAGTGCGCATGATGAAGCAGTCGCAAAAAAGCTTCCTACGCCTGAAGATGTGTGGGGCAAAGAAGGAATTGAGGCGTTGAGGTATAAAGGTCGCACCGTGGAAGATGAACTGCGTCATCGCGGGTACGAGAGCTGGGAGAAGTATTGCAAAGAGCACGAGGCATATTTGCACTAACAGAGGAGGGAGAGGTAGAGAACATGGCAGACGTAAAGAAGAAACCGAGTTTGTTGGATGTGGATACCGTGGATCAGAATCATGATGCGCTCGTACAGCAGGCGGAAGCAGCGCTCCCTCCTCCCGGACACGAGCGAGACGAAGTGTTGAGAGCACGTCAGGATACTCTTGAAGAAGCCGCTGAGACACTTGCAAACGAAACAGGCGCGTTCAAAGTGGATGAGCGTATTTTGGAACCGGATCGTGAGATTCGTTTTCAGCTCGCTTCAAGCGCTTCTTCTATCCCGAATGCTCAGAACGAGTATGATTACAAGTACGAGTACACGGGCAATGGAGGGCTTCAGATCAATATGTCCAAGTCTCTTGTGGTGAGCACCAATCGCGGGCCTATGCCTATTGGGTGGCAGATCGTGGACAGATCGATGCCTGAAGCGCGAGGGATGGAAGAGTTGATTGATGTGAACGGGCACATTCGGTTGGGCGATACTATCTTGATGCGCCGGTTGAAGGATCGTAGCGAGTTGGAAGCACGTTATCAGGAATGGGTGCGTGCGCGTCAAGCTGGGGAGTCCACGGATGCGGTGCGTGAGATGGACGAGAAGAACAAGCGAAACAACAAGACGAGGAACGCTATCAAGTTGCTGGATGAGGAGCAAGCGGAAGATCGGATAGCTTTCATTCAAAAGCGTGCGCCTGGGTACAAGGAGAGTGCTAGGGAGTTGTACGCGAGGATGGGGGCGCAACAGCAGCTTGATAAGATGTTGAAGGATGGGACGGTGCTTGGGTTGGGTGTAGGGCAATAGAGGAGAGTGTTATGTCTTTTTCGTTTGAGGGAGCATTGAACTATCTCAAGGGTGGCAATAAGGTTGCTCGAAGTGGGTGGAATGGGCCTAATCAATATGCGGAGTTGCGATATAGTGAGGATTTTGGCAGGAAAATTCTTTGCCTTAAAAATAGTCAAGGGGATATTGTGCCTTGGGTGCCTTCAATGTCGGACTTGTTTGCGGATGATTGGGACGTGGTAGATTAACAGGACGCTTTAACGCGGAGGGAGAACGCGAATGTTAGAGAAATACTTTCCGAACTTCAAACCTAAGTCCATTGAAGAACGTTGGGATAAGGGTATTTGGTGGAACAGTAACTTGGTGAATCGAGTGCATACACTCATGCAGCAGGGGTGGGCGATAAATGATGAAGGACTGTTTGAGCAAAAGAATCTTATGGGCTACTTCGACGGTCCTTGGATATTCGTGCCGCATCCGAACGTGAACGTGGATATGCATTGTTATTTGTGGAAGGATGTGCTGTTCAGTGTGTTGATGGATCATTCGTTCATCCCGGCGTATTGCCGCACATACTGTCATAAGGTAGTCGTGACTATGCCCACGGTGAAGGCGTTGTTTCAGTGGTATCCTGTAATGCGCATGTTGTGTCGGGTGGGGCACTTGCATGGTAAGCTTGGTGTGGATAGGCGCGATTATACAGGCGCAAGGTATGCAGCGTTTTTCTATTGTCAGAGTATGGAAGAAGGGCAGGAGGTTAAGGGTTTGGTGGAACAGGCTTTGCTGAAGGAGCGTATCGCGGATGCTGGTTGGAAGGTGCTTTTGAAGAAGGGTTGCACAGAAATGGATGCGGTGTGTCCCTCCTCTAAATGGGGTATTCCAAATGACGATGATCTGCACTTTGAGGATCAATTCTACGATATGTTCGAGCTTCGTGCTCCACATCCACAACCGCAACATCTACAACGTCCCTGGCTTAAGAATCGTATCATGTTTGAATGGCTTTCACACGCGCGTCGTATAGGTGACGAAACATGGAAGGAGGTGATACCGGAGAACGAAGAATATAGAGACAACTTGTTCGGTAAGAATGTGCAAGTGGTGACGTATTGAATGAGAAGAAGAGAACGTGGATAAGCAAAGGAGGTAACGCAAAATGGCAGTTACGCAAAGCATCAAGGTAAGTGAGTTGATTGGGCTCCCCTCCATTCCCATGTTGAAGGGATTGGAAGGGGCGAGTCAGACGTTTGAGAGGGGTGCTCCTATTGTGCGTGGGGCAAGCTCAAGCGCTGGGTATCTCGTGACGGGTGCCGCGAACATGGCGGCGGGTACAATCGTGGGCGTTGCGCAGAGAAACGGTAAGAACACCACACGCGGGCAATCGTTGGAGTTCGTACCTCCTTTGCCTGGTGTCGTTTTCGAGGCGCAGGTACATCATGCAAGTGCGGCATCAGCGGTCATTGCGCAAACGGATATGTATTCTTCGTTTGGTTTGCAAGTGGACGGTAGTACGCTCAATTGGTACATCAACAAGGCGGACACAAGCGCCCCCGAAGTCACCATCGTCGATTTCATTGACGCGGTGGGTACGCTCAACGGTCGTGTGAAGTTTGTGTTCAAGGAGAACTACACCATCTTCAGCCGCACGTAATTGTTACGCTTCGGCAGGTATTGTGAACTTGTTCTACTTTTCCGGGGGGAGAAGAAAGGTTAGCGAGTATGGCGATCAACAGAGGGTATATCGCGGCATTGATAGCGCCGGATCTGCGGAAAGTGTACTACGAAACGGGTAAGGAGCGTCCTCTTGAGCACCCGATGATCTTCAACGTGTCGGAAATGGAATACAACCCCGTCACCGATCAGCAAGTGTCAGGGCTGGGTACGATGCCAGCGAAGGATGAAATGCGCCAGTTTACGCTGGACGAAATTCTCATTGGCGGAACGAAGCAGTATGAAGCGACTCCGTTTGGCTTGGCGGTGGAAATCTCCTGGGAAGCGTGGCGGGATGAGCTGTACGGCGTACTCGCGGAGATGGTGAAGGGGCTTGCGCGGGCGTCTCGGAATCGTCAGGAAGTGGACGCTTTCTCTGTGATGAACAATGGCTTCACTTCGGTTACGGCAGGCTTTACGGCGAGCACGCTCTTCAACACAGCACATGCTCGTATCGACGCTACCACGTATGCGAATCGTCCTTCCCCGGAAATCGGGCTCAGTATCACGGGACTCCAGAACATGACCGTCACTTTCGAGGGCATGACGGATGAGCGAAACATGCCTCGTCAAATGGCTCCTGCCATGATTGCGATTCACTACGCCAAGAAGTTCGTGGCGCGTGAAATCCTTGGTTCGAGTGGAAAGCCCTATACGGCGCAAAATGAAATCAATGCGCTGCTGGACGAGGATCTGAAAGTGTTCATCGGGCACTACTTCACGAGTCAGACGGCATGGTTCGCGCTCGCTGAGAAGGGGGAGCATGACCTGAACTTCTTGTGGAGGGACTATCCGATCTTCGATTGCTTTGACGATCCCCGGACGAAGAGCGCGGTGGCGACGGCGTATCAGCGGCATACCCAGGGTGTGGCTACTCCTCGTGGGGTGTACGGCAGCACGGGTTAAGCGCCTGAGAAAGGAGGTGTAAGCGCATGAAGAAGCTTAGGGTTTGGAAGGTTGCTTGGCTCGGTGTGTTGTGTGCATGTCTGTTGGGTACTCCAGCGTTGTACGCGGCACCCACAGCGTTTGACATGGTGATTTCCGCTGGTACTCCTCAGATTGGCAGCGGGGAGTATACCACTACCGGGAATGTGTACTTTGTGGATAGCGGGCATGAGGCGCGGCGGGACTCTGCGGATAACGGAACATATGATAAACCCTTCGCCACGTTGGACTATGCTATTGGAAGGTGTACCGCGAGTAATGGCGACATCATTTTCGTTGCGCCTGGGCACGCGGAGAGCTTCACGGCGGCGGATGGCTTTGATGTAGACGTGGCGGGTGTGCGTATCGTGGGCTTGGGAGAAGGTGCGAATCGCCCCACGTTCACGTTTGCGGATACGGATGCCACGGTTGCGGTTGGTGCCGCGAATGTCACGATTGAGAATGTGCGCTTTCTCGCGGGTATTTCCGATATCGTGAAGGGCATTGCGGTAGAGGTTGGCGGGGATAACTTCATGTTGAAGAACTGCGATTTCCCGAAACCTACCACAGCCACGTTCGAGTTTTTGGATGCAGTTGATCTGGCGAGTGGGGCGGATAACGGCACCATCATTAACTGTACGTATTACGGTGCCGCAACATCCCTCACGAATCACTTTCTTGAAGCGGGTACGGGTGTAAACGTTGGATGGAAAGTGCTCGATAACTTCGTTTGGGGTAACTTTGCGGTGTCGGGGATCTGGTCTAATAAAGCGGATTTGGATTGGATCATTGCACGTAACGTTATCTCAAACGCTACTGCTGGGCAACATGCGATTGAGTTTACAAGCACGGCAACAGGTATGATTGTGGATAACCGCTTGTACACCAATGCGTATGCCACGTCACTTGATCCTGGTAGTATGTATTGCTTGGGCAACTTGTACTCAAGTGGAATTGATACAGGTGGACAGATTGTACCAGCGGATAGTTTGTTGGGTACGTTGACGGATGCTGCGGCGTCGGGTGCTGTCACTAACACTGATACCATCATGGCGTACATTAAACAGCTCGTCACGGAGGGTATTGCACGAGATGCGGCGATTACTACGATTGACGATTTTTTGGATACGGAAATCGCTGCTATTCTTGTAGATACTACCACGATTGGCGATGCTACGTTGCCGATAAATCCTACTGCGGGATCTTTGGCGCGATTTGTTGCTTCGGGCGGTACGGCGCTTGGTACGCAGCTCGCAGACAGTAAATCGCTCGTGGATGCGTTGGGTACGAACGGTACGACTCCTGTAGACGCGGCAACCTCTGTGCTTGGCGCAATTGGTGTGAATGACGCCGATAATGCGATGGATACGGGCACGGTTGCGTCGAATCGAGATGGTTCTGTGTTTGAGCGCTTGGAGCACTTGAACGCGGGTAAGAGTGGTGAGTATTTGATGGTAACATCCTCTGTCACGTCGAGTAGCATTCCGAACAATACACAAGTCGCGGGCGCTATCACGGGTGCGTCATCTGGTGGGCTGGTGTTGGTAAACGTGTTCATTAATACGGACGCTACGGGGCTCGCCAATCCTACCAACATTGAGTTTTCCGTGGATAATGCGGCAGGTAAAACGGGAGCTGCCGCGCCTATTATTTTGGAGGCGACTGCTGGGCTTGGTGCGAATGTCTCTTGGAACGCGGAAGAGGACAGCACCACGGATTACTTGCCTGTGTATTTGGAGCCAGGGAAGATTGTGTACATCCATGGCGACGATAACGCGGGTACTGGTGCAGGTGTCGCCACGATTACGATGCTCTTTCAGCGTGTGACTGACGGCGCTACAATCGCTGGGGCGAACTTGCCGTAAAGTGAGTGAGTGGATGTAGAGTGAAAAGGAGGTATGTGTAATGGTTGGAATGAAGTGTCCTTGGGCGCTTACTGAGTGTACCGCTGAGTGTGCTATTTTCGTGCCTGAACGCGGTAAGTGCTCGGTGCGCGTGGTGAGTGAAATGATTGGAGGTGTATGTAACGATGCCAGCGAAATCGAAGCAGCAGAGGAAAGCGGCGGGAGTAGCGATGGGAGCGAAGAAGGCGAGCAAGACGCTTTCGGGGAAGGGACCAGCAGCGGCGATGTCCAAAATGTCAATGCAAGCGTTGGAGAAGTTCGCGGGCACGCCGGAAAAAGGGCTTCCAAAAAAAGCGTCCATGAAACCGACTCGGCAGCGTAAGATTTTTTCTTAGGGAGGAAATGTCATGCCTCGCGCCACGGTGGAAGAAGTAGCCAAGAGAGTGTTGCTCGACGCCAATTTGTATGATGCGAAGAACGGTGATAAGATGTTGCTTGCCGCTGATTGGATCTATGATCGGTACGTTGAGCTTGTGCGTACAGCTAGGTTCAGACAAACGCGGAAGCTTGGGTATTTGACTCTTCCTGCGTATGTTGAAGCTGGTACGATCATGGCGACTCGTGGAAGCGCTGTTGTTGTAGGTGATGCAACAGCGCAAGCAGCGTGGGTTGCGGCGTTCACCGTGGGGCTTTCTCTCGTGGTGGATGGGTGGTTCTTTCGCACGAGAACGGCGTGGTATGAATTGGATTCTATCGTTGGCGCGAACATGACGTTGAAGAGTAGTTTTGGAGAGAGTGACGTAGCAGCGGGTGGGACATACAAGCTCGTTAAGCGGAATCACTTGCTCGGAATTAGTGCAAGGTGGCTTGGGGAGTTTGTGCATACGCGGAGGTTGGCTCCTCTGACAAGAATGCACTTGGATCAATTGAACGCGAGTTATCCATCCCGGCCTGCGATTGGGGGAAATTGTAGCATTGTTGTAGAAGTTGGGATGGATACAAGCAAAACCGCCCGTATTGTTGAGATATACCCGCCCGCGAAAGAGGTTGAAGTTATTGCGTACACGTATTGGGAGGACATTGCGCGGTTGGAGTTGACGGATTACTTTCCGGCGTTCTTGGATGTGGATCTGTTGAAGTACGGTGCGATGGTGAATGCGTATCAGCATAAAGCGGTTATGATGGCGGATGCGGGGAAGTTGGAAGCTGCGGCGATGTACAGTAATTGGGCGCAGCGGCAAAATACGATGTGGAAGAATGATTATGTACAACAGGCGATTGCGAGTGATAGGGGGTTGGACGATATTGCGTTTATTTTGGGTTCAATAAGGGATATGTCGGGTGGGGGTAGGGATATAATGACGGCTAGGGATCACGTTGTAGCTGGATGGGAGAGCTTATCATGAGTGAGGCTATAAATAATGGGGGATTAGAAGAGAAGAAAGAGGTAACAACGGCAGAACATTTTGAGTGGTTCAAGAACGAAGCAAATTATTGGCTAAAACGATTCGGCTTGTACGGATGGCAAGTACGTTTTTTACACGAAGACAACGACAACACGAGGGATTGTAGGGCGTGTATAGCATATAAGATGTCATCACGTCTTGCCGTCATTACGCTTGCTGTTTCGTGGGATGGTGAGGAGATTGATGTCGTTAATGTTCGCAAAAGCGCTTTTCATGAAGTATGCGAATTGTTGCTTGCTCGTGTTCAACACATTGCGGAATGTCGCTGGGCGCAACCAGAGGAGTTTCAAGAGGCTGTACATGGTGTGATTCGCACGCTTGAAAATGTTGTGTGGGAGGACATGAAAGTATGAGCCAGGCGCATGAATGGATTGACTTACTTCGTAAACGTACCCGCACAGAGGGAGTCGTACCTCACAGCGATGTGTTTATGTTGGATGTCTTGAGCAAAGCACAACGCATGGTGAATGCTCGTAAGCAGTATGTGCTCGTGGAAGAAGCATTCAATACGTCTCCATATCAGATTATATACGATTTACGCACCACTTTCCCGAACGCTATTGATATCGTACGTATTGAGAAGAGTGAAGTACGCTTGATACATTTAGCGAATTGGAGGCAGCTTTGGCTCATGAGCAGCGGGTGGTTCCGACAAACAGGAACTACAGCGCGTGTGTGGTCAAAGATAGGTAGAACGCACTTCATAATTTGGCCTGGAGTAGCAACCGCGTATTCGGTGAGCGTATTGTATAGTAAGCTCTGCAATAAGTTGGAAGAGGATGGTACAGCGTTGGAAGTAGGTGATGACGAGATGCACGAGGTGTTGCGCGTTGCAGAGATGGTGATGAGTGTGAGGGGCGGGAATTATGCCGCGCTGAAGTACATAGGCGGTGGAGAGGGAGAAAAAGCAAATGACAAAGCTTGAGATTCTTACTCTCGTTCAAGAGCTTTCTCGTAATCGTGCAGAAGCGGCTACTATTGGAACGTACTATGACGAGACAATAGACCGTATTGCACGAGAAGCAGACGTGTTGATAGATTGTGAATTGATTGCGATGGTAGCAGGTACGAATGAGTATGTGTTCCCCGATAAGTGCGTGCGTCCTGTTGCAGTGTTCTACAACGATAAAGAGTTGTGTCGTTCGACGTGGCAGGAGTTGGAGAGCATTAAGGGAAAGACCTGGAAGGCAGCAACCGGGACTCCTAGCGTATATGGGGTAGACTTGGCTATAGAGAAGGAGCCTAACACTTTTCGATTGTACCCTACGCCCACGAACAACAGCGATGATTTCATTTTCCTATTCGGTGCGCCCTTTGGAGAAGATTATCCTGATTATGCGTGTGCAGCTTTGTATGCTTCGAGTAACTTTGCGGATAACGAGGACACTATCCCTGATTGGTTAGCTCTGGCTATTGCGCATGAGGTGTTGTGGCGTGAGTTTGTGCGTCCTTCCCCTAAGCAAGACGAGACGTATGCGGAAGCGTGCTTAGCTTTGGCGCAGTGGTTATATGCGTATGTTGGTGTTGAATTTAAGGTGGAGTAGGAGTAATCGCGTATATGGGGTGACCTTAAAATGCCTAAAGAATTTTACAACATCAATCCTCCCTCTGATAATTCCATAAATTCCTTGCGACAATTAACTATTGAATTAAACAGGCAGCTTTTAGAAATAAGCGCAGAGTTAGCAGCGTTAAAAGGAACAGATGCGCTGAGTTTTGTGCAAGGTAAGGATATTGACATGGGTAATAAACGTCTGCGTAATGTTGGAGCCTTTAAAGCAGACGATGAAATAGTAACACGTAGGGCGCTGAAGAAGCATAGCATTTATAGGTCTACCGGATCTTCAGTGGCTCGTATCAATTTTCGTGTTGCGTCACACAAAGCTGTGGCGCGTGATGAGTATGTCACGTTAGATCAGGTTGATAAGTTGGTGCAACAAGCTGTTGGATTGCTCAAAAGGCCGATTGGCTCAATTGAGATAAACACTACTGGCACAAATCCAGCGACGTATTTGAAATATGGAACGTGGACAGCGTTTGGTGCTGGGCGTGTGCTAGCAGGGTATTTAGCGGCAGATCCAGACTTTGGAATAGCGGAAGGTACAGGTGGGGCTAAAACGCACGCTCATGCTATTGATGTTCCTAGTACAGTGAGTGGGGCTCCTAGTGCTACTGTAGCGGTTCAAGCAGGCGCAGGAACGACCGTTGCAACGGATACACATACTCATCCAGTCGATCCAGCGTCTTTTAACACGGTTCCGGCGAGTGACCCTACGCCTACAGATCAGTTACCTCCTTATATTGTAGTGTACTTTTGGAAAAGGACTGCATAGAGAGGACGACATTGATATGAGCAAGAGAGATGGTGTTACGCGCATTACTAAAAGAGATTTTGATGGTGGTTTGTCTGTGTCGTGTCCTCCTGACGTACTCGAACCTAATAAGTTACGCCGGGCGTGTGGATTAAACGCAGTACGCACTAAATCCATGCGCTCTCGTAACGGTAGCGAAGTGTTGTATACATATACCGCTCCTGCTCATAGTTTGCACAGGTTCAATGGAACAGACTTTCATGGAGTAGGAACAGTTCTGTATCGTAATGGTGTAAGCGTTTTAACTGGATTATCTGGAGCTACCCTATATTTCGCGTCCATGCCTCCTACTTTAGACAAAGAGGATTATTTGTTCGTAAGTGGTGGAGGGGCTTTGTACAAGGTCGATAAGTTAGGCGCGGTGTCCAATTGGGGGATTGATCCTCCTTCAAACGGATTCACGGCGGCTAAAGGTACTCGGTTATATAAAGCGATTGAAGCGTTCGATAATGCTGCTGCTTGGGCTGGTACGTCTGTTACATTAGCGGACGAAGCTACTATCAAGCACGAAGGCACAAATTCAATGAAATGTACTCTCGTGGAGAATGTCACAGGATATTGCACGAAAAACAACACCATTGATTTGTCCATGTTCTCTGCGGTTGATGACAGTACAAAAGAGGACTTCATAACATTTTGGATTCGGGTAGATTTCCCGGACAATTTGGATATGGTACAGCTTGACTTTTCGTTGGGCAATACAACTTTCGCTGCTGATGTGTTCACGCAACAATTTAACTATACAAGAGACGAAGAGACTGAAACGGGCGCGGAGGATGTTGCGGGTTTTGGGGATCACGAGTTAGTGGATTCGCCGGAAACTGAGGCAGATACGACAGCCAATTATCGCCCTGTGGATGCTGTATCAACTGACATACCACAAACACCTAATACGCGGCGTGCTACATATGACGGATCGTACAACGGTGTATACCAGAACGTGTTGCAGAAATTACAGCAGGGTGTACTTCCTCCTGAACAGAACCGATGGAAGAGAATGCGCATTGCCAAGAACACGTTTAAGCGCCAGGGCGAAGGTAACTATGGGTGGGACGATGTGCAGGCGGTCAAGTTCACGTTTAAAACTAATACTAATGGCGGTGCTGTAGTGTATTTGGACGATTTGCGCATGATTGGTGGCGCTGGATTATTGGGGAATTATAAGTATCACATCACATTCAAAAATAGCTCCACTGGACATCGAAGCAATCCTAATAGTACCGCTGTTATGCTCAAAAATGTTAAGAGACAGCCTGTGGCACTCGCTAATTTGCCGGTGTCTGCGGATACTCAGGTTGATTTTGTGGAGATATGGCGCACTGTAGGAAATGGTGCATTGTTTTGGAAAGCTGGAGAAGTCGCAAATGGTACAACTACTTTTGATGATGACGTAGCGGATGGGTATTTCTTGGACAGTCGAGACAGTGCTACGGTGCTTGGTACGGAAGAGTTACCCCTAGATAATATCAAACCCGAAGCTACATTTGGTGTTGTAGTTGGTCCGTATAATGCGTCGTTGTTTTGGTTATCGAAAGCAACAGGTAAACGAGGGAGGGTGTATTATTCTCCAATCGGACGCCCTGAAGCTTGTACGGGTTTCGTAAATGTATCGAATGATAGCGATAATGCGCTACAGATGTTGTGTTTGTGGAATGGCGCGTTGTACGCTTTTAGCAAAGAGCGTGTTTATTTGATTTATGGAAACAATCCATATTTATATAGAGAAGTGCAAGGGGTGCCTGGAACTAAGTATCCTGGAACTGTTGTAGGTACTCCACAAGGAATAGCATATCAAGCGGTGGGAGGAGTGCGATTGTTCAACGGAGCTTCTGCGCCTTTAATGGGCTTCGATGCGTTGAGTAAGATTTTTCGAGGAGAGAGTATTTCAGAATTAGGGTTGAGCGCATTCGTTGGTACTGCGGCGACGTTTGCAAGAGACGAGTATATAATATCGAATGGAGTTAATACTTTTGCGCATAACATGACAAACGGTACTTGGAGAGAGTGTGGAGTCGGATTTGGAACGTTGTATTATGAGAGTGATGTTGATGTTTTAGCGGTGGCGGGTGGAGATGTTGGAAATGGTGTGTGGGATTTTGATAAAGTTGGAATGTTGGATGATGGAGGAGAGGCGATTGTGTTTGATGTGGAAGTAGCACACGAACGCTTGAGCAGCGATAAGTTAGTTGTGGTGGATCGGGTGTTGATTGACGTTAATACGGGTGGGCAAGCATTAAATGTGGAAGTGTTGTTGGATGGTGTGGTGAGGTTGAGTACGTGTGTTGTGTGCGCGAGTCGGATGATTCACGAGCTTTCGCTTGATTTGGTGTGTAATTATGTGGGTGTTAGATTGTACGGGAGTTTAACGGCGCAAGTGGAAATGTTTGGAGTGGAATATGATGTGAGGCCGTGTTAATGTATTAAATGCGTTGAGCAATAGATGGAGATTACAAATGCCCATTCCTTTAGATGACGAATTGACAATGTACACATATGAGCGCACCACACAAGAGGATTTATTATTTTATAGATGGTGGGCTAGGATGAGTATGGATGGCGATTTGGAGAAGGTATTTTTGAAAAACGCACATACTCCAGGAGCTTTCATGGAGTTGATGCGTAAACAAGATGTTGTGTTGTATGCGCTGGATTCGGTGGGCGAAGTGTATGTTGTCGCGTGGATAGATTTGTTTATGTCTTTACCTAGCGTGTCGTTGTGGGTGAGGAGCGATTGTAGGAAGAGTCGAGCAGCGGCGCGTTTGGTGTCGTATATATATTCATATGTGTTTAAGTACGTGAGCACGATCATTGGAATAACGAAGCAGGAAAGGTTGATAAAATCTCATAAGCATATGGGATATGATGTGGTGGGTAAGATTCCTGGATTGTGGGATGGAGAAGATGCTTGGGTGGTAGTGCTTGAGAAGAGTAAGTATAGATATCTTATTGAGGACTTACCAGATTTTAAGATTCAAGTATAGTAATAGACGGCTTTAAGTGTAAACACAATTATACATAAATACATAAATACGCAAAGGAGTGTGAAATGGGTGGAGGTGGAGGAAAAAGTGGAGCTGGTGGTTCCAGTGATGCAATGGCAGATCTGGCAAAATCGTTTGCGAAAGAGAGTAAGCCTGCTCGCATGAGTTACTTGGGCATGTTGCAGGATTACTTGAAGGGTGGGACTCCTGCCGCGCAGATCCCAATCATACAGAGTGCCACAGAACAGAGCAAGAAAGCTACGAGTGATACGTTACGTAGTATTGGAGATAATTTGTCCTCTTCGGGTTTGGGGGGTACTCCATATGGGCAGAACGTTAAAGCGCAAGCGGAGATGAGCGGAAATCAAACAACGGCGGCAATACCCTCCAACATCATGAGCACGTTGTTACAACAAATCCCCAATTTTCTAACGGGACAGCAAAGCGTGGCAATGCAGGGATTGGGAAACTCCGCGCAGGCTGATGCGAGTAGGTATGGATCAAGTAAAGGTTTCGGTGGAAGTGTTGTACAGGGGGCATCTAACATATGTTGCTTTATCTTCCTGGAAGCGGAGGATGGGTATCTTGACCCTGTAGTGAGAAGGTTCAGGGAAGAGAGGATAACTGCGGAGAATCGTAGAGGGTATTGTATGTTGTCCGAAGTGCTTGTACCAAGGATGCGAAGGTCGAGTATTTGGAAGCGTGCCGTGCGCGTGTTCATGACGATGCCCATGATAAGTTTCGGAAAGTGGTATTATGGGCAGGGTAGGATAGGTATAATGTTTCTTCCGTTGACTGCGGCGTGGATGTGGGTGTTTGATAGGCTGGGCGCTTCCGTGGAGAGTTTTGTGCGTGGTAATGGGGAAGTAGTGTAAGTGCAAAGTGTTCTACAATGATTGGAGGTGCTGAGTATGGCAGGCATCATTGAAATGCTTATACATAATATGCTTTTGAAGAAGCAGAATGAACAAGCGGCGGAAACCGCTACACGCCAAGAGCACATCAAGACTGCGCATGAGATGATAAAGAAGGGGGATCTGACGCCGGATCAGACTACGTGGCTTGCGAATGTGGGGGCGCAATATGGAGATCCTTTGATTGAAGGGTATGGGAGGAACACGTATAAGAAAGCGCAGGAGCAGGCGAATTATGGGAAGGGTGTACAGGATTTTGTGAGGCAGCTTGTGGGAGGAGTCGTGGGGGGTGTAGGGGTAGGAGGACAACAAACACAAGCGCAACCTCAGATGGGGGATGCAGGGATACAAGCAGTACCACAACCTGCACAAGCACAACAGATGACGTTGGGCGCTCCGATGAAAGGCGCAAACGCAGCTCCAACGAGTGCAGGAACGCCCGGATATCACCCTCTCACCGAGTCCATCGCAAACGCTATTAAACAAGTAGAATCGAGCGGTGGTAAGAACGTGGTAAGTCAGATGGGTGAGGATAGTTACGGTGCCTACCAATTTCGCCCTAAGACGTGGGAGATGGAATCGAAAGCGTACACGGGAGCGACACAAGGTAATAGCGTTGTATTGAAGCAAACTCCTGAGAACGAAGACAAGGTGGCAAAGTGGCGTATAAATGAGTTACTTCAAGCGGGACATGGGCCGGAAGGTGTTGCGAATTATTGGCAGACGATGGACCCGAATACGAAGATCACAACGGGAGTGAATGACCAGGGTGCGGCGTATGATGTACCGGGGTATCGAAGTAAAGTGTTGGCGGCAATGGGCCAGGGACAAGGGCAACAACCAACACGAAATGGTGTACACCTCGCGCCTCCTACGCTCAACCTTCCGATGGGGGCTACGTTCACGGTGACGGACGCGGGCTCGGGCTCTCCGAAGTTGAACTTGCAATTCAAGATGCCTACGATGGATGAGAGGGAATCGCAGGCGTTTTCTCTATTGCAAGGACCGCAACAGCTCCAGTTTCTAACAGGGAAATGGGCGAAGGCGGCGGGGATGGACCCTGTACATAAGATTGACAAAGATGAAACCACGGGGCAGAGTATTGCTACCACGTATGATCCAATGTCAGGGATGGTCAAGATTGTGGGCTCGGGCGTGAAGACTGCGTATACCCCGATTGAGCAACAAGGAATAGCTGCTACGGGTGCCGGGTGGAAGAAGCAGGAAGAGGCAAGAGTCGAAACTGTGCCTGTAAGCACTGGAGCAGGCGGTGCTGGAGAGATGAAAACGCCTGCGCAGATCGAAGCGGAGAGGCAAGCGGGAATCGTTAAAGCTACAGAAGCGGAGAAGCGTAGACTGATCCCCGGAGAAGGTGTAAAGGAGCTTGGTGCTACTCAAAAAGTGCTTGATAGAATTGATCGTATCAAGAGTATCTTCGCAAAGCATATAAACAAGGATATAGCGTTGGTCGGGAAGATGGAGTTCTTGCGAGAAGTGGGGGATAGTTTTGATGCGTTTGCACAACCGGATCGAATCGAGTTGCGTAACTTGACAGCGCAGTTGACAGAGAGCATGTACGACACGCGAGGTAAGCAACTCAGTGATAGAGAAATCAAGATTGCCGAGAAGTTGATACCAAAGATGGGCTCGCAACCTGTTGAGTATCTGACAAACTTGAGAGCGTTTCAGGATTACATCGAGGGTGCGGCGAAAGCGAATAAGGGAGCGTGGGAGAGGGCGGGGTATACAATGGATCAAGTGAATGCGATGCCCGCTGAAAAAGCCAATGCGTTGTTGGAAACGTTGCAGGGTAGTGGCGCGGGTGCTGGTGGCATAACGGATGGAATGACGCGGAAAGCAGATCCAGGATTGCAAATTGGACAAGTGTACCCGGATGGAAAAGGTGGATCTGCGGAGTATCTTGGTGGGCCAAAGTTGGATATCAAATCGTGGAAGGTGGTAGGGGAGGGAAAATAAAATGCCATTCGATCCTAAAGGTGCAATGGAGTTGTTGAAGAACGCTCCCAAGGGCGCGGAGATAAACGTCAATGAAAGTGGGGTGCCAAGCGTGCGCTTTGATCCAAGTGGAGTGCAGGTGCCGCCGATGGAGAGCATACAGAGTGAAGGGCAAGTGTTCCCGGACGCACTAAAAAGTGCCATACAAGCGGGTGCCGCCGATCAGTTAGCTGCTCAAGTCGCTGAACAGCCACAAAAACGTCGGGACCAAATTACAAGTATGGCTCTTCAATACGGATTGCCTCTTGCGGTTGGGCTCGCTGCACCGCCAAGCGCGTTTGCGTTTCTAGGGCCGGAATTGGCACCCGTGGCAAGCGTTCTAACTAATGCCGCCGTGACAGGGCTGGGGACGTTCGGCGCGTCAGGATTGGACAATTCCAAGAGTTTAGATGATATGGTGCGGGATGGTGTGAGTGCCGCGACTTGGGATGCTGCTTTTGGGGTGGTTGCTCCGGTAGCTGGGAGAGCGCTTGCACGAGGATTGCTTAGGGACAGTTCGTTCAAATCGTTGACCGCATTGGATGAAATGGGTATGAGCGCTGGGGAAGTGCTGAAGAGTAAGGGAATGGAACTTACTCCTGATATGCGCCCGGACGCGTCACCACTTGCAAAATTTGTGGGAGGATATTTGCGCGGGAGTACGCGGGAGAGTGCGCTGTTTCAGAAAGATAACGCAACCAAGCTTGCGGCGATTAGAGAAGTGTATGATGGTATGATGGAGAGTGTGGGCGCAAAAACGGACGCAATTACGCTGGGAAACTCCATCCGGGCGATGTTGCTTGGGCCGACGGAGGAGAGTTCGGGTAGGATCATAAGTGGTGGAATGGACGCGTGGATCGACCAAACGAAGACGGCGTTTTATCAGAAGGCGGAAGGGTATTATGCGGGGAAGGTGAAGGTGCCTTATGAAAACGCTAGAGAATTACTTGTGGAAATGTCTAAGTTTAAGGACACAGAAGAGATTGGTCCTGCGTATAAGGCGCTTGAGAAGTACATGCCAGAGAACTTCTTGAATGAGCGTCCTGTAAAACATGCTGCGAATATGAAGTCTCCGTTGTCGGCTGAAACGCGTAGTGCTCAAATCGCAGAGCTTGAGAGTAAGTTACGTGGAATACGTGAAAATACAAGTGTCATGCCGGGCGCTGTAAATAAGCCTACATTGCTTGAAGATAGATTGCAGACGCAACTTGACGCATTGAAGTTTGATGAGGAGTGGGCGCAACGAGGTGTAACGGAATCAAGGGCAGAATTACCGCAAATACCTATCGAAGATTTGATTCAAGCAAAACGAGATGTGGTGAGTGGGATCAAAGCGAGCAAAGGTAAGCAAGGAAAGTTCAAGGGGTTGAGCGGTGCAACGGACAAAATAAACAATGTAATTTATGACGAAATTCAACAGCAGGCGGGCGATGATGCGTTGGCGGCGTTTGCAACTGCGGAAACGTTTAGCGCGGTGAGTAAGGGTGTGCATGAGCAGGCGCTTGCAAAGAGTATCGTTACCAAGCTGAAGAACAATCCATCAGCGTTGAGCGCGTTCGTGTTGCAACCTGGCAAACTCCCGGACGCTATTGACCAACTTGAGCGCGTGTGGAAGTTGGGCACGGGTGGATTTGAAGGATTGTCCCCCAAAGGCGCGGCAAAGCTCCCAAGTTTTGAGGATGGTGTGAAAGCTCCGTTGCGGTATTTGATGCTGGCGGACGCGTTCACTGAAGCGACCGGCTCCTACAATTCAGTGCAAGCGGTCAAGACTTTCGAGAAGTATCCTGTAGCGTCCAAATTAAAGCTTTTTGGAGCACAGGACGTGGACACTTGGAATAAGGTGGTCAATGCGGGCGCGTACCTCACAGACGTTAAAATGACGGATAGAATGGTGCCCCGGATGATGGAGAGTGGGTTGCTTGCGACGGCGATGTTTTCAGGGATCAGCGGGAATGCGGAAGTGGCCGGGAGCGCCGCTAAGTCGTTGTTGGCAATCGGGATGAGTGCGGCCGGGCTCGGGCGGTTGTTTCGGAATCCCAAGTTTGCTCAGGGCGTGCTGGATGGAGTGCTTGCGGGACCGGCGAGCAGTCGGTATGTAACGGCGGTGCAGAACTTGATGGCGGCGGGGATCGCGGAGATGAGTGAGGCGCGGGACGGTGGGGAGTTTTACTTGGGCACGCCTAGGAAAGTTGCGGAGATGAAGAAGCAACGGGAGCAGGAACAGGCGAGAGCAGCGCAGATGATGATGCAACAGCAAGCGCAGGGTGCTCAAGGGCTCTTGGGTGGTGGGCAGGGGGGAATGCCTGTTGGTCCTTAGTATTATTCCAACACGTATAGACATTCTATTCTTGCATTGTCTTCTTTGTTTGTTGTGTGCATGTCTGTACGTGTTGGATATTGAGCGATACATTTGAAATCTTTTGGTGCTGTATATTCGGAGATTATTACAGTGTTTTGTTGGGACCATAAACGCATAAGATCCCAAAATAAGTCGAAGTCAAAAGAATCTACAGCATCGTATTGTGTTGTGTTTCTATAGGGAGGATCGCAATAGATAAGAGCGCCTTTAGTGAAACTCCACTCTACATAATTTAAGGATATGAATGTTGCGTTTTTTAGTTTGTTGATTCGTTTAAGCAAACTGTTTCTAGCGTTTTGTGCATAGTTACGAGAACCGCTTCTGGCATATCCTCCAAACCACTTACCCGCAAAACTACATCCAAAAGCAATGAAAGCTGTTAAAGGATCTTCTACAACGGGAGAGTTCTTATATCTTTGATAAGTATCCTCATCTATTCTATCAGGAGGTTGCCAACCTAATTGCAAAGCTCTCCACATCGTTATCAAGTAGGCGTTATAGTCGCTAAGAATTTTATAGGGATGTGTGATGTGTTGAGATACTCCACAAGAACCACAAAAAGGTTCTATATATAGCGTGCAAGGAATTGCATTAAGAACATCCCCTATACGTTTTCCTATCTTAATTTTACCTCCTAAATATCGCATCTCAGACCCTTCCTATTTCTTCAACACCCTCGCAAGTCCCGGCGTTAATCCTTATCAAATTGCACATCCTCTACAACGTTTTTTGTTTTTTTGATAACACATATCCTCCAATGCGTTGAACACAAAGAAAAACACATTCACTACAAATATTTACATCTTTCTCCCCTGTGATTAACGCAAATACTTCTTTATTTGACTTACCACAAAATGAGCAATAATATTCTTTTTCCATTTTATTTAATTCCTCCTATTCCAAATCCAATAATACTCTTCCTTTTCATCTTCGCAAGCCTCTTCTCCGCTCGCGCTGTCTCTTTCCATGTAAACATTTGTATCCTATTTATCACTTTCTGTTCCACTATCCCGGCTTGTTGTAGATCCATAAGTGCAGCGCTCAACCTCGTGCTATCCATCCCTCGTGAGTGTACCCTGCGTAGAAGCATCGTTCTATCCAAAGTGTGCTCCGGGGCTCCTCGTAAAACCGCTTCCACATGCGTAATATCAAGCATGCGTGGAGAGCGTCCGGCAGCATACAATAATTTGGGTAAGTGCGTTATACGTAGTTCTTCCACACAGTTAGTCGCTTGTTCGATATGCGCCTGAGAAATTTCAAAGGTTTTTCCATCCGCGAGGCAAAATAAAATGGAAAGCTTCAACACAAGCACGGGCTCACGGTGGAATGTGGGAAGCATAAGTTGATCCTCGGGGATCTCACGCTCGTTTATCCACTCATTATGCCAGGCGCGGGCTTCTGGAGATAAGCGCATCTCGCAACCGGGGGAATATACTAAAGCGGTTATGCGGGCGAGTAGGTATTGATGCACTTCCTCGAAATCGGGCGGGTACACGGGCTCCGGGCGGATGCGCTCAACAGCGTAATCCTCCACGATCCAATTTACACGGGCAGCATATCCACCGGCGATCTCTTGCTGGGAGATTGTCTCGAATAACCACTCTTGCGTGGTGCCGCCAATCCATGTGATACAGGGATCACGTAGGATCGAGCCTCCCCACATGCGGGAGCCGTCATTAGCTATCCCTTCCTTGTCATACAGCGCCGTCATTTGGGCTATGAAAGCGTCCGCGAGCTGCCCCTTGGAGCCGAGAGAATGCTTGAGTTCGGGCGTTATGAGGAGGGCGGTAGCCGCTTTTTCGATGTTCTTTTTGGTGGAGCCCTTCTTTTTGTCCGCGAGGAAATCCCAAAAGTATGCGTGGGTGAGCTTTCCATCATACAAGCGCACTACGTCGTTGTGAGGTTCCACGTAGCGCTTGAGGATATCTATGCTGAAATCTTTTCCTAAACCGGACGGTCCTACGAGGAGGGTATATATGTTGGGTTTGATGCGTTTGTACTTGAATTTCTCTATATAGAAGCGGTCTTGTACGGATGCGGCGATCATTGTAAGCGCAGACCAATAGAGATAGCTTTTGGGTGTTTGGGTTTGCTCGGGCACGTAACAGTACATGTGTAGGAATAGTTCTATGATATTTGTGGTGCGCTCTACTATGCTGTGCGTATAAGAGGGAGGAGGTGGAGGTATAGGTGTACATAGGTTAGAGACGTTAGCATAGTACGTAGCCGCCACGTTAGATGGAGGTGGAGGTGGAGGCGATAAGATAGGAATAGACGGCGGAACGGGTAATCCTATATTATTCAATGGTAGATGCACGCGCAGTGCCCTCCATAGGAATTATGTTGTGGGTGGTGTGTTAGTGTATGTATAAAATAGATTATTACTTACTTAGGTGCTTGTTGTTATTCAAATAGGTCATTAGCTGCTTGCCAATATATTTCGTATAAGCTGGAGGTATTGCTTCTCCCAATTCGTGCTGTGTCATCCAATCGATTTGCATTACTCTTTTACCTACAGCATGACTAGAAGGACCACGAAGATCGCCGGCACGTCTACAAGACTTTGTTAGAATTGAGTACAATGTTAGGTTATCGTGTTTACATTTAGGAGGAGCGCACAATAAAATGTTCGATTCAAACAAACGATGTCTAATTGTTTCCAAACCAAAAGAGGTTCCACATAATATAATTGGATTTAATAAAGGAGCCGTGGTCACGTTCTCTATTACGTAAGGTACTTTTGTCTGTTTAAGAGCATCACGCATAGGAGAAATGAGGTTCAAATGTTTCTTGGTGCTTGTCAAAGACGTTAAAGTTGAAAAGCTTTGACAAGGAGGACTTGCGTGAATAGCGTGAAATAAGTGACCGTATTGAGCACAAAATTCTATTGCGTCCGCTTGTATAAAAGCAAAAGGAAATCTTGGTTGTGGTTTATTATCTACACCCACTATATTAAATCCTGCTTGATGATACCCCATAGCAGCACCACCCGCGCCACAAAACAAATCAAGAAGAACATAAGACATGGCTGATCCTTAAAACTAAATCAATGCAACATATTTAGGAACATGTTGATACACAGGAGTCCATTCAGCATTTTGTTTCTTATCTTCTACAGAATGACTCCAACACTCTTTCGTGGTGTTATATATAGACAACCGCGCACCACATTTCCTGCAATACCTATGTGGGGACTCCTCTTTAGCTGCTGCCGGTCCTCTGTACGTGATTCCTACGCATACGCGACACTTAAAGCGAAGACCCCACATATTATGATTACCATAAGGAAAGTGGTACTCGTCAAAGGGTTTAATCTCGCCGCACTCGTCGCAGGCGTGAGTTGCAGGGCGTTCAGGGTAACGTGGTTTGCGGGCCATTATCTTCCAATCTCCCAAAGCATTTTCTCGGCAACGGCAACCCAACCTTTCTTGACAGCTCCGGGGCAGTTATCAAATGGGGGAAGGTCTGCGCCAGTGATCGCGCTTTTCCATCCCGTCGATTCACAGTATGCCTCGTATGCCTTCCGTGCCAGCTCATAGATCCAATCGTGTTCATTCATTATAGAAGCTCCTTGATATATTAGTGTATCGCGTCACCCTCACTTGCAGGCATCTCAAACTCTACGCCCGGCGTCTCGCTCTTATGAATCAGTTTAAACACAAAATCTTTGGTTAGAGTGTTCATGTGCAAAGCAATGTTGTACTCGTCAAACAAGATACCCTCGAAGTCTTCATTCTGTATGGTGATGGTGCGTTCGGGAGCACGTTTCAAGAGCACGATCATGGCAGCGTGGAGAGACTTATACTGCGCAAATGTAGCGTTGTGCTTTTGGATGAGTGCCTGGTGCTCTATGCGCAAACGAGAGAAGTCCCGAATCATTGCTTGGACTTCGGGAGGGAATGTGGAGAGAAATTTTTGGATGTCTTTATCATTAGCCATTTGTATGCGTCTCCTTATTCATAATTTGCGCTTGCTCTAACGCTTCTTCTCGATTGCTCACTTGCACAGGGATAAGCTTAAGTTGCCCGTTGATTGAAGCGTACCACTTATAATCGAACGAGTATGCGTATGTGTCGTGTTTGCTAGGAGGTGCAGGTACGTAATATCCAGGGCAACATTCTTCTTCTTGTTCGTACATTGTGTTAAGCTCCTTTCAAGCAGCCAATCTTAAACGTTCGTCATCCTTCTCAATAATGCTCCACATCACTTCCTCAAACTGCGCTTGTGTGGGAAGAGATTTCCACTCATATCCTTCTTTATCATTACGCCCTATCTTTATCGTTCCCCATATTATCATCTCATTTCCGCCTGGATATACTACAGGGCGCTCTACGCTGCGTAATATAAAGCACGCTACATCATATGCTTCGTGTGGGTGACAGGAAACGATTATAGCATCGTGCCTTTGCAAGTTGATCTTACTGCGCATAGACTTGAGGTAATGATATGTAGGTAGAAATCCCCATAGATTCATAATCTGAGCGACACTTGATTGCATCGGAAATGAGTATGCACGACGGTATATATCATCATCAAGAGTGCCATATGGAACACGCCAGCGAGCGCCAAATGGATTGCGGAGTTCGCGCTTCATCATGATCTCATTGCGTATTTCAGGAAAGAAGATGTCTCTTATCTCGTGGTTCTCGTGCAGGAACTTATTGATAAGCGCCTGGCATTGCTTAGGGGACATCACTATGTCATGATCTACGAGGAGCTTATCAGAGAGCTTTTGCCCACTCATTCCCCTCTCAGCTCCATGCGAGACTACTTTACCCAAGAAACGTTCTTCTTTCGTTACGTCCGCTTGTTGCTTATTGAAGATCATAGATGCGTTATAGCGGTGCCCATCGAACTGTGAAGGGTGCATACGCGCTATCTCTATTTGGCGAGGCGCACGAGTCCACATGCGACAGACACGATCTTCAGCGATAGATAAGTCCACTTCAACGAATATTCCAGGGCGAAGAGTCATTAGAAGTTGCCTTATTCAGTGATATCTTCATTTTCTACAACACAAAAGGAACAACCTTCCCCGGAGCAAATAGGGCAAACAACCAAAGTAGAATCTCGCTCTCTTCTTAACCTCTTTATTTCATCCGCGAGAATTGCAGCAATAGTAGGCCAATGATACGCTTCACCCTTCTCAGCGCATCGCAAAGCCTTCTCAACGTCTGCTTTATATTTTTTGGTGAGTTTCATGCTCATCTCCTCCTAATAATCAAACATATCTGGTACATACATCTCTCGTATATCCCTATCTGTATTCTGCAAATTGTATCCTGTGCGCATGGGATTCGACTTGCTACTCAAGCGCATAGCTTCCGTATTCATTGTGTACTGACAACGCACGCGCCCATCTTTATCTATCTTATCTTTCTCAAGCCACGTAAGGAGCTTCGCTTTCCCACGGTGCTGCACGATCATGGATACAATCTCTTCGCATTTCTCGGGGTACTGATGCGCGTATTTAGCGAGTGCTGTGTTGTCGAGAGCAGCGCTGGGACTTCTGCTTCCATCTTTTTTCTTGGTCATCTTCGTTTTGGTGGGAAGTCCCAGCGTTTCGTGGAACAACCGCAGGAGCTTGGTGCGGCTGAAATCTGTCTTAGCGTATAGGTCTTCTCCAGCGTATGTAGTGAGGAGTTCTCGGAGCCATACGCACTGGTCAATGACGGACGCATACAATCGTGCTCGTTGTGTTTCGTCAATCCTGATTCCGTGGAGCATGGTTGCGATGAGGGGTTCGTAGAGCGCTTGGTAGTGAGCAAAATACAAACCAAGCATGTTATCCCCACTACTATTGTTAGCAAGGTCATTATAAAGATAGGGAAGCAATTCACGAGTAATACAACAATCCAGGCCATTGTAACGCCAACGGGTTTCCAAATCTTCCGCATGATACGATGAGGATAGTCCAGTTTCGCCATCCTCATCTCCTTTAATCATGTCCTTCCAGTGTTGGTGAAAGGGTAGGTAAATTGAGCTGATGTAGTTTAAATCATGCGAATCTACAGGCTCAAAGCAATGGTGCATGTACATTATATCCCATGCGTAGTTGCGCACAGGCATGTTGTATGTAGGATGATGGAGCCAATAATTATCGTACAAGCCATTCTGAAATATCTTAGGGTTTGGGAGATCGAGGATAGCGCGTACCCAAGGATTGAACGTTTCGCGGTGCTTTTTAGTGTCTAAGCGTATCGTCAAGCTCCAGCAGGGATCATGCGCAAATCCGATACAATCCATGTATATTGGCGATTTACGGTTTTCAATGTCTACAGAGAAAGCGCACTCAGGGTTGTCTCGCATAAGATTATAGAACGCTGCTACTTCTTGTTCCATTGGATCAACGCAATGTATGCGCCTGGGTTCGTTGAATCCTTCATAAAGAGACTCAATCGCTATCCTTCGCCAATCGCATACACTCCGCTTTTCCAACGATCCTTTCGTAGCGCCCACACTACGCGAACCTCGATTGAATACGGCGGATGGATGTAGCGTAGGGATCACTTTTACCACGCGCCCATTCAACTGAAGTGCATATATCGAGCCGCGAAGAGATGTTATCCCTACCTTGTCCATCTTCGGGAGCTTCACACCCTTTACATTCCCTTTCCCTACGAGCGCCCAGCAAGCGTAATTCCCTGTGGGCACAATCACAACGGGCGAAGAGAGACGCGCAAGCCGTTCTAGGAGTGCGTTGCGGCATTCTATCATCTCCTGTTCCGAGAGGGATTCTATATGACGTGATTCGGGTAGCCACGGGCAGAAATTGTCAATGTAAACATCCTCCCGGCGTATCGGAGTAGGGACAAGTGCTGTTATGGAGGGATCTGCCCACATGCGCTTGAGGAGATTGCCGGAGGCTCCGACAAAGGGGCGCATGACGTTCCGCTCAGTTCTACCAGGCGCTTCTCCAATTATTGCGATGCGTGCGGAGAGCGGTCCTTCAGCGGGAACGGGACGAGCCATTCTAGCGGCACTTACTGAAGCGAGTTGTTGTGATACACGGGAGGATGTCATTGTTATCGTATTCTTCTTTCTAGTGTGCGCGTTTGCTGTATGTGTGTACGCTACTTTTTCAAGCGTCTTGAGCTAAACACGACTTTTTATAGAGGTCGGTGAGGACTCCGACAATTAAGGCGGCGCGTCCTGGTAGTGGTTCGTGCCTTATACACGGTTTTTTGGCGTTCATTTTTAGGCTCCTACACTTTTCTCAATGATGCCGGCGACTGCCCTGACTATCTCTTATAAACGTCAGTTGCGGTCATTAAGAACAAACACAGGGAATCTCTCATTGTTATCACCTCCTTTCATAGCGTTTAGGGGTTATTTACAGACTCTTTGCTCTTTACATCTGCGGGCAATAATCAAAATTGGTAGTGTTGCGTGGCTACTTCTTCTTACCTCCCTTCGCACTCTCTGTGGGCGGCGCGGGAGGGGGAGGCACGGCGGTGGCGGGAGTAGGAGCAACAGGAGGAGCAGGCGGCGTTTCCACAACCACGGGCACATCCTCCACACGCCACACCCGCACACCATCTGAGAACTTCCGCACTTCAAAGCGCTTCGCGGCGTTCTCCGCTTTTCTTGCGTACCTCTTGACAGCACTACACACATTCACATAGAGCGCTTTCACCTTCTTCTTGATGTCCGCTTCCGTGTCTCCGGGAACCTGCTGCACCAAGCCACCCGGGAGCGTAACAGTCTGCGGGAGGGTGATGGTGGGCGTAATGGGAAGCGAATCGCCCGGCACCATGTCGTCGAACGGATACTTGGGAGTTGCACCGAAAGCAACATTCTCCGGTTTGGGGGGAAGTACGAGTCCTTTTTGGATTTCGCCAATTTGCATTGTCTTGTTCTCCTTCTAATGTAGATGTGTATTGTTAAGCGTTGTTGTTTTTGTGCGCTATCTATACGCACACGATTGAGAAGAATGAAACGGATTGTATTCTGCCTGCGATATTCTCCCCTTCTGCTTATGGAACACGTAAATTTTTATTTTTTCTCCTTTCTCCACATCTTTTACAATCTCAGTAAAGCACTCGTGATATATCCTATTCTTGTCCTTACAGCGCATTTGTGACATGTGCTCCTTGTTCAGACAAAAAATAGGGCTATCAGTTTCCAAACTGTGAATAGTGATACCCTTTTCTCTATCTGCGTGTACCACATACCCACTTTGATCTTCCCCATAACTTGGAACGGTGCATTCGACACCTCGCAAGTACAACATCTCCGTTTTATTTTGGGTACTTTCGGACACTTCTCCCTCCGTTCTCCATTTTATCCATACTCGTGCTGCTCTGTCACTTCCTCCAACTTTCCTTCGTATTTCTCAGAGAGCATTCGCCATTGATACTTTTGCGTGTACACCCGAAACACCTTCTTACCCAAGCGTTTTGTTTTTGGAGAGTACACACGCCCGTGTACTTGATAGTATTCCAAATCTGTCTCACCCCCTGTCACGCTCACCACGACCACGGTATCTTGCGGGCCATCCCCACGAGTGAGCAAGTCGCGCACGCTGTACGGGCACGTCATGATAGCGATTGCGTCTCTCATCTGTTGCCGCGCCGTGGTAGCTTTTTCTATGCCTACAGTGAGCATGATAACTTGTTGCAGGACTTGGCGAGCAGCGTGGAGCATTTCAGGCGCGATGTCTTCCTTGATTGGAAGTGGTTGTTCTTGCGCAGGTTCGGGCGCGGGTACAGGTGCAACACTTGTGGGAGCCGCCATCACTTCTTGAATCGGAACACCGGGCGGTACTGTGGTGAACGTGTGTGATGGAGAAGGCGCAGGAGTTACACAAGCGTCTCCCAATCCATCATCATACGTTTCCATCTGTCCTGTTTGTTCGTTGTATCGCACTCTTATCATCGCATTCTCTCCTCCTTTTCGTTTAAGCTCTATCTTATCCAGCGTTTCAATTCCGCCATTTCTTCTATGCTGTCCAAACATCTCAGCGAACAACTTCTCTTCTTCGGGCTCCACCTCCCTTAGTGCGCCAGGTTCACGGGGAATTTTATCAATGTCACACCAATACCCTTTCCCGCACCCACGACATATAAATCCCTTAACCCCGCGTGAGTTATCCCATCCAACATAGTCCAAACGCATACGAGCAGGGTCAGTGTCAAGACCGTAGCATATATGAGGAGGGATGTCACCATTTATTTCGATCTCGAACTGTTTTGCGTCGTGCATGCGTTGACAGATTGTGCAGATGCGGTAAAACACATACGCAGGAACAGCAGCGAAGGGGATGTGCTGGGTGTGTTCGTAGTGAGTGGTGTAACAGTTTTTACAGAGTACAATGCTCATTTGAAGTGCTCCTGCGTATGTGTCATGTATTACTTCAACCCACTCGCTGCTGCCGCCGCTCTCTGTGCGCTACACGCAGGCACGTGCATAGCGAACTGCGAATTGGGAATCGCGGTCTTGCACAGCGGGCACATGGTACATGCTTCTCCCGTGGGAGCTGCGTTTACCGTGGGAGCGGCCACTACAGGCGTAGCGGGGCTCGGAGCCAAGCTTGGAGCAAGTACAGGAGGAGCCATTGTAGGAGGCGCGGGCGCGGGCGTCATCACGGGCGCAACAACGGGAGCAGGTGTAGGATTCACCATTTCCATAAATCCGTGCTCAATCAACTGCGCATCGTTCCACCCGGCTCCGATGTACTGCTCATACGTGCCCTGCGCTTTCACGGTCATTTGCTTAACCGGAGCGGCAGGCGCTACAAGGGGAGCGACGGGTGCGGGCGGTGCGGGAGCCGCTATCGTGGGAGCAAGAGCAGGACCGGGAGCAGCAGCGGGTATAGGAGCGGGAGCTGTGGGAGCAGTTGGCATCGTAGGCAATCCAGGACTTGTGCCAACATCACCGACACTCGGAGCATTCCCCTCCAACGCAGGCACCACTTCACCGACCGCGTAACATGTCGTGATATTCGTGCTCTCCTGCCCAAAGTATCTGCTGTTCGGGTCGTTGTCCTTCTTCACCACGGTCTTACCGATGAACATGGCTCCGCGAGCCGCCGCTATCGTGGCGAACATGCTCTCAGAGAACGGCACACGCGCTTTGGTGTACGTGTTCTTCATGCGTTTAGCGCCGATGCTCGCTCTCCAAGTGTTGGGAGAGTCCGCGAGAGGGTCATCATCCGTACCGATCACAAAATTCTCGAAGTGGATCATGCCAGCGACTTCAGCGGGCTCGAATGCAGTAAGTTTGTGCTTGTACATGAGCTTCCCGGAGCCCGATACAACTTCTTCAATCTCCGTGATCTGGAGGAGGATTTTGCCTGCGGGGAGCATCATTGTGTCCGGGATATCGTTCCAATTTACTCGTTTGTCTTGTCCGTTGCTCATTGTTGTGTATCTCCTTCTTTAATCGGGGGTTTCGTCCATCTTTAGGAAGTGTGCAGCGTACATGCGTACATCTTGTAACCCTATAGGTACTTCTGATTCATTAATGCTGCGAATAAATATTGTTCCTTTTGATCCTCCTAACAAGTGATCTCCGTCAGGTAAAGAGCGTTCAAGTACACGTTCCACCCATTCTTCTTCTCCTTCGTAATGTATTATACGTGTAACTTTTACCCTAGCCATTTTAAACTCCTTCACTTTCCATAGTTTTGCCAAAGCGCTTCATATGTAGGCCAACACGGATTCGGTGCGTCAATATGCGTCTGTGCATTGAACAAATTATCCGACCGTGTTTGAGCCGCGTGTACTTTCCCTCCTTTCCCATCGTCTCCAATGTAAAGTCTGTAAATCTCGCTGTATGCCGTGGATAGATCCCTCCGTAATCTACCAGGCGCAGAAGGGTTTCTGACAAGTAAACCATGTACATCATCTTTCTCGGTGTCAATGTGCGCAATCGCTATCACGTTCATGGGGAGCCCGGCGAAGCGCAACATCAACATCTCTTCGAGCAAATCCGTGGACGCGCCGAACCATTTACGAGGATCTTTAGCGGTGGGGTTCAACACGTACTGGTCCCACTTACGAGCGAGTTTTTCCATGAACGTGATGGAGTCAAGCGCTACCGTTTTCCACCATGTAAGCTCATTCGGGAAGAGTGTATCAAAGCGCGTTTGAAAGCGCATGTACGCAGTGGGTTGCTTGATATTCACGTCATGGTAATACTCGATACGCAAGAGCCCATCTACGTGTTGAACGTCGCGATATACTATTTGCGCTTCTCCAATGCCTCCAATGTTGAGCGGGTATGTTTGCAGATCTCCTACACTTTGAGAGCCGCGTAAGTAAGGTTCGTCTTTACCGAATGGATCAAACATCCACACGAGCATGGGTTTGGGGAATGTTGCTGCCATGGTGGACTTACCAGCGCCGCTGTCTGAGTACAAGAGCCAGTGTTTAGGTGGGTATATTATAGGTGTCGATTCTGACAATGTGTGCTCCTTCATTTCTTGCGTGAAGTTAGTTTATAGTCCAATTGCGCATTATCGCTTGCCGACAATCCCAACAGCGGTTCATAAGAGCAAGCCGCGCTTGAACTGGATCAGCTTTCCATTCTCGCTCCCACGCTTCCAAATACGAGAAATCCGGTTGTTCAATGGGAGAGTTGTGGTTCCCTCCACGCCGTAGCATTTCCGCCACCAGCTCGTCATGTCTCGTTTTATAGTTGGCCGGCTCGAAGCAATGATTGGTCAGGTACTTTCCTGGGTGCATCTTCTTCACGGTCCACTTCTTCTCGTGCTTGTGGTGTTCATAGTGAGCACCGTTGAGATGTTGTGGACAGAGGAAACGCGGGTTGATTGTTGGGCGCAAGTTCATGGTTTTACCCTCTAGTCTCTAGTGCTTATAATAAAGAGAAGATTTTCAGTAGTACAGTTAAACCCTGCCGCGCCTTTGTGTCCACCACCTCCAAACAACTTCGCCACTTCTCCTACGTGTACATCACTGTGTGGAGGGTTTCCGTAGAGAGACACGTTCCAACGTGCATCCGAGCGCCGGACGAAAGAGACGAAGAAAGCGTATTGATCACGGTTCGGGACGCTATCGAATATCTTGGAGTTGGTGTGGCCGAGGTTGATGGCGAGCACCTTGTAAAGTTGTGCGGAGCAATTTACAGTGGAAGAAAATCCTATCCTACATAAGCAACTCGGATCTATGCAAGGTGTAACGAAATCCGCCTCAAACGCATAGCTCTTTGCGTACTTCATTTTCTGCTGCTGGTCGAAGCGAGCGAGAATATATCCCTCAGTGATAAGACTCCAAGGCGAATCATCCCAAGGTTGCTCAGGATCGGGAGGAGTGAAAAGGCTACACCACATATCCTTACAATCCTCCCACATCACAGGGTTCAGCTCTTCTAAGCGCATCCGAAGTTGGAACGCCCACACGTCTTGCTCATCTTCCGTGCCCACATAACGCCACGTGTCATATGCACCGAGGAGGGTAACGGCAGCGGGTGTAGGAGTCTTTCCAGTTTTGCTGGGTGCCATGTACTCCCAAGCAAGCTCACAAGCTGCACGCTTATTCGCGGGCTCCTGTTCATTGTTACGCAATCCAAGCAACACCATACCAGCGTCACGGAATACGGGCTCGATGGACCTGATAGCGGTATCGTGATGGTCGATCCAATGAAAGAGCGCAACCGTGTTAGCCAAACGCAACATCTCTGCGGGACTGAGCGAGAAGTCCAACATCAGCACTTCATCATTGGGCGTGAGGATGTGCCAAGGGAACACATCTCCGTAGTTAATAGGCATCATGATAGCGTGTGGGATGAAGTGCTTTGCGATTGCACCAGAGCACAAGCCATCCAAATCTGCTGAGTGATAAAACACGTATGTCTTTCCGTCACCTATTGCCATCGTTCTCCCTCCGATGTGTTAGTTGTTAAGGCTGATTGTTGCTATGCTCACCATGTTAACTAGGATGTTACACACGCATTCATACAATGTCAAGCACTTTTTTCACTTATGCCACATCACACACACTTTTCTCAACCATTCTCAAAATACATACTCGTTATATCCGGGCGCGTTTGCAATATAGTGCCTATCCACTCTCGCGGTCGATCAGCAGCGCAAAACTTATTAAATTCACAAAACACACACGCATCTTTTTCTTGTCCATCCATAGGTACGTAGTAAAGCGCATCTACTGTGCTGAAATTATCAAGAAGATACTTGAACGCTTTCGCAGTATTGATTGCTCTCTTGCGCCACTCTATCAGCGCATACTCTGAGCGTGTGCTGGTGAAGAGAGCAAAGTCTGAGTGGTGTTTGCGGCACTCGCTGTACTTGCGTCCGTGTTTCGTGCATTTAGCATCTCTCGTACTTCCTGGGAGCAGCCCTTGAGCGATTGCGTTTATGTATGCTCCATGTACTATCGTATTCTGAACGGCTCGCCTAGCGCTCCATATATATCCTGTGAGCTGCGGAGAGAGCTTCCACTTTCCGAGCCACCAATCAGATAAGCGATGTGTGAATTTGTGGTCGAGCACATTCACCATTCCTGTGGCACGCTCTTGTACTATCATGTCCAACACAGAATGAAACACGAAATCCCCATTGTCGTCCAACGCTTCAAACCGCGTGACTTCAATTAGTTCAGGGAATGTGATAAAGGGAAAGCTCTCAAGTGGATGTGTTTCGAGGTAGTAGGCGAATATGATGCTTGTATTCGCGTATTTCAAGCGTTCTTCCGTGGTGACGTTATCTATGTTATATTCTATATATAAGCGCTGGAACACGTCTAATGCCCCTTGAACATCTCCATTGTGTTTGAAGTAATGTTCATGCCCAGCGTGTCCGGCTTTCCCCGCTAGAAGAGGTGCAGCTTTCTCGGGTACACAAAGGCACAAACCATACTTGAGGAGTGCGCATGTCAAGCACTTAGAGTAGCATTGAAGCGAGCTGTTTGATACACGGAATGCGGGTGCCATTACTCTTCTACCTCCTTTTTTCCCTCTCCTTGCTCGATTTCATGTAGACCGATCTTGAGCGCTGCGTTCATGAGAGCGTACATCTTCATTCCGCGACTTTCTGAGAGCACTACCATGCGCTTGTGTAGATCCGTGGAGAGATTGCGGGTGCTCCAGTTCATTGTAGGCTCTTTGAGTTGTGGAAGAGGAGGATTCTTTGTTTGGGTATTTACATTTGCTTTGGACATTTTGAAGGCTCCAAGGTTTCTATAAAGTTTCGAGAAAACGCTCAACCAATTAAGAGGAGGGTCAAAACGAAGTGCTATGCGGTTCTCCCTCCCGTATTGTGAAGCGTAGCATGTATAGCAAAGCCGAGTCAAGAAAAAACGTAATGCAGATGTAAGATTTTTTCATAGCGTGTTAAGTATGTGAAATTGTTGGAAATGTTGCGAGAAAAAACTCAACCAATTGATTTTCTCCTTCTTCGTATGATGGAGGGGCGCGGGCGCGTGCAGGGTGGGCGTGGGATAGGATCTAGGTCCGTTAAGTATACGTGCGCGCTCGATAGAACTTGGACCTCGATTGGAATATGAACGTGTTGTGAGATGATCGAGGGGAGAGCTGCCCGGCGTTTATCGAGTGCCCGGAGCTGGGCGATACGACCGATGAGGCGTAAGGCGTTGAGCGCTTGGCGGTATCCAGGCGTGAACGTGCTTATTGAAGGTTCTAGGGCTGGAGCTGACGCGGATGGTAACAGATTTAAGGTAATCATGGAACATGCCTCCTAGGCACGAAAAACGGCCAAGAAAAGGACAAAGGAAAGCGCTCCTAGTGGAAGCGAGCGCGATGAAAAGCAAACGGCGAATGAGCGCTATAGAATGTGGGGCGGATTGTACATTCCTAGCACAAGAAAACCAAGCGCTTTGGCTGTCTCGAGTGCTTCGCCTTTTGTGTTGGCCCAAGGTTGAACAACATCATTTCCGTTTTTATCGACTAAACGCCATGCGTTCACAAACCATGCACGTTTCAAATTAAAGCGCTCTTGCCTATCTTTGAGTAAGTACACGATACGTTTTTCAGCCATTGCATACACTCCTATTCTACAATAACAACACGCACGTTCCAAACAAGCCACAAGCGCCAACGAACCTAAGCACTCGATTCCCTGCCAGATAAAGCACGGCGCTTCCTGGAAGTCCGACGAGTAAAAGCAGCTCCATATTATGCTTTCCCTTCATAAGGCACATAAGCTGTTAACCAAAACCCACCGATCACGTATCCCACATGCACGCTGGAACCATTTTTCTTGTCCCGATACATGCGTCGAGCCGACTTTACTGAGTATCCCAGCTTTTCACAAAGCTCCCCGACCGTTGAAGCGTACCAGATATTCCCATATTGGCTCACGTAAAGCATTCTTTTTCCTCTCATAATTTCCCCCTTGCACTCTTGCCGCAGGCGTGCTAGATATGCTCTATTCCTGCGCTACAATATATAGCACGCCTGCTCCAAGTGGCTAGAATTGTTGGGTTTCCTCACTATCAAGGTTTTTTCTCACATAAGCAGTCCACGAAATGTCAAATTGCCCGACTCCGGTTATCACGAACACTATTTCCCAATTTGCCGACTCCTCTTTGATCGCTTTGAACACTTCCTTCGGATTATCATTTTGATACGCATGAAAACCCGTTTCATACTCTGTACATTCCCCGGTTTCCGCGTCCTTTGCCTTTTGCCATCCCGTGAATCCCTCTTTTTCAAGTAGTGGGACAAAAGCGCTGGGAAGAGCCTTACGTGAATTGTTGTGGTAGAATTCGATAATGTCGTTTATCGCCCCTTCCCAGCATTCACGACATACGATCTCACTATCATAGGCCCATACCCACGAAGCTTGCCAGGAATACGAATCTGGACTAGTACGAACAGCTTTTCCACAGTTAGCGCAACCTGCCCATTCGTCGGACCATTCGAGCGAAACGTGTTCCATTTTGTCGATTATATGCGAGAGTTTTTCGAGTGTTTGCTTGTTCTTGTATTGTTGCATTCCCCATTCAGAGTCTTTGTGGTTTTCTTCATATACTCCGGGGCCATTCCAGTTTGCCGCTAACACGGGTTGGTCATCATATCCCCATTCAGCGCAACCTGTATAGTAATCCATGTCAATATCATGCGTATCACAATATTCCAGGATATGTGATACTATCCGCATTTCTTTTTCTTTTTCCATATTTCACCCCTCTTTTCTTTCTCCCACAAGCGCATCAAAATCCGCTCGCGTGCCGCTCCATATACACTTATCGCTCTTTCCGCCATTGCTGCCGCTGGTGAGGTACACCGTGCAAACGTCCACAACATCCGCACCGTATCCATGTGTAGACATCACTACACGAGCACCAATCTCCCATCCACGCACATGAGCACGCATTCCGCTATTCTTGGTGGAAGTATGTGTAGCTTTTCCCCCGATTCCTATGATTTCCGCATAAAATCTAGCCATTTTCGTTACTCCTTTATGGTAGTAGTTTATTCCGCTAATCCAATCAGAGCGCTTGTGAGTGCCTTTATAGTGTACCGCGCTCCGTCGGGTGTTCTCTCGGGTAACATGCTTTGGAGCGCATACGCCGCTCGCGTGAACGTGTACGGCCGCTCTTTTCCGTACTTATCAATTCGCCCGCGCTTGACCTTGTGAACATATTCCACAGCCAAGTTATATAGTCCCTCATCGTTGCTAATCCACAGCGCCACATTCCAGCAATTCCAACAATGGTGTCCATTATACGGTTTCGGTGCTCCCATATTTAAATCTCCCATTTTATCCGCGTTTAGAACAAAGCCCGCGCCACAAGAACCGACGCAAGCAGCCCAAGAGCCCAAAACATGCAGAGGTAAAGAGCAAACATGCTTGTTACTCCTCTTTCTCAGGTTCCACAAGCTCACCCGTTTCGACGCTATACACGTTATAAGGCGCACGTTTCGCCTCAGTATCCCAAAACCAATCGTGCCCGAAGCAATACGCCTTGATCCCCATATCCTCATCCATCGCATCGAGTAGATATCCCGCGCCAGGAGCGCAAGGCGAACAAAAAGCCTCGTAGGTGAAATAGGGTGATTTCGTGATGAAAATGTCGTCACTGGTGGCATAACTCCCAGCTTCTTGATCTGCGATATATCCATCACCGAAATACGAGAATGAATTAGGCTCGTCTGGGTAACAGTGATCCGCTTTGTAACTCCCCTTACATTGTTCGCATACAAAATCGTCTATCGTGCTCAAATCATAATCCGAGTGCTTATCATCATCATACTCCACAACTTCATTCCCACACTCGGAACAAGTAGGCTCTTCATATCGTGCCACACTCCTCTCATACCACGTCTCACCTACCGCGTGCGCTGGGATAACTCCATGCCTTATCCCGGTTTCGTGATCTATGTTCGTGCTCCCCATGCCGTAGTCGATTCCGGCGTTTTGATGTGTGCTCATGAGTTCGCCCCCCTTTTATATTTCGCAAAATCCAAGTACACATTCTACCCTGTCAATTGCAGCATCTAGCCATGCGGGTACTTTTTTATAGTTAAAACGAAGTAATCCCCTTTGATAGTACAGATAACTTAGGAATAGGAATGTTCTCATGTTAGTTTCTCCTTTTTGTTGCGGTTGTCGCCTGCTTCGCCTACCTTCTCCCCGCGCTCCCGGTTAAGAGAGCGTAGGGGGAAATTAGGAAACGGCATTGACAATGCGCCCAAGATAAGTGTTTCTTTCCTCTTCCGGGATGATTCCTAACTTGATGGACAAATGCAGCATGGAAAGAGCCTGAAATTTGTACACTTGTTGCCATTCGGTATTGGTGGCGTTCGCAATGTTGTACAACATTTCATCTATGTGCTCGTTTACGATTTCGATTTGTGTTTGTACCCTTTTTTCGCTCATGTTCTCCCCTTTCGATGTTTATCGTGATTGTTACTTTTCACAATTCAGCATTACGTCTCTTGATATTCCACAACCGCGTCCCAGCTTGATCTTGTCTTCTATAGCCTTGACACATTGTCGCACGTTGTAACCTATAACATCATAATCACCGCTTAATGTAGTTGTGTATAAGTCAAACCATACGCTACCGTCCGATTCTGTTTTGGGCTGAATAGTTTTCTTGCCAAAAAGGACAAAACCGAATCGAGCGCGTTGTTCCTTAGCGCTCATCTTTCCGTAAAATCCGGAGCGAGCGAAACTCACTAAGCTTGCGTATGTTTGTTCTACTTGTTCCTTTGTCATTTTTTGACCCCCCTTTTCGTTGTTTATCGCGTTTGCTCTATTTCTCACTCACAAACGCTTTCAATTCTCCCAGCGTGTTAAACTTATCTTCCGGCCACCACGGACACACATACAGCTTAGTTTGACCGTGTATATAATCCGTTATCTGGAAACACTCATAAGGAAACTCACATCCCTTAGAGTCTTTCGCTTTCCCTTTCCACGTATGTAAACCTTCTTCTCTCATTTCGCTCTCCATTCGAGAACAATTATTAAATACTTGATGGTATACTAATTTTAAACATTCCACCCCTAATGTCAAGCATTTTCTATACACACTTTCCTAGCAAATTCCCCTACTTACTAAAATCGTCTATTTTATTTTACCTACCTCTCGCATTTCTTGCGGCGATTTTGGCTTCTAGCTCATGTTTTCGCTCAATAAGCCACGCGTGCTTTGATCTGCTATCCTGGTCATACTTTCCCCGCAGCTTATACAAATCAAACAACACGATTCTTAGGGCATGATCGAGCTGAGACTCTCCAAGCGCTTTAAGCTTTTTCCCCAGTCCGTACACTGCTCTCGTTTTGATTGGAGGTGCTTTGTAAAGCTCACACGAGGGACACAAAATACTCCCAGCTCCATAACACGGCACATGCCCGCTTTTCCTTGCCGTCGCAATACACAGCTCTTGCTTGATTCTGTTCTTGCTGTTCAGACTCATTTCTTGTGCTCCTTTTCTGTTCGCTGTTTTCTCGCTCACTAAAATGTATTCCCTAAAATAACACTTCCCCACGTGTTGTAAACGCTTATTCTCTAACTACCCGAATCTACTATGCTAATTCCTCAAAAACCGCACGCACAAAACGCTCTCGTACACCTCCCGTATAAGGTACAAAGCACGTAACTATCTGAATGGTACTCTGTTTTCATGTATAGAGTAAGGGGCAAAACATGGACCCTTCCGCGACCACGCCAGAGCACAAGAAAAGAATATATATAATATATATACATCCACACATAATAATAATCATTATCATTCTCATGTAACTCTTAGATTGGTGTCTATGGCGTGGGCGGGCGGGGGTATGTTTTTTTGAAACTGGCGGAGCCTTGCCTAACATTTTTCCAGGCGCGGCCTATATACACTGTAGGGCTTTCGGATTTTGAAATCGCGTTAAACGAAAGCCCGTCGGAAAGTATACGACAGGATACAGTACGTGCGGTTTTGTTGGAGAAAGCATAAGGAATTCGACAACTTACCCGTGCAACGTTTTTTCGGTCCTGGCAGTGGAGCACGTTCTTTTCTGTAGAAATCCACGTGCGGGTGTTTGAGGGGTGCCTGTAGCGTGTTGTATTACATACTCAGCGCGGGAATCGGGATGGCTAGGGTAGGTGAGCGCTCGAATGTCCTGGAGACGTGAGATTAAGGCCGGGGTAGCCCCCCAAGCGCTTTCACACATGACCGGAAGGTCCCCTAATTTGCGCGTAGTAAATTTTTGAGCATCTTGTATTGTAGCAAATTCAATAACCTATACGTGTGATGTGGTGTAGAGTGAATGCGTGTAACGAATTCAACATGTTACAAGTGTGATTGGGGTGTATGTGTAGAGTTGATGTAGTAAAATCAGCAACTTAGAACTTTCAGAAAGTGCACTTTTGCGCAGGTGTGGAGTGAATATGGGAGTTTTGGAGGAATTATCAGGGATAAATGCGCAGGATTGGATCGAATGGAGTAGATTTGATGGAATTTGCGGAAAAGAAAAAGAAAAGGAGCGCTGGGAAATAGCCGCTCCATGGGAAGTGTAGAAATGTTGCGTGTTTTTGGTGTGTGGTGCTGTTCTAGCTCTACTTAGCTATCCCCGAGAACGCACAGCACAAAAATCACGATCATGAGAATTGTCCAAACGTCCATTTTAGTGTTCCTCCTTTATTTCTGTATTCCAAGTTGGTGTTGCTTGTCTGTCTATCTCTTTCATGATTTGCTCTGCCGCCTCTCGTGATCGAATCTCTGCAACTTCCTCTTTTCCGATGTTGCGTAACCATTCTAATGTTTCGCGTATTCTGTCTTCTGTGTTACCGGAATATTCCAGCGCTTCGTCATCCTCAAGAAATGAGGGAGATGTGAGCAAGGCCAACAATCTCTCATTCATCTCCAGCACTTTGCCATTTTGCTCCACGATTTTCCTTGTGAGCGCCAAGATTTCAGAGTTCGGAGCGTTAATTTCTGTCTCCGTCTCTGACACGCTCAAAAATCTTCCCGGCCCTTCTTTTTGCTTTGTGAAATCTTGCACAGTCTTTCCTCCCTCGTTAAAGTGTGTAGATTGTGATTTTTACTACTCTCTTCGCGCTCTTTCTCATTTTCCTCGCCTCCTCCACTTTCTACATTTTCCACATTCTAACACGTATTTTTCCGTTGACAAGCATAAAAAGTACGTTATGATGAAGGTAACAGAAAAGAACGCGCAGAAAGAGAGGAGAGCTAGGGTGGAAGCCAGGATGGAAGACAAGGGAATCAAGAAAGCATTCGCGTACATGAGGGTAAGTGGAGCCGGGCAAATATCTGGAGATGGTTTTCCTCGCCAGCTCGCCGCCATCCAGGAATATGCCTCCCACAATAACATCTCCATCGAGCGCGAATACAGAGAAGAGGGAGTTTCGGGTACTTTAGAAGAGCGCCAAGTTCTAGCGGAGCTTCTATACGACCTGGAGCAGAACGGTCACGGAATCAAGACCATCATCATCGAGCGCTTAGACCGCCTCTCCCGAGATCTAATGGTGCAAGAGGGGATCATAAAAGATCTCCAGAAGCATGGCATAGGGCTCATATCGGCGCTTGAAGGCCCGGACCTCCTCTCCACCGACCCTACACGTAAGTTCATCAGGCAGGTGTTAGGAGCGGTCGCTGAGTTCGACAAATCAATGCTCGTGGAAAAGCTCAAAGTCGCTCGGCAGCGAAAGGCGAAGTCGAACGAATCAGGTAAATGTGAAGGGCGTAAGGGGTACAAAGAGCTTAACCCTGCTGTAGTAGCACTTATAGCGGAATTGCGTACACAAGGGAGCACATACCAACAAATAGCGGACCAACTTAACAAGGAGGGATACGAGACAATAAGTGGAAAAGCGTTTACGGCGGATGTGGTGCAGAACATTACGAGAACGTACGGAAAGAAAAAGGAGAAGTGAGATGGGGTTGCCTTACGGTCATAGGGGGTGGTTATTAAGTGTCGATGCAGGAAAAGCGCGTCGTTGGAGCATTCTTGCAAATGGAATTGTCATACCACATTGCACTCGATGTTACTCTAAGCTACTTAGGTGGGGCTGGTATGAGGCTCCAAACGAACCAATTGAATACTGGTACTGCATCGAATGCGATATCGCCGGTAGATCGCCCTATATTTTTGTGCTCCCAGCGCGAGACAAGAGCGAAAAACTCCATCAAAACGCAATGATAGCGCAAAAAGGAGAGTGAGTCGCGGGAGCATTCTAATTTACCGCCGGACGGAGCACACTTTAGCACACTCCACATCTCAAACGCAAGAACTTTTTTCACTATTTTTCAGGAGGACGTAGAATGGCGCGTAGCTTTGATTGGGAGGATTTCCCTGGTACTGAATGTATCCCTCCAGAGGAGCGCAAGCCCCGCGTCATACCTCCTGAGACTCCTCATACGCCTGGAGTCCCGCGAGTCCCCATGGATTACCCCGCAACCTATGACGATGAGGGGAACGATCTAAAGGACTTGCGCTTCTCCGGGGTGGATCTGTCCTTCCATGCGGACCATACATCTCCTCCCCGTCCTCCTCTCCACCCGGACGCTAGGGTTCCTTCTCGTTGCCAGGGAGCTCAATGTTGTGAGTTCGATATTGGTTACATGGGACACTGGTACATGTACTGCCTATTTCAGAACAAGTGCCTCATGCGCTCCGTGTCGTTTGTACGCAAAAACATCTTACAGGATCTACAGAAGCTAGAAGCCTCCTTAAAGCCTCGATTGTTCGTTGCGTGGATCTTTGAGCACATGCCTTATGGCGAGCTTACAACGAAAGAATCTGAGCTTGTGGAGTCGCTTGAGATTGGAGAGTATGGGTTTAAGGAACGTGGGCACCTTTCGATCAGGCAGCTCAAGCTTCTCAAGAATATCTATTGCCAAGCCGCATCTCGTGTTTCAGATCTTCCTCCCCTCAATCCCTCCACATAAGCAAAATCTTTTACTTTATCACACTTTTTTCTTGATTTACATCATGTTTTGTGTTTCCCTTATCGTGTGAAATTGTTGAATTTTAGGGTAAAAGAGGCTTAACAACGTGAAAATATTGGATATTTATTGTGTCAGAGATAAAAGACATTCAAAGACTCGCGGCACACATGCTTATACAGGGACATAACTGCACAAATACGGCTGCCGCACTTAATATCGCACCTGCCACTATCTATAAGTGGAATACTCAACCTGAGTTTCGCTTATTGCAAGACTCCCTTCGCAAACAACTCTCTGAACAAATCATCGACAAAACATCAAACACCGTGAGTAGATTAGTGCAGCTCTTTAACGAAGAAGCTATTGAAGCATTTAACACGTTACAGAGCATACACTCAAATGTTGAAATATCTCCAGCGGTGAGAAGACAAGCAGCGGTAGATATCTTAGATCGCGCACCGGATGCACCTAAGCACACACGCGAATCGCAAGTTGACATACACTCTTCCGTTACCATTGAAGCACCTTTGATGGAGAATATCTTGAAAGCGGCGATGGAAGCAGGGCACTCGGAGTTATTTCGTGCTGCTGGTGTGGACGTATTAGATGTGGAGTTTAGTGATGCTCAAAGTGATGATAATAGTTCTAGTTTGGTTAGTGACGTTAGTGATGCTCTTGGAGGGGATGGAGCGTGTTTGGTATCGTTTCCGCCCCAACATGAAGCGTTATCCCTTGAAGAACTACTTGCCCAACGTACAGGAGAGGGTGAATACTAACGATGGGCATTAAACTATCCGATTTACATAAAATGAGCGCCCAACAAACCTGGGAGGAGGTGTGTGTCTCTCCCTCCGGCATCCCCTTCCAGGCGGGCGCTCCTGAATATCCCGATGGGTCTTTTATTAAGACTCTTCGTTTAGCTGCGGAACGTGATTTGTACTTCTTCGGGAAGTCGATCATGGGGCGTAAGTTAGCTCCAAGTTTACATCTTCCCGTGTGTAAATTCTTACAAAATCGCGTTCCATATCGTAAAGGCTTATTGCTTCCGCGTGAGCATTTTAAGACCAGTGTAGTGTCGCATTGTCTTCCTGTTCACATCATAATACAATCACCGGACACGAACATATACTTTCCTAACATGGAAGGTAGTGAATGTCGTATCCTCCTAGCGTGTGAGACTGTAGGTCGTTCACAAAAGCATGTGCGTGTTATCGAAACCGCATTTGAATCGAACAAACTCATTCGCACTCTTTGGCCTCATCGTTGTTGGGATAATCCACGCAGGGATAGCAAGAAGTGGTCCGAGAATGAGATGATAGTCCCTCGTAAGGTGGAATATCCCGAACCAACAGTGATGGCGATAGGTGTTGGAGGCGCAATCACGGGTGCTCGTCCAAATGTAATACTCAAGGATGATCTAATCTCTCTCGAAGCCCGTAGTTCTCCAACAGTGATGGAAACTGCTATTGAGTGGCACGTCGCTTCTCGTGCATTGCTTGAGTCATACGAGGAAAGTACAGGTTTACAATCACTCGAATGGATCATAGGCACACGTTGGGCAGTATATGACTTGTATCAATACATCATAGACAACGATCCTACTGTTGAATGGATGATTCGCAGCATTGTAGAGCCTGATAATGACGGAAATATGGTGCCTATTCTTCCTGAGTATAATTCTCTTGAAAAGGTAGAGGAACTTCGCACTCAATTTGGTTCATTATTTCCCCTTATCTACATGAATCAGGCATTCGATCCTGCTCTCGTTGACTTTGACATGTCTAAAGTGCGCATGTTCCAAATAGACGATAACCAGAACATTATATTCGCTTTTGATGATAGGGACATGAAGATACAAGAGTCTCTCAATAGTGTAGAAGATGCTGAATTGGGCAGCTCTGGTATGCCTCGTGGAGCTAAATTAACGTCTCACATGTTAGATGCGTATTTAAGTAAAGGGCGTTCGGAGTTTTTTCGCTTTCGGAGTTAGTTAAATGGCGAATGTCATTGATGTTTTACATAAAGCTTCTGGAGTGTCAAGAAAAGCTATACATGATATCTATATAGAGGTCGTAGAGAACAACAAAAGATTGAACGGGTGTATTGGTCCTCACAATTTCGTGGACACTTTTGATAGACCGTTTGATTCTACATATGAGTGTTCGTTGTGTAAAGGTAAGTTACGGGAACATGATGTACGCTGGTACAAATTGGGGTTGGAGCACGGTTTGAGGAGTGATAATAAATGAGCACGAATCCTCCTAAAATTGATCTTGATACTAAGCACACTCAGCTTATCCACCTTGATAAGTACGGTTTTGTAGATCTTGCCGCGTCTAAACTCAAGAATCGTCGCTCCGTTGAAGGTGCACGCCAAGCAATCGTTATAATCGGTGTAGACTATCTCATGCGCGTATTCGTTCTCTCTGCATGGGCAGGGCGCATTTCTCCTACATCTCTTTGCAATCGCATAATTCGCACTTATGAAACTTGGCAACCGCGCATAATGGGCATAGAAGCAAACGGTTTACAGGAGTTATATGGTGAAGGTGTGCGCGAGGAAGCGCGTAAACAACTCAACAATCCCGCAATCATAGCAGTATACCAATCAACAAAAGTGGATAAGGAATTTCGCATTCGTACTCGTATTGAGCCTATCATAAACAGCGGACGTTTGTTGGTGCGAGATGGATTAGACGATTTGAAACAAGAGATTGAGGGTTTTCCTACTGCGCGTACAATGGACATCATAGACGCTCTCGCTTCAGCTATCGCTCTCCTCCCTCGTCGCCCTAAGCAACAACAGAAATCTTCTGAAGTCTTACAACTCGCGGCGTATTTACGTAATACTGGTGTTGCACCTCATATCATTGAGAAACGCATTCGTGATTTGGAGTTACAAGAAGCTGTTTGATTTAGTAAGTAATTGAAGGGAGGTGATAAGTGGCAAATTGCGGTGCAGAACACGGAAAAGTGTGCGCAACCTTGGATCAATTGGAACGCTCGGATAAGGAGCAATGGGAGGTGATAAACATACTTAGGGACAGGGCAACTAAAACCATGACGGGGGTAGTGTTGACGTTGATTGTGGTAATCATGAATCTTGTCGTTTTATTACTCAAAAAGTGAAAACGAAAGGAGGTGATAAGCATGTCTCAGTCTGTTGGAAAAGCTTCGTATAGCGAGCGCTCGAACAATGAAGGCGCGAAAAGTGGTGTGAAGAGCAAGATCTTGCCTGGTCCTACCGCGAACAAGAAACTCGGTAACGCGGGGAATAGTGGAGGGATTCATCGCCCGACAAAGAAGCCTCCGGGTGTGTAGAGCGTAACGTGATGTGAGGGTGGAGAGGGATAATCCTCTTCACTCTTTCTAAGAGGAGAGAGAATGGCGACGAGAAAAGGACTTGTGAAGCGTTTTATCTCTTGCTTTGTTTTGGCGGGTATTGGATTGTTTTTGTTGTTTGGGTGTTCGTGGCCCCATAATCCTATGGAGCCTTTTCAGAGACTTATTTGTATTGAAAGGGGATCTAAATGAAAAGAATTGCAGGTATGGTAATGTGCTTGGCTTTGGTAGCAGGGCTTTCAGCGTGTTCGACAACTCAGTGTGCAAGTGGGCAAAAGGCTCTTGCAAGTGCTCAAGTTGCTTATGACGCGGCGGTTGTGTCAGGTAATGCAAAGCAGATCGAGCGGTACAGGTGGACGCTTGATGCGGCACAGGCCATTGTTGCCATTTGGTGTTCGACGCAGGGAGAGGAGCTTGTGAAATAGTAAGGGCGTCAAGTCGAATTAGGTTGCAATAAGTGCAGGGGGAGAAAATGGGGGCTTTTGTTAAGAGCGTGTTCACTGAAAATAATGGCGATGGTTCACAAATGCGCGTTGTCGTAACTTTTATCGTGTTTGTGTACATGATAGGATGGTTTAGTGTTGTTATTCGCTCTGGTTCTCTCCCCGCAATTGGTGCAACTGACATAGTTATGTTGTTAGGCTCGCTTGGGTGGAAATACGCTCAAAAAGGTAAAGAAGAGAGCACGGTAAAAGAGGAGAAGGTAAATGGCTAATGTATACGATTCGCATGTATGGACATTGGATACCGCCGCCGCTATCTCAACAGGCCAAGTCAAAATACGTAAGTTATTGTGGAAGCCTTCTGCTGCTGGACAATCTCTTGCAATAAACGAAGCGGATGGGGG
>Ga0209416_1000291_pt1 | contig 53064 bp, 61 predicted proteins | sample RifGroF1_FD_184001 | JGI IMG/M metagenome (GOLD analysis project Ga0209416, IMG submission 184001) | Groundwater microbial communities from Rifle, Colorado, USA - Groundwater F1 (SPAdes) (version 2) | ecosystem: Environmental > Aquatic > Deep subsurface > Groundwater | place: Rifle, Colorado... | reverse complement strand
AGCGAAGAATTATCATCAATCATCAATAATAGCAAATTTGAAAAAAAGGTATTGGTGGCAACAAAAACACTGGACAACGGGATCAATATTGAAGATGAAGAACTTAAAAATATTGTGATTATGGCCTATGATAAGACAACTTTTATTCAGATGTTGGGCCGAAAGAGAATTGATATAAATAATGCTCAAACAGTGAATTTATATATCAATACAAGATACAAGAAAAGTTTTTCTCATAAATTACTTCAGTATAATAAAAAACAAAAAGAAGTAGAGTTACACCAAGAAGATGAAAATTTGTTTAATAGAAAATATGATAATGATTTAAGAAATCTTGGCAAACTTTTAAATGATTTATTTTACAGAGGATTAGATGGTAAATGGAAATTAAATATAGCAGGACTTTACAGATTAGTCAAAGATAAAAAGTTTGCAGAGTATATGATTAAAAAGTTTGATACAGCAGGTGAATTTGCTTTTATAACTGAACAACTATCATGGTTGGGGTTAGGGTATACTTTTGATGAATCCAATTTAACAGGAAATATTATACTTAATGAAGATGTAATAAAGTTGGAAGATTATTTAAAAAGGATAGTTGGTAAAAAGTTATTCAGCGAAGAACAAGAAGAATTAACCAAAAAAATAATTTACGAGTTATTAAATGGTAGAGGTATGGATTATCGAACAAAAAAATTAAAGCCATCTACTTTAGAAAAAATATTAAGAGATGATCTGAAACTGAATTATATTGTAAATAGTAAAAAAGACGGAAATAAAAGTAGTGAAACATATATGAAAAGATATTGGATAATATCAAATATAGTATAATCAATTAACTACCCACTTTTACTATAAAATTATATTATATAGATTAATTAGTAAAACTGGGTAGCAAATAAAAAAGGGATACAATTAAAAATACTCCTGGATGGATAAAATATTTTCTTATGAAAATATTTAGACAGCCCGTTAGGTAAAATGAAGCCAAAGCGAATTTTACCTAACGTATGCCTTTAGGTTAAAGCTTAGTAAAATAAATAATATACATATATTTATGCTAAATTTTAATTTCAGGATTTACTTTTACTTTTACCTTTCTGATGGGTATGGGCTTGCCCATAAACCCATAAAGAAATAAAATAAAATAAACGTGTAAAATTAAAATAAATATTCTATTAAACTATACAATAAAAAAAAATAATATTAATAATAAAGTTGTGGTTAGTTTTCGCGGTTAAGCGAAAAGTAAACTCAACATGTTTTGTGTCTTTGTTTTTTGACTAGGTAATAAGACCGCCTCATGGCATGATTGTCATTTTTGCGTTTAAACGCAAAACTTCCAAATTTATATTTATAAAGTAAAAATAAAAAATACACAAATAGGAGGATTTTATATTATGGAGAATTATAGGATATTAAATTTAGAAGGTGCATGGTTAAATAAAAAAGATAATGAATTTGTATTTAGCACTATAGAAGAAAAAAAATATAAGGATAAAAATGATAAAGAAATTACGATAAAGCCAAACAAAGATAAATTATTTAGTGCTACAATGCCGGAGTCTTTAGAAACTTTGAGGGCATTTGGTGAATTACCCAAAGAGGTAGTGGATGGAGATTTTACTAAACTATTTGTTAATTTTAAGTTCACAAAAGATCGTTTTGATGATAGTGATACAGACGATACAACTACTAGAGTTAATAAAAAGAAATTAAGAAAATTAATATATACATCAACAGTAAAAATTGATGATATAGAATATCGTTACTTTAAGAGAGGAGCCTCAAAAGCTCGCACAGCAAACGTCATATTTGTGAAAAAAGATCACTATAATTTACTCATTAAACCTTCTCTGTTAGGACTTAAATTTGAGGAAGGTGAAGAATATGATATCACCTCTAAAGAAGCTTATATTAGCCTTATTATGTCAGGTATAATTGGAACCATTGAAATTAAGAGTGAGGAAATACTAATCATTGATGATTTAGAAAGTCCAGAATTCAAAGCTGCTCAATCAGTTACTAGAATAAATAATGAAGGTAATATATATCAAGATGTAGGTGAATTTGACGTAGAGAACAATATGACTGATGGACAATTACTTATGGATGAATCTATTTTTTTAGATAACGAATTAATTAATGAAGCTACTTGTGTATTGTTGCGAAATGACTTTTTTAAAGGAAATGCTGTAAGAACTAGATTGCAAGAATATTACAAGGAAAATAATATTACCAAAGTATTTGATAAGTTTGGAGGATGGATAGCTGCGGATAAAATTAAACTCGTTATAACTTCCTCAGCCTGTAAATATTTAAAATTTGCAGATCAATTCGAGAGTGAAAAAGATTGTTTTATGAATTGGTTAAAAAAAGTACCTTCTACTTTTGGAGTAGTAAAGATAGATCATTCAGGTAATTATAGATACTCAAACAGGTTATCGTATCAAATGATCAATTCAATGAACCTAGACAGAGATCAGGTAAAAAGTCTTATGCAGGATGAATTAAAATATTTTAAACTGCTCAAAGATAGCGTATTAGAAACAGGCCAAGATATAAGAAAAATGTCAGAAAAGAATAAGGTTGTCAATAGAGACACAAGAAATAGAATGTCCTATTTTTTAGATTTAATTAAGAGTAACAAAGAAAAATTGACTACTGGAGATATGGTTGCAGATTTATTAAACAAAAATAGTTATTTTAGGTTTACCAGGAAATTTAAGGACTGGAAAAATGAGCAATTGCAGGATTATATAAGAAACTTAAGATTGGGCAAGATTAGAATTAAAAATAGCTTGTATGCCATAATGATTTCTTGCCCATATGAAATGCTGGTTGCCACTACTAGAGAAGATAATAAAATTGATAGTTGTATAATGGATGGATGGGAGTGTTATTGTCCTAGATTTACAGATAATAAAGAATTGCTGGTTATACGTAACCCACAAATTAATGCTGGTAACATTGGTTGTATGACCAATAAATTTCACGAAGAGTATAAATGGTTTGGATATTACAAAAAAAATGAAAATGGTAAACTACAACCACAATATGATTTTATTGTCTTTGTTAATAGTTACAATGTAGATGTGATGAATCGTCTTCAGGGCTGTGATTGGGACATAGATTCATGCTATTTGAGCGATAATGAATTATTAGTATCTAAGGCAAAAGATAGTCAGTTATCACCTACGCCTGTAAATGGTATTAAAGGCAGTAACGATAAGAAAGTATTAAACAATGAATCACTTGCAGAATTGGATAATTTTTTGGGTGGGTCAACTAGATTGATTGGAAAAATTGTAAATAAATCTGCTATATTTAATGGATATATGTATGATGGAATTAACAATGGAAAGAGTGAAAACTATATAGATGCTTGTTACGATGCTTCATCTACGCTCAGTAGTTTCAGCCAGATAGCTATTGATATGGCTAAGAAAAATTTTTTAGAATTAAGTTTAACAAAAGAGATGAACAAGTTAAATAAGACTTGTTATGTTAATGAAAAAGGTGAGAACGAGCAAATATTACAGTTTGAATTGGACAAGAAGAATCCGAAAACTATAACTATTGAAGAATATATCAAAGAGTATATTAAGTATATAAAAGATAAAAATTACAAAATGAAATATGAGTCGATTGATGAAATTAATGATTTAGATAATTTAGTTAAATTGTGTAAAACTGTTAATAAATTAGAAATTCCTGAAATATTTCAAAAGGAAATAAAAGTATACGAAAGGAAAATGGTTGTTCCTTATTTCTTTACATATATTGCTAAAGATAATAGTTTTAGGATACCAACAAAAATGGAATGTAGCATGGATTATCTGGAAGAAATTATAGACGGAATAAATACAAAAGCAAGAGAAACAGACAAGGTAGATATGCAAGATTTATTAGTAATGCAAAAAGACCTCACTGGTGGAGCTTTTTGTGGTAAGAAAATTGATAATGCAAGAAGGATTATTGATACTTGCCAATCTGTAATAAATCAGAATGTTTATTGTGCTACTGATAATGAAACTGAAGCCACACAAAAAAATAATCTCAGAAGATGGGCTAAGAAAACTGCAATTAAGCAATTAGAAGGATTAGAATTAAATGAAAAAACTGTTTATAGGATATTGCTGAGAGCGTTTAATCTTGATAAAAACTATCAGTCACAGATGATAAGCCGTATTGATAAAAACGATAATATAATAACTTACTGGGATTGGGATTATGAAGAAGAATTCATTAGTATAGTTAAAGAATTAAAAGAAATGACAATGTTAACTTTAACACTAATATACAATTCTTATCCAGAAAGTTTTATGAAATGCTTTCAAGAAAAGAAAGAGATAATTAAGACAAAAAGGTATTGGGTTTAATCCCTAAAATGAGAAAAAAATAAAATGACGATAAACCAAAGAATAACAATAATTTATAGGTTATCACCATAATGGGATATATGAGTATATAAAGTATACGGTATACTCACACAATGCGAAAATAAAGTAGGTTGGGTCGCTGTATTGCAATGCGATAAACAAATATGCAAACTAGCTAGAAAATATTTTCCATAATAAATAATTCTCCTTCTGCCTTTATTTATCTGATTAACGAATAAAGGCAGAAAAATTTTTTTTACGCTTGACAATATTATAAAATTAGTATAAAATTTTTAATTTTATTTTAGGAGGATGATATGTATAATGAAGATTTAAAGATGATACAAGAATTCAAATTATTGATCGAAGTTAATCACCAGCACATGATGGACAGCTTTAAAAAATTGATAGAAATGAACGATGATATTATCAGAGAGATCCAAGAAGCAAAAAAAATACAATGATGAAAGTTTAGAAGATATAAAAATAGGGTTAACATGCTAGATTTAATGCAAATATCAATAATTTATAAAAATGCCTATAAAGTATTGATTTATAAGGGTTTAAAGGTGTTTTTGTTATATTGAAATTCGTTAAATTTTAAGGCTATTTTAAGAGTTATTTTGAATTAGGTATAAGTTTATGTGTTGATAATTTAAGAGGCTAAATAGGGGGTTAAATTGAGTTTTTCAGTCGAAGTCAGAGAAGTTGTCAGTACAGTATTATGCTGTGCCGTTTGTTAAGATAATTTTTAATTTATAATCCACATGACATTTTGTCAGATGAACTTAAAAGTCTTTGGGTGATCAACCTTTAAATTAATAGAAATTAAAAATTTAGACTGTCCAAAAATGGGTAGTCTTTTTTATTTTGCAGAGGAGGTGAAAATATAAAAAAGAATCGTTCAAAATTTAACATAGACAAAAACAAGCAAAACCGTACATATAACAATGTAACCTTTGATTCAGAACTGGAGATGAAATATTACAGAGATGTAATTTGTGTAGGACTTAAAGATGGCACAATTAAAGATTGTCAGCTTCAAGTCAAATATGAATTGCAGCAGAAGTTTAAATTTAAAGGTAAAAATATTTTAGGTATTAACTATGTTGCGGATTTCGTTATTACTTATGCCGATGATTCAGTAATAGTTTGGGATACGAAAGGCTTGCCGGATAGTTTAGCAAAAATTAAAAAGAAACTATTCCATTACAAGTATCCAGATGTTGATTATCGTTGGATCGGATATTCAATGCAAGATGGAGGATGGTTGGAATATGATGAGATTCAGAAAGCAAGAAATAAGAGAAAGAAAGAGAAAAAGTTAAAGTTAATGGCAGGGTAAATTTGAGTGACCGCAAAGGTCATTTTTTATTTTTATATTTTTTTGTGAGTAACCAATAAATACCCACAATAAGCATATCACATATGCAATAGCAAGTCAAATTAAAATTAATTATAGGAGGAGATTTTTTTATGAGTAAAAAGCAAAAATTAATTGGTCGTAGTGGAGTTTATGGTTGGTATGTTGATGGAATTATCAGATATGTTGGAAGTGCTGGATATTCTTTTGAAAGTAGAAAAAGCAATCCATTAGCTACTTTACGGAGAGGTAAGCATAGCAACAAGAGATTACAAAATATGTTTAATGAGGTAGGAGAAAAAAGATTTGAATTAAGAATATTAGAAAAATGTGCAAAGAAAAACTTATATGTTTTAGAGAAACATTATAAAGATTTATATAAGGATACTGTTTTCAATGAGCGAGATATTATTAAACTAACTAAGAAGATTAGACGAGGTAAGCAAGCTGCAAATCATAAACAGAAGTTCAGGGAACTTTTTTCTGGTGAAAAAAATCCAATGGCTCGATTGACGGAAATTCAAGCTGGAGAGATCCTATTTTTGAAATTACATACTAAGTTGAAGCATAAAGAAATTGGGGATTTATATGGTGTTTCGGCTAGTCAAGTTAGCAGAATCGGTAATATTAGATGGATTGGTGTTAAAGAGTGCATACCGGCTGGTTATGAGGTAGAAGTAGAAGAAACTAAAAATAAAGTTATGGATATATTTGAATTTATTAATTGTGCAATTAGTTAGGTGGTGGAGATATGAACGATACTAAGAAAAGAATCTATTCAGTTAATCTAATGGCTTACTTGGTAAGTAATGGTGTTACTGACTATGAGTTGATAGAGGATGAAGATACACCAGGTAAGTATTATATGACAGTACATAGCAATATTTCTGAGTTAAAAAGCACATATAAGAATGATGTTAATTTGCATAAGTTTCTGAGTGGATTTAAGTTTATTAGGAAAGAGATTATGAAAAGGAAAAGGGTTAGTTAGGTTTATGGTGTGATTAAGGTTGTCGTAAGGGTGCGACAGCCTTTTCACTTTATTTTAAATGTTATTGGAGGAATTATATGAATTCTGATGAAAAGGAACGATGGTTAAAATTTATTGAAGCAGTTGAATTAAAAAATCCTTGGAAATATGTTGCTTTGGTTAATGGTGAGAATATGTATTATAGTGATGAATATTTAGATAATACACCTTTAGATGAAATTGTTGAAAAATATGTTAAATATATTCAGGATAATAGTTGATAGGAGAGATATTATGTCATTAGATGATTTATTGGTGGTTTATAAAGAGTTGATGAAAGCTCAGGTTAATTTTTTACTTGATAAAGATATTTTCGTTGGTGATATTCAGGATTTGATTAAAGAAGTGATGAATGATATTGAGAATAGTGAAGATTGGTGTGAAGGGTGTCATACTTGTAATAAGTATATGAGGTGATTAGAGGACTGCTTAAAATTTCCTTGCCTTAAAATGGTGGTCATGGAGGTAATAGATATACTAAAATCAGAACGAAATAATTTCGCACTGAAAAAACAACAAAAAGATATAGCAGAACAAATTCAACTGTCAAATGAGTTAAAGTTTATGTTGGTCAGTGTTACTGACAAGATAGTTAATAAAATATTAATTAAATTAATTACTTACAATGTCGATATTTGTTGAAATATTTGTAAAGGATAAACCTTCTTTTTGTTGAAGTATATAAACAGAGAGGAGGTGTAATTATGTCAGTGTTTAAGTATTATTTGAAACCAAATGATGATATTGTAATAATTGATGGTAATTTAGTTGTTAATTGTAAGGGTAAAGATTTAATAGATATGTCACCTGAATGGAATGGAGAATTTAGCATAGGTGACATAATCACAACAGATGATGGGAAAAAACGAATAACGGAAATTGAAATTAATTTTCCAGATAAAGATGATGAAAATACTAAATATGTGCTAAAATTGAAATAATTATTATTAATTTAGGAAGGACTGAGCAATCAGTCCTTCTTTATTTTTGGAGGTGATTAGTGTGGAAGATAAAGATTTGAATGATATAAGCAAGAGTAACACTATTAAAAGTAAGAAATCATCTGTATATAAACCAAAAGGTTATCCATTAAAATTTAAAAATTCTGAAGAGTTAAATAAATATATTAAAGAATATTTTGAATGGGCCAAAGAAAATGAAATGGAGATAACTATAACTGGATTGGCGTGGTGGTTGAAGTGTAGTAGGACTACATTGATTAACTATGAGAAGTGTGATGAGATTGATTGGTTGAAAAGTGTTGATGATGAAACAAAGAGGAAATTAATGAACACGATAAAAGAAGCTAAGAGATATATTGAGATGCACTATGAAGAACGTCTATATAATAGGTCTAAGGCCACAGGTGGTATCTTTGCTTTAAAGAATAACTATAATTGGGTTGACAAGCAAGAGATAGTACAGACAAATAAAGAGATTATCGTTGATATTATTGATGATGAAGAGATTAAATAATACAATACACGTTCACAAGGGTAGGGTTGTGATACTATAAACTTACCCGTTTAAGTATTAGTAATAGTTATCAGCGAAATGTAACTTACACCTATGTACACAGTGTATCTATTTATGATCCGAGAATAATTGTTATGTTAACTAGATTTATTATTGAACATTCAAAAAACATAGATATAATCATGGGTACAAAGTTTTGATAATAATTATGCTGGATTATTCGGAACAATAGACAATAAATAGGTATGTTTATAAAGTATTTATATTATTCTAGCATAATTATTATAGTATTTGTATTGATAGAGTAAGAAGTAATATTAGTATGAATAATTTCTTTTATGTTAAGTTGAGGGAAATAAAAAAAAATTTTTCTTCAAAATTAAAAATATTTTGAAGAAAAATTTTAGACCCACCCCCCTCCAATTTTGAAAAAAATTTTGCCCGATATACCAAATTTTAATTTTTTCACTCAAAACACCAGGATTAAAAAATGGAGGTGATGCCATGAGTCAATCACAACAAAAAATAAAAATAACTAAACGTGTTTTCAACGAAGTATACTATCCACATCTTCAACAATATAACACTCGATTCAATATATTCTATGGTGGTGCTGGCTCTGGTTGAGCAAATCCCATTTTGTAGTACAAAAATTAATTTTTAAATATCTAAAATTTCCAAATCGTAAATGTTTAGTTATCAGAAAAATTGCCAACACAATCAGAGATTCAATCTATGCATTATTTAAATCAGTTATATCAGACTGGGGACTTTATAATCAAGTTGAATTCCGTGACAGCTACTTAACAATTAAATTTCAAAATGGCTCTGAGTTTATTTTTCGGGGTTTAGATGATTCAGAAAAAATAAAATCAATTGCAAATATTGATGATATTATTATTGAAGAAGCAACTGAATTAACTTTAGAAGATTTCTCACAATTAAATTTACGTTTACGCTCAAGAAATCCATATAATCAAATTCATTTAATGTACAATCCAGTATCAAAATCTAATTGGGTATACAATCATTGGCATGATAGAGAAACAGACCCTCAGACAACAATACTACTTCATACTACATATAAACATAATAAATTTCTTTCTCAAGATTATATTAAAACATTAGAAGATATGAAAGAAACAAATTTCACCTATTACAAAATATATGCTTTAGGTGAATTTGCCACACTTGATAAAACTATATTTAATAATTGGAATATAGAAGATTTCGATTATATACAACTACTAAAAGAAAATAAAATTCTTAAAGCTGTCTTTGGTCTTGATTTTGGTTATATCAATGATCCGACAGCTTTTATTTGTGCATTAGCTGATGATACTAACAGATTACTTTATATCTTCAATGAATTTCAAGAAAAAGGTATGCTGAATAATGAGATAGCAAAAAAAATAATAAATCTAGGATATTCAAAAGAAAAAATAATAGCAGATTCAGCAGAACAAAAAAGTATAGAAGAAATAAAAAGGTATGGTATTAATAGAATTGTACCAGCGAAAAAAGGCTCTGGTTCTATTCTTACAGGTATTCAATTTCTTCAGCAATTTAAAATAGTAGTTCATCCATCATGTATACATATTATTGAAGAATTCCAAAATTATACATGGAAAAAAGATAGTAATGGAATTTATATTAATACTCCTGTAGATAAATATAATCATGGTATTGATGCTTTGCGTTATGCAGTTGAAGATTTAAACAAAAGAAGACATTTAAGTTTAGTTAAAAAACCAGTAGGCTGGTAAGTAAACAAGTATACACACGTAAACATCAATAAAATCAAGGCATAAAAGTATACTTAATTTAATAAAGAAAGTGTGGTGAAAAATATACTTACTGACTTAAACTTTTTGCAAATTGGTCAATCTTGGCCACCTGATGATATTGATACTAGAGAAAGATTAAAAATGTATAATACTAATCGTTTACTTTTCAAAGGTAAGCATGATCAAGTATATACTGATTGGGTTAGACTTCTTAGAGATGATCAACAGGCAACAATGGAAATAATAATTAATTGGCACAAAAGGTTATCTAAATTATTCGCTGATTTATTATTAGGTGAACCTCCTAGGATCATAGCAGGTGATGTAGGCACACCTGAACAAATTAATTTAGATAGAATAATTGAAGATAATAACTTTATCATGGAAGCATACAAGGTTGCCTTAGATACTTCAAGATTTGCAGATGGATTATTTAAAATTAGATATGATGATAATAGAGCAATCATTGAAGTTAATAGTCCTGCTGTATGGTTTCCAGTTGTAAATCCTTTTAATGTTAGTGATATTAAAAATCATGTTTTAGCATGGACATATAAAGTAAATAAAACTGATTATCTTAGAGCAGAGATTCATTATAAAGGTAAGATTCAAACTAATACTTATATCTTGCAAAAAGATAAAATATCTGAATTAGTGGAATCTACTACACAAGAAACAGGTATAAATGATTTTCTAATTGTTCGTGTGTCTAATTTAATAACTTCTGAAGATGTAACTGGAAATGATGATTATACAGATATTGATAGTATTATACAGGAGATTGAGATAAGATTTTCCCAAATTTCTAGAATTTTAGATAAACACAGTGACCCTAATATGTGTGGGCCAAGTAGTGCTTTAGAAATAGATCCAACAACTGGACAATATAGTTTTAGAGGTAGTAATAAATATTTTCCTGTAGAAAGTAAAGATGATATTATACCACAGTACATAGTTTGGGAAGGACATCTTGATGCAGGATTTAAGCAAATAGACTATTTAATTGAGCAGTTATATTTTCTTAGTGAGACAAGTGCAGCAGCTTATGGAAATTTGAAACAAGGTTTAGCCGAGAGTGGTAGTGCTTTAAAGCGTCTATTATTAGCACCCTTGGCAAAAGTTAACAGAATTCGTTTATCTTTTGATCCCCAAATTAAAAAAGTATTAAAATTAGCTTCTGCATTAGAAGTGGCACAATCAAAACCAGGAGCAATAAAGTTAAGTAATATTTTCATTTCTTGGAGGGACGGATTACCTGAAGATGATGGAGAGAAAACTACAATTGAAACGCAAAGATATGGTGCAGGATTATCTTCCTTAGAATCATCTATTAGACGTTTAGACGGATTAGAAGGGCAACAATTAGATAGTGAGGTAGATAAAATAAATGCAGAAAAACAAGCTTCATCTGTAGAACCTCCTAAAATAACATTACCTAATTCTGGAAGTGTTGTATAATGGCAATAGATGAAGAATTAATCAGAGAATCAGAGGATGAAGGAGATAGATTAACAAGTCTTTTTGATACAGTTGAAGATTTTATCATAAAAGCATTTACCATTGCAATATCAACAAATATATTTTTGAAAGGTATTAACAAGGCAAAATCAGATTCTTTGAATATCCTTAATGATTTAAGAGGTGAAACAAAAAAATGGTTAGCTGAAGTAATGCCTAAAATTTATTTTTCTGGTGTTCAATTCGCTGATAAGCAAATTAAAAAAGCTGGTGGAAAACTTGTTGATATGGGAGAGATTCACCAAATAGCAGTTCAAATTATTTCAGATTCTATATATAATCGTTTAGAGCAACAATTCTTTACTGTTGGCAGAAGGGTAGAAGATATATATAGAAATTTAGCTTTAGAACATATAAAGCAAGTTTCAATAGGTAATAAATCATGGCAACAAGGTTCAAGAAATTATTTAAATGATCTACTAAAGAATGGAATAACAGGTTTTCAAGATTCAGCAGGTAGACAGTGGAACATGAAATCTTATACAAAAATGGTAATAAAAACAGGTACTATGGAGACACATCTTAATGCTACAGCAAATAGATTTGTTGAAAATAAATATGATTTAATAAAAATATCTAAACATTCTAATCCATGTGAGTTATGTAAACCTTGGGAGGGTGAAATATTATCCCTTACTGGTAAAACTTCAGGATATAAAACACTAGAATATGCAAAATCTAAAGGTTTATTCCATCCAAATTGTAAACATGCCTATGGAGCTTATTTACCAGAATTGGATAATTAATATTTATAATTGCCTTTTTTAGTATTTTGTAGGTTATAACAAAAGACCACAGGTGGAGCCGACCACTTTAAAAAGGTTAGTAGGAAAATTATAGGAGGGTTTAAAAATAATGTTAAAAGAATTATTAGGTGAAGAATTATTTAAGCAAGTATCAGAAAAAATTGGTGATAAAAAACTAATTGTAAACGATGGAAATTATATTCCTATCGAAAAATTCAATGAAGCAAACGAATCAAAAAAGGAATATAAGAAACAGATTGAAGAACGAGATAAGCAATTAGAAACATTAAAAGTTAAAGCAACAGGGAATGAAGAATTAACTAAACAGTTTGAAGAGTTGAAATTGAAAAATGAAGAAGCAACAAAGCAATATGAGGAAAAGTTAAAGAAACAGACTTTTGACTTTAAACTTGAAAGTGAATTGTTAAAAGCAAAAGGTAAAAACACCAAAGCCATCAAAGCATTGCTGGATGAAAGTAAAATTATTATTGATGGTGACAATTTAATAGGGTTAGACGATCAATTAAAAGCATTGCAAACAAGCGATGCTTATTTATTTGGAGAAGCAAGTCCTATAGGTGGATCAACAAATCCTCCTGGTGGCGGTAATCACAATCCAGATATTGATAAGCAAATTGCAGATGCAATAAATGCAGGAAATAATGTTCTTGCAATATCGTTAAAAAATAAAAAATATTTTAATAATTAAAACGTAAAGGAGATTGATTTAACATGGCAAACGTAGCAGCCGGAACAGTATGGAATTTACCTAATTATACAGGGGAATTATTCACCTCAGATGTAGTTAATACACCTTTTCTTTCAATGATTGGTGGCTTAACTGGTGGTATGCAAACAGATAATTTTGAATTTGCAACAGATAGTCAGTATTCACATGAAGCAGCAGCACAACCAGCTATTACCGAAACTGCAAGTTTAACAGCACCTACAGCTATTTCATATGTAAGAAATCAAAGTAAAAACGTGGTTCAAATTTTCCAAGAAGCAATTTCTATTTCTTATGTTAGATTGAGTAATCAGGGAAGATTAACTGGTATTAATACTGCTAGTGCAGAGAACAACGTAACTTCAGAAAGAGATTGGCAAATTGCTAAAGCATTAGAAAAAATTGCTCGTGACGTTGAGTATAGCTTTATCAATGGTGTATATCAAATTGCTGTTAATGCTGGTGTAGCGAATAAAACCAGAGGTATGATTGCTTTATCTACTGTTAATACAGTAGATGCTTCTGCTGGTGCTTTAAGTAAAGCTCTAATGGATACACTTCTTTTAGAAATGTTTGCCAATGGAGCATATTTCAAAAATCCTGTAATCTTTTGTGGTGGTTTTCAGAAACAGAAAATTAGTGATATATACGGTTATGCTCCCACAGATAGAAATGTTGGTGGCGTAAATGTCAAGCAAATAGAAACTGATTTTGGTAATATAGCTATTGCTGATCCTCATAGATTCATGCCAGCAGGTACTTTGTTGGTTGCTGATATGAGTGTAATTGCACCTGTATTCCAACCTGTACCTGAGAAGGGTAATCTATTTTATGAGCCTCTTTCTAAAACTGGTGCTTCTGAAAGTGGACACATTTTTGGACAGGTTGGTCTAGCTCATGGCCCGGCATTTATGCATGGTACTATAACTAATTTAGCAACTTCCTAAATTTAACCATATAGGAACTAACGTATAAGGGGAAGAAATAAACCCCTTATACTACTATAAAATATAAAGGATAGGTGATTATTTTGGCATATGATTTTAATTCAATTAGAAATCCAATAATCAAGAGATTGTTTCAATCAATTTTTAATCTAACTTCAGGTCATGATCATGATGGTGTAAATAGTAAAGAAGTCACAGTGGGAACAGTAGCAGATGGAGCAATTGAAACAGCAAAAATAGCAGATGGAGCATTATCCGCAGATGCCACTGGTAGAGCAAAAATGGCAAATGATTTTATTAGTGCTACACAACTAGCTTCAGATGCGGTAGAAACAGCAAAAGTAAAAGATGCAAATATTACTCTTGCAAAATTAGCAACAACAGCAAAAGTTAATATGTTTAATTATCAAATTGAAGATTTGGGAGCAGGTGTTGATATTGCTGATAGAGTGATATTTGTAGCTCCAGCAGGATTAACTATAACCTTAGAAAGTGTATCAATGATTCCACAAGGTAATGGAGCAGGAATTGATGATGGAAATAATTGTCTTGTTGGTGTAACCAATGGAGTTAATTCAATTGTATATACAGCTTATGATTCAGACCCAGGCTTCCCTGCTGTTGGTACAATAAATTCTTTAGGTACACTTGATGAAACTTATAAAGTATTAGCAGCTGGTGAAAAATTATTGTTAAATGTTACCAATGGTGCAACTGCTAATCCTCCTGCCATGATGCTTCAAATTACTTACACTTTAGCAGATGCTCCAGACTAAATTTAGATCATGCATTATTAATTATTAGGGGTTTAATAACCCCTAATTTATTTTTAAGATAGGAGGTAGAATATTGAGTATACCAAGACAAACAGAAATAATGGAAAATGTTTTTGATTCTTCAGCAAATAAATTGAAAATTAAAGATACAGATTTAAACACAAAGATTGATGCATTAAATGCAAAAATTGATAGTATTATTAGCGGTGCTACTCCTGCAAGTATGCAACTAACTGGTAGAAATGTTAAACAGATAAGTGTCACATTTAATACAACTGTAGGTGCAGGTAGCAACGCGACGGAAGAAATAGTTGTACCATCAGGCAAAATATGGATAGTGCAAGACGTATCGTATAATGTTATAGCTCCAAGCGGAGCTATAAGTGGTACACATTTTTGTGCAGTTTATTTAGGTAGTATATTTTTAATTTTAGGTACAGCTGCCTTTAACAAAAAACTGGAACGAGGTTATTCCGGTTGGTATAACACATCGACAAATGAGCAAATGCAATCATTTATACCGAATGACTTAAAGGTACAAGCTAGTATTTTTAAGAATTTGAAAATATCAAGCGGCCATACTTTGTTTTTTAGGTATTTTAATTCTACGGACGTACTACAAGAGGGCGTAAGAACTGTAAGATTAAGCGTTGTCGAGGAGGCTTTATAATATGGTTAATCTAAAACTTATAGCCGAAGTTAAAAATGAGAACGGTGTTGTAATTGGTAGGACATGGTCAGAAAGCGAAAACGAATAATTTACCCAACTAACGAAGGTGCGTTAGTTTGTAAACTGAGTGTGATGATTGAATATTTAACCTTAAAAATGAATAAAAATAAAGACCTCTTATTTTTTAGAGGTCTTTTCAGATTCTAAACCAATTTTAACAAGTTTCCTAATAGCTTCATTTCTATTTTTCAGTTTTTGCTCATGCCAATATTTTTCTATATCTTCAAGCATATCATTGGGGAATGTTACTAATATTTGGACATTCTTTTCTTTATCAACAGCCATAAATAAATCACCTCCTAAAAGTATTATAAGTTATATAACCTATATTGACAAGTATCAATAAAAGTAGTATATTCTAGTTATATAAGTTATATAACTAGGGGTGATAATATTGTTGTTGTCAAGGGCATATGAATTTTATGAAAAAGACAAGAAATTGTTAAATTATTCTACTCATACTTTAAATGCATATTCTTTACAGGTTAAATTATTGATTAAATATTTAGGAGATGTAGATATAACTTCTATAACCTATATTCATTTAAAAGAATATTTAATTCAACAAGAGCATTTAAAGCCAGCTAGTTTAGGACATAGAATTCGTTTTGTACGTTCATTTTTTCGTTATTTGCATGAGGAAGATTTTATAGATAAAAATATTTCTTCTAAACTTAAAGAGCCAAAAGAAGGTACAAGAATACCAAAATCTTTAAGCATAGAAGAAGTTGAATTAATTAGAGATTCATGTAAAACATTATTAGAAAAATCTTTAGTTGAATTTTTTTATTCAACTGGTTGTCGGATTGGAGAAGTTTTTGGATGTAATGTCTCTGACGTTAATTGGCAAGATAGGGGTGTCAGAGTTATAGGGAAAGGTGATAAAGAAAGAGAAGTATTTTTTACTGAAAAATGTAGGATTTGGTTAAAAAAATATCTAGATAGTAGAAATGATGCCTGTGAGGCATTATTTGTTACTGAAAGAAATCCAATCCGCAGAATGAGCATTGCCAGAATTCGTGAAGTTGTAAAAGATATTGCTAAAAATTCAGAAGTAGAATCTAATGTATTTCCCCATAGATGGAGACATACAACGGCAACAACAATGTTAGAAAATGGTGCTTCATTAGATGTTATTATGAAAACTTTAGGGCATGTACGACCATCGACAACTTTAATATATGCTCATTCTTCAAGAGAACGTAGGAAACAGGAATACAATAAGTATATGAGATAATATAGAGGTGGTGGTGATTTATGGCAGTATTAATTACCGTAAATGAAAATAGCTATATATCTGTGACAGATGCAGACACATATTTTAATAATAGGCTCTATTCTGATACTTGGACTTCGGCAAGCACAGACAATAAATCAAGAGCGTTGATTATGGCTTGTAAAAATATTAATAAACAATTTTATAAAGGAATTAAAAAAGTTGAAGGTCAAATACTTGCTTTTCCAAGATGCTATGTTGTAGATAAAAGAAATGATTATAATTTACTAATTAATCGTCCTATTAATTTAACAAAATATGAACCTTATATAAATTGCTATTCTATCTGGAATTGTGAAGAAGAGGTTACACAAAATGTAAAAGAAGCACAATGTGAAGAAGCATTAACTTTGCTAGAAAGAGGAAATTCTCAAAGAAGAAAATTACAGCAGGAAGGGGTTAGCAATTTTTCTTTAAGTGGAATGAGCGAAAATTTTAAAGATGGTGCAGGGAGAGGGTTACTTTCTCAGGATGCAAAAGAATTGCTTAAACCTTATTTAGCTGGTGCGGTGAGTATTGTATGATAGAAAATTATTTAAATCAAACTACTACATTAAAAACGACTACTGGTGTTAATGAATACGGAGAATCAATTACTACTTCATCTACAATAAATATAAGATGGGAAGGTAAAAGGAAAATTGTTAGAAATTCACAAGGAAAAGAAGTAGTATCTGAAGCAACAATATATACAAAATCAGTAGTATTACCGAATGATATTATTACTTGGTATAGCAGAGATTGGACTGTATTAGCAGTATCAGATATTACAGATTTAGAAGGTAATATCCAATTTAGAGAGGTAAGTGTTTAATGAGTAGTGATTTAACATGGAATGGTAATGCGATTGAAAGATTAATTAAACGTGTTGGTATGCAAGCAATGCACAATGGAGCAGAACATATTTTAACTGAATCTATTGATGAATGTCCTATTGAATCTGGTACATTAAGAAGAAGTGGAACAGTAATTGATCAAGATGATTCTGTAGTTATTTTGTATAATACACCTTATGCTTTAAAACAACATGAGGATTTACAAATTTTACATATAGATGGCAAAGCTAAATTTTTAGAAGATCCATTTAATAGAAATAAAGATAGAGTTATTCAACTTACAAACGATAGAATTAATTCAGCATTAAGGGAGTAGGAGGTGATTGACTTAGCAGAATTAATTAGAGATGTAGCTAATTATTTAATTAATAATAGTTTGGCAACATCAATAGGAACAGATATTTTTCTTGATAATAAACCAGATTTAGACAATATTATTTGCGTTTTTGAGTATGCCGGATTACCTACTACCACAGGTGTTAGTGCATTAGATAGAAGAATACAAATATTGGTTAGAAATAAAAGTTATTCAGTCGCTCGGTCAAAAGCCTGGGCGATTTTTAATTTGTTAGATATAGAAGATAAAGGTGAAGGAATTCAACTTACTCAAACAAGGGTAAGTATTATCAATGCTTTGCAAAATCCATTCAAACTTGAAACAGACGCAAATGAGCGATCTGTTTTTATTTGCAATTATGCAATTGCAACAACAAGAGATTAAATTAAAGGGAGGGGTTATTTATGGCAGGAACACAAGTTGGCTTAAGCAATCTACATTATGCAATTTTAACTTCTGATACAGTTTCAGGTGTTACTTATGAAACACCTGTTTCAATTCCAGGTGCTATCACAGCAAACATAAATCCAAATTCTTCAAGTGGTGTTTTATGGTCTGATGATGCTCCAAGCGAAGTATTTTCACAAATGGGACAAGTAGATGTAGAAATAGAAGTTAAAGATTTACCATTAGAAGTACAGGCTGTTTTACTAGGACACACGATTACAGGCGGTATATTAAAAAGAAAATCAACTGATGTCAGTCCTTACATAGCTTTAGGGTTTAAATCTTTAAAATCAAATGGAAGTTATAGGTATGTGTGGTTATATAAGGGTAAATTCCAATTACCAGAAATTAATCATCAAACTAAAAATGATAAAGTTAATTTCCAAATTCCCAAAATGAAAGCTAGTTTTATTAGGTTAGATTATGATAATTCTTGGATTAAACAAGTAGATGAAGATCATATAGATTATGTATCTACAATAGGTACGAACTGGTTTACTGCTGTAGAAGGTGAAGCTGATACTACTGCACCTACTGTTACTTCTGTACCTGCTGATGCGGCTACTGGTGTTGCTATAGATGCAAATATTGTTCTTACATTTAGTGAAGCTATTCAAGCAAGCACAGCTATATTAGATAATTTCTTTATAGTTAAAGCAGATGGTACAGACGTTCCTTTTGCAATTTCTATTAATGATGCTCATACTATAGTTACTTTAAATCCGACCAGCAATCTAGCTTCATCTAGTGTATATATTGCTGGTGTTACCAAAGGTGGCGTGAAAGATATAGCAGGAAATGCTATTGCATCTGCTAATGTTATTAACTTTACAACTGCTTAAATAATTAAGGGAAGTTAATTCTTCCCTTAATATAATACAAAAATAAAATATGGAGGTTTTTTAATATGTTAGCACCTACTATTACTTTAAATGGAAAAGACTATACCGCTGGCACACCCAAAGCTGGAGTATGGAGAAAAATAATTAAATTCAATAATAATTTTGCTAATAAGAATTTAGCACAAGATGAAAAAGCATATGAAGAGATGCTTAACTTAATTTCAATTGGTTTTAATAATAAAGAAGTTACTCCTGAATTAATAGAAGATGGTTTAGATTTAGATGAATTAATGCCAAAATTTACAGAAATATCAACATGGATAGGAAGTATCGTAAATTCAAAAGTTAAACAACTCCCAAACGCATAAAATCCGATAGGGAAAATACTTTATCGGAATATCAAGGTATAGTTTATTATTATCTACAATTAGCAAAATCTTTTCAATGGACACCTGAACAAATTGATAATATGGAACTTGATATTTTTTGGGATTTGATAATTGTTGCTAATTTAAAAGAAGATGAAAATAATCCTAATTCACCTAAAAAAGGATATATTGATCATTTATTTTAGTTGAAAGGGGTGATATATTGGAACTTGGTTCATTATTTGTAAGATTAAATATTGATATGACAGCTTTTCGCAGAGGTTTAGAAGAAGCACAAAGAGAAATGCAAAATGTTGGGCAGAGAATGACAGACATTGGATCAAAAATGTCTTTAGGTATAACTGCACCAATGATAGGAATAATGGCATTAGCTACAGAAGGTACTAAAGAGTTAAGAACAGAATTAGGAAAATTAGAGGTTAATGCTGATAGTGCTGGTGTAAAAATAGAAGAAGTTAATGAATCATATAGAACTTTGGCTGGTTTAAGGGATGATTTAGGAGCAAATACTGAAACTGTAAGTAACTTATTAGCTACTGGATTTAAAGGTGATCAACTTCAAAAAATAACCGAAGATTTAGTGGCGGCTAGTGTAAAATTTGGTGAGACACTTAACCCTGAAGGTTTAGCTTCAGATATTCAAGAATCTCTTGCCGCTGGAGCAACAACTGGTATGTTTGACGAAATGTTAAACCGTATGGGCGTAAATTTAACTGATTTTAATGCTAAATTAGCGACAGCAAAAACAAATGGAACAGAAACAGATTTAGTTTTGCAAACTATGGCAGAACTTGGATTAACGCAGGTTTATGATAAATATACCGAAGTAAATAAAGCATTAATCGAAAGTAATCAGGCTACTTATGATTTACAAAAAGAAATGGCAGAATTAGGTAAAATTATTACACCTATTGTTACAGAAATTACAGTTGTTATCAAAGATTTAGTAGGTTGGTTTAATAATTTATCTGAAACATCAAAAGATACTATATTAGTTATTGCTGGAATTGCTACTGTTGCAGGGCCGATCATTTTGGTAACTGGACAAATAATTTTTGGTATCGGACAAATAGTTAAAGCAGTAACATTTTTAAGAGGATTAACATTAGCTGGGCCGTTAATAGCAGGATTAACAACACTTGCAGTTAATATTTTACCTGCTTTAGCCGTCGCATTTACGGTTGCATTTGAAGTAGTCACAGCGCCTATAACGCTTGTCACAGGATTAATTGCAGGATTAATATATCTAGGTTATGAAATTTACAAGAATTGGGATGAATTAAAAAAACTTGCTATTGATGTATGGAATGGAATTTCTGATGTTGTAGGGATTTCTGTAGATTATATAATTGAACACTGGCAAGGATTTAAAGATTTCTTTATGAATCTATGGGATGATATTTCTTCTCCATTTAAATCTTTTATTAATATGTTAATTGATGGAGTAAATATAGTCATTGACGGATTAAACCAAATTAATATAGATATTCCAGATTGGGTTCCTGGTGTTGGTGGCGAAAATTGGGGTATTAATATTAGTAATATTCCTAAATTCCATGATGGCGGTATTTTTCATAGTTCAAACGGTGAAGGATTAGCAATACTTAGAAATGGCGAACAAGTTTTAACACCAGAACAAAGACTAAACCAAACAGTTAATCATAGCGGAACAATAACTGTAAAAGGTGTTAATGATAATAATCAACTTATGGGAGTAGTTGACATTGTGATGAATAAATTGATGGAGGAGGCAAGAATATAATGAGTAGTGCATTATACAAGATTGATAATACACTTATTTCTAGTATTATTGCTTCAGTTATTCCTGGTTACGATACTATTAAAGTTTTAAATCGTCTACTTGATGGTTCTTTTCATGTTCAAGTTATTGGAAATGGAGCAAGAATAGTTAATATAAATACAATAAGTGTATATGAAGATAGTAAAAATTTAATTGATACATATGAATCAACTGCAACTCCTGTAAAAGTTGTATTAGACAGCAAATATTACATTGGATTTATAAAAGAATCTCCAAATTGGACAAGAATAAAAGCTGGTTTATATCAAACAAGTATTGTATTAATCGTATCTGAGGAGGGTTATATTTAATGAGAAGTTTACCCTCCGACATTCAAGAGAGAATTAATTTAGTACAACAAACTATTTACAACAATGCTGATCCGAAAATGGAAGCAGTGATAGTAAAGGCTAATAGAGTGCTTGATATACAAACAATTCAATCAGGAGTTTTAGGAAGTATAGATTTAGCACCAAAAATAGTAGATTCTATAGTATCAGAAATATGGATTATTTCTATTGTAGATAACCAAGCAATTGTAAATGTTTACAATTATATTGATAATATTGATTTTTCTACACCTGATAGAACATTTTCACTCGTAACTGAAGAAGTAGATGCAAAAGTCAGAGATGTAAGCATATCATTTGACGGTGAAAATCCTTGGTTATTTTGGGTAGAACGTGGTATAAGTTATGACAAAATTTGGTGTTTGCAATGGGATGGAGTGGATACACAACCAGCAGGTACAGAATTAAAATCAGTAGTTAGATAGCACCCTTTGAGGTGTTTTTTATTTTGTCTGAAATGAGGTGATTACATAGCTATAACAATACTAAATGCATCTGAATTTAATAATATTAGAAATAATCTTTCAGGTGATTATATTTTAGGTGCTGATATTGATTTAGTAGGATATACAAATTTTGAACCAATAGGAACAATAGCAAATCCATTTTTAGGTATTGTAGATGGAAATGGATTTGCTATTGATAATTTAACTATTAATAGACCAACTGAAGATAATGTTGGATTATTTGGTGTATGTGAATTTAATGTTTTAGCTAATAATCCTAATTTGAAAAATATTGTATTAACCAATACTGATGTAATTGGTAAAGATAATGTAGGAGCATTAATTGGTAAGTTATTGACTACACAACAAGTATCACCAGAATTTGATTTAGTTTTAAATTGTTCTTCAACTGGAACAGTAGACGGTGAAGATAATGTTGGTGGATTAATCGGTTTAGCAGAAGGGCCGGATTATGATGTTTTTGATGAATATGATATTAGAGCAGGTTGTATTAATACTTGTTATTCTTCTGCAATAGTTACCGGAAGTGGAAGTAACATAGGTGGATTAATAGGTCAAACGATAAATATTAAGGCTTATAAATCACATACTTCTGGTGCTGTCACAGGTGGGAATGTTGTTGGTGGATTGATTGGTTTAGCCAGTAATAATGCTCTTTTTGATTTTTGTTATACTTTAGGTGATGTAACCGGAACTAAAGTAGCAGGTGGATTAATAGGTGCTACTTTAGGTAGGTCTTTGTCAAGAAAATCATATGCAGAAGGTGATATTACTGGTACTGAAAATTATACAGAACCAGAAATATGGAATACTTCTGTATTAGGAATTGGTGGATTAATTGGTTATACACATTTTGAAGGAATTGATAGATGTTATTCTTTAGGAAATGTAACTGGTTATTATCGGGTTGGTGGTTTAGTTGGTGCAGGACAAGGTGGGGGTTATCGTTCACCTAATATAGCAAGTTCATTTTGTCATGGTAATGTAAGTGGAGTATCCCAAGTTGGTGGGATGATTGGTTATGTATTCCCTAGCTATTTAGATTTTAAAGATATGTATTGCACTGGTTCTGTTACTGCAAGTAGTAGGAAAGGTGTTATTATCGGCTATAGGGGTGCGCCTTATTTCCCTGATGATCCGATAGGTAAAATTACATATCAATCACCTGCCTATTATAATTCAGATGTAAATACTGCCGCCACTACTAATGGTGGAGAAGGGAAAACTAATTCTGAATTAGGTTTAGAATCAACATATGAGGATTGGTTATCTTGGAGTTATTGGGTTATTGATCAAGATGAAAGTTTATATCCAATACTTAAAATATTTTATGATCCATTGGGAATAACTATTTCATCTATAAAAGGTACTACAAGTCAAGGTTTAATTTGTTCTTACATAGTTGATGGAATTACATATTATAGAAAATATAATGGCAGTTCATGGGATGCAGAAGTAGAAATAACTGATATCCCTGATGATGTTGATACTTTGAATTTATTTAAAACTAATGATAATCGTATAGGTTTTATAACAGATGTTGATGGTGCAATGAATTGGGTATTAACTGAACAAGATAGTATGACAATAGAATATACAAAAACATTACCTTTAGGAATATATGGAAATTTAATTCAAACTATAGAAGATGTGCCAAAATTGTATTTTATAAACAAAATACAATCATTATCAAAAAATGATATAACTTTTTCAGATTCTTGGGATACTATTGATTTTGGTGCAACAATTAATATGGCTTCAGATAGTTATATTTCCAGATTAAAAGCTAAATATTTTGCTGATAAAACTTGGATTGCTTGGAGGTCAAGAGGGCAACATCGAATATTTGCTCAGGATGAAACAGCAGATGAAGAGGAAGCACTGAAGTTGGTTAGTGGTAGTATATCCATTAGACAAGATACCCCGGTTGTTTCAGTCAGTTTAGAAGTTGATAGTTTTGACAGGACAGGGGAAGTTGTACCTGGAGCACCAGAGGAAACGATTGTTATCGGTTATCAGGAGGTTACGCCACTTACTGAAGTGCCAGAAGGGTACACAGGTATTTACACAGTCACCGATTTACTTGCCGTGACTGAAGACATGGCAGGTAATTATATTCAGATGGCCGATATTGACCTAACTGGCCATGGAGCTTGGACATCTTTAGTCGGGCCTCCAAACGGACTGTTTGAGGGTGTTTATGACGGAAATGGCTATAAGATTATTGGGTTATCCGGTGAAGGGTTATTTGTTGGTACGCATCCGACTGGGATAATAAAAAATGTAAGAATAATAGACGCTAATATTGGTGGTATGGGAGCAATTGCGACACAATATCACGCAGGTATAATAACAAATTGTTACGTAAGTGGTAATGCTTGTGTGTCCATCGGCAATTATGTAAGTGGGGAGATAAGTTATTGCACCGCAGACGTAAATGTTAGTAGTATAAGTGATTATAGTTTCGGTGGGATATGTTCCGGTAATTATGATGATAGTGAGGTAAAAAATTGTTGTTCTAGGGGGACAATAACTGGCGACGTCTTAGGTGAGATTGGTGGATTAGTTGCACACAATACAGGCAATATACATGATTGTTATTCAACTTGTAATATAGTTACCTCCAGTATGGCGGGTGGTTTAATAGGTCAAAGTTATTCAGATATACCCATAAAAAACTGTCATGCAACAGGTGACATTACGGTGACTGGTTATATCTCTTATGGGCACCTATATGGGCATGCTGGTGGGTTGGTCGCCCATTGCGACACTAAGATAGAAGATTGTTACGCCACAGGAAAAGTGACCTGTATGGGACAATATGCAGGTGGATTAGTTGGGTTTCTGGGGGAAGAGGTTAAAAGGTCATATGCTTTAGGCGACGTGGTTGGTGGTGAGATGACTGGTGGGTTTGCCGGATTTACCGACATATTGGCGGGAAATTCAATAGAAGAATGTTACGCAGTTGGTAATGTAACTGGTAATAAAGTTGTTGGTGGCTTTACGGCTTCATGTTGGGACGGAATTATAACTAATTGTTATTTTTTAGGAAATGCGAAAAGCAATGGTGTAGTAGATGCCGGAGTCGGTGGATTTATGTGCTATGGTGCTTGCCAACTAATTAATTGTTATTCTGCTGGGGCTGTAGTTGGTTCTGGCCTTGATGTTGGTGGTTTTGTAGGATGGGAATACGAGGCATGGGCAGAGTCAGGTGGCATAATAACGAGTTGTTATTACAATTCAGAAATTTCCGGGCAATCCGACACCGGAAAAGGAGAACCAAAAACCACAGCAGAAATGAAAACTCAGTCAACTTTCTCAAGCTGGGATTTTAATACTATATGGAAACTATCTAGTATTACTGATGGATATCCTTCTTTACAGTGGCAGACAGGGAATAACGAATATATTCCAAATTATCCTCCTGCTTCAAAAATAAAATTAAACTTTAAAACTGGTGATTCAGATCCTCTTTTGATGGGGATTTTTTATATTGATCGGACAAGTTTCATGATAGGTATGGAAAATGTTAATGTTAATGCACGTAATTCAATTGGAAAATATTTAAATGATCAAACTTTTGATGAAAGAAATATATATCCAAAAACAACAATTGAATTATTATTAACTCAAATATTAACAGATTTTGGCATAAATTATTATTATGTTGGTTCAGAAGAAACTGAATTAGGAATAGAATTTTCTCCTAACCAGTCAATACTTAAAGGAATTAACGACGTTTTAATTAATATAAGAGATTGGAGTATTAAAGAAGAGGCAGATGGTAAAGTAGTTATCGCTGAATTTACAGATGAAGCATTTACACAATCTGGGACTTACACTTTTTACAGAAATAAAGATGTTTTTTCAAGAAAAATAACAAAAGATGATAATGATACTTATGGAAGAGTATGTGTTCATACTTCAGATTTTACGATAAAAGTATATAGATCAGTATCTTCAAATCTTGGTTGGCTTCCTCCTGCACAGAAAACATTATATCAACAAGCTCCAGATGGGACAACTTCAATTTCTGCCGCATTATTAGCTACAGAAATTGCTGATAGATTAAGTAACTCAGGAGAAGTAGAAGAATTCGTTGGGCCGATTAGACCACAGTTAACTATTGGCGATGCTGCACAAATTATTGATGATGACGGGCCGAATTTAATTGGTACGATAACATCAATAACTCATATATTCGGAAAAGATGGGTTTTATACTCAGTTTACAGTGGATAGTGGTGGAAAAATCAATAAACCTTTACTATCTGATTATCTGAAAAAAATTAATTCAGGGACAATAACTTCTAAAATAATTTCTTAGGTATACAAAAAGTATACATGTATACCTAAGTATACGTCAATAAAATCAATGGTTAAATGTATACCTCCACTTGGAGGTTTTTTATTTGGATACCAAAGGGGTGAGGTAGTATTGGAACAAGAAGATATTATTAGTCAGTTATCAACTTTAAAAGCAGAGGTGAAATACTTGAAAGAACGTGACACACAGTTAAATGGTACTATTTTTAGGGTTGATCAGAAAGTAGATAAATTGCAATTTTGGATTATGGCTTCTGCTGTCGGTGCAGCAATAAATATTATGGTTAATTTGATTAAGATAGGATAAGGTGATTAAATGAAAAAAGAATTTACAAAGATGGATTATTTTTTAGCTGGCTGTATGGGAGTGTGCTTAATCTCTTATATTGCTAGTTGTTTTATAGGTAGTCCTATTGAAAACATTAAGGATATGATTTCATATTTCGGCGTTGGTTTAGGACTTACTGGTGGTGTTTCAGCTATTTCTAGTAAATTTAATAAATCAGAAGGTGAATAATATGAAAAGAATCGTTACAGCAAGCGGTCATGGTGGCAGAGATATTGGAGCAATTAATGGTAAAATATATGAGAAATATTTAAATTGGGATTTAACTATGGAATTTAAAAATATAATGGAAAAAAATTTCATATGCGAAATAATAAATATTCAACCTTCTATGACTAATCCTAATGTAGATTTTAAACAAGATTTATATCAAACAATAGAAATAGCAAATAGACTTCACAAAATTAAACCTATTGATTTATACTTATCATTTCACACAAATTCAGCCACAGATAAAAAGGCACATGGTTATGAATCATTTGTACATCCAAACGCAAAAGGAAAAATTTCCGATTCCTATAGAAATCAAATTCATCAACATATTATGCAATTTTTAAAGCAATATAATATCACAGACAGAGGTAAAAAATATGCTAATTTCGCAGAAGTAAGAGAAACATATATGCCAGCTATACTTTTCGAGGATTTATTTATATCAAATGAAACAGAATTAAATTTACTTTTAGATGAAAATTTTATTCATAAGTTAGCTAATGAGTATGCTTATATTGTTAGTGTTGTTTTGGGTTTAGAAAGAAAATAATAAAAAATATGGGGTATAACTTATACCCCATAAAAATAGTTCTATAAATAATTTTTAATTCCATATTTTAACTGACATTCTTTAGTTAAATAACTTCTATCTATTTCTTTTCTTGTAAAATTAATTGGTGGTATTACCTTTGTATCAAATACAGTGTATTGACTATTGTTCGATCCTGTATTAACTATACATTTTGCATGAAATCTTTTTGTATCAAGCATTTCTCTAAGGGTAAATGGTTTAATCTCTTCTTCAAAATATCTTACATTATCTATTGAAGTATTATAGAGCATATAATTTGTACCTGCTGATTTAAGTGTACTGAGAATATCTTTAAAATCACTTGGTTTATGAGCAGAGAAAACAAACTTAGTTTTATATTTCCTAGATTCTCTAAGAGCAAATTCAAGCACAGCACTAGCAGAAGGGTAACGATGTATTTCATCTATTATTACATTAGACATATTATTCCCCTGTCTCCCTAAGACAGAGAGCCATATTTTAGATAATAGAAATGTTGACATTGTATTTATGGTATTGTCGCTGAGTTTAGTTTGTGGCATACGACATAATATTAAATATCCATTATCTGAAAAATATCTAAAGTTTAATTCTGTCTTAGATGTATATGAAAAAAGATTTGATAATATATAATCACCAAGTATTAAATCAATCCTATCAACAATACCTTTAATATCGGTAAAATTTGTTTCTTTTCCATTTTTATCTAACATCAATAAATCCTTCACTATCTTACTATCCTTAGATAATTTACTTTCCTTTATGAATTTATGCCTAAAATCATAATCAATAAGGCAATTCAAAACATCCATTATGGTAGTTTGACGATCTAAACTAAATACAAGTAGGCCACAGGCATTTAAATATCTTTTCATCCTTGGGCTTAATTTCTGCTGCACATTATCTGATACCAATGAATCAAGAAATAGAATTAACTGTTGTGTTATAAAATTACTGATTCTTAATTTCTCTGATTGTGATAATTTACCATTTAATTTAATCTCATTCCATAATAAAGGTATAATGTAATCTGTATTACTAAAATCTAAATCAATAATTTTCTTATCATCAATATTCATACAATAATCTCTTACCTTTGTGCTAAACTCACAATTCTTTATTCCATCAAGTATAAAAACACTTTGGCCTTTTTCAAATGCAGAGATAGAATAATTAATCATTGCTTCAGTTTTGCCTGATCCCATTATTCCACAGGATGCTAAAGGCAACGTGGCAATATTAACATCTTTCATATTCCATGAAGCAATTTTAGTTAATCCTTTATATTTAACTTCTCCTATAGGTATTCCATCTTGAAACAATTCACTTGGCAGGTTAATTTCTTTTGTATCAATTGATTCAATGATAGAATATTCTTTCTGATAGTATCCAGATGGTAACTGCATGAACACAGCGATTTCTTTAGCTGAATAAATATTTTTAGTAAATTTAGGCATTTTCCTAAGAGTATTTTTTGGTTGAAACTTTTTGTCTATAACAATCTCATTATCTCCTGCAATATCTCTTAAGCACACTTCTATACTTTTCCCTATCTGCAATTGTTTTACTGCATCGTCTGATTGAACAAATACTCTAATCATTGCATTGAATAAATCATAGTTAATTTTTTGGTTCGTATAACTAGAAAATATAGGCTTAACTTTCTTATCAATATCTTCAGTTTTCATTTCAAACAAACAATCAAGAACAGCAAAAATCATATCTAAAATAAAAGGTATTACATTAAAAATTTTATCTATTACAGTTTTATTTTGAAATTTATTACCACTTTTATTATACTTATTTTTACTATTTTCTAAAACTTCCTTCTCATATGAATCTAGGGGACCAAGCAATATTTCTAATATCAATATATCACTTTCTTTTATGTCTTTAGAGATACTTAATAGGGAAGGTATAGGGTTTTCGCTCCTCATATCAGCTTGAATTGATTTAAAACTTTCCTCTTTTTGCATAAAATTAAACTGCATTGTTTTACTTAAATCTAATACATTCAGACAATCAGAACAAGGCAATATGGTTATGTTTGGGAATGATTGAAAATATCTTTGCTTAAGAAATTCATTTGTAAGCGAAGGCAGACCAATATGAAAAGAAATTTTATCATTTTGAAACATGATTATATATGAAACTATTTGCTTCCTATTGTATAGTAATTTTCTATCCTTAAATTCAAATCTATCAAAGAATGATTTATATACTGTGCTGTAAATAGAATTTATTAACTTTATATTCTTCAATCCATTTTCAACTGAAATATCAGGGATAATTTGATTAAATTGCATCGTATCAGCGAATACATGGAAATAAGAATCAAAAGGTATTGATTTAATCGTTTGGCTGAAAGAAATACTATCACCTCCAGGGTGTAGCACATTGCGGAGTTCTTCAAAAAAGATTGACTTTATCTAAATATCACACTCATAAATCTAAAAATACTATAGAACATACAAGAAAAATATAGATAATTAACATATTTTCTTCTATTCATCATTACACAGTAACAACTAAATACGATAACAATAATACATACACAGCTAAATAAATCGTAAATTATAGGCAAACTAAATGCTTTCGGCAATATAGCATCATATATTTTACCTGATATATAGTCACACATACTTTCAAGTGTCATAATATCACACCTTAAAATTTTAAATTTGAAGCAATATTATCAACAAGCGAAGTAAACCCTTGGGTGAGTCTTAGGGCAATATAACCGATAGCTGCCCATTTTATAGAATCTACACCAACAACATATTGCTTTCTCATAATATAGAAAGCACCATAGACCACTGAGCAAGAAAATATTATTTTTCCAATATCAATAAGAATAGGCATGATACCAGAATTAAAAGCTGTAGATAATTCATTATTGTAACAAAATCCATATACAGGAAATATTAACATAGATGTAATAAATACAGTAGAAGTTATAATTTTCTTCATATATAATCCTCCTACTTGTTTTTTACTCTTTTGTATATAAAATAAATAAGCAATATCGCACAAACTAATTCACCATAATTAAAAACATGATTTAGAAAATCCATTAATTTACACCTTCTTATATGAATATTTTAAATCGGTATGGGTAAAATACTATCAACAACAATCAAGCATGGAGGAAATAATATGCCATTTATTTTAGCAGGAGTAGCATTAATAGATACAGTAGCAAGAATTATAGGTGTTTATTAAATAAAAAAGACAGGATGCCGTTAATCCTGCCGTTGGGTATAAAAAGCCTAAGTTATTTTATAAATAAAATATATGCTAGGGCATAGCAGAAATATACCAATATTTAATTGTAATTTATGGTAATTTAAAATATCAGTTCTTAGGAATCTTCCATTGGATTTTTTCATTGGGAGATTTTTTTGTTGTTGATGTAGGAGTTTTTTGCGTATCTTTTGGAGTATCAATTGTATGAGTTTCAGGTGTAACTATTGGTATATCATTTGTAGTATTTTTGTTTTGGAGTGCTGTGTAACCAGCTCTTAGTAGGTCACGAATAATCCTACTCTGATTCTTGTGGGACTGGATGAAATCAATTAAGTATTTATCATACTCTGAACTTAAGTTAAAATTGAAGCGAATTTTTATCACTTCCTTTACGTTTATTTATATGATTAAATATATGCATTTTTGTATGCAGTAATGACATGTATATAATGGTAAAAGGTATTTTTAATAGTATTTTGACAGACTACTTGATTTTTTGTAACGACTACTTTATAATTATTGTATTGAGTATCAATAGCAAGTGGTTAATAGTGCTACATAATGTATATAGCTTCGGGGCGGGTAGTTCAGTGGTAGAACGCTTGCTCGACACGCAAGAGGTCGTTTTGACTGAACAAATGTAGCACTTAAAGTCAATAATATCAAGGGTTTGAGGCGATTCACATAACAAGTGTTCACACTTAGACCTGATAAAGATATTTATAACCACTTTCTGTTTGATATTCAAAATATCAATTGGGAGGTGGTTTTTTGCTGTTAAAATTTGCTATTAAAGATTTCATTGAAGACAGGGAATTTAAGAATTTGTCAAAAGTAACAATAGATGGCTATCACAGAACAATTCAAGAATTCCATGATTTTTGTGTTCAGAGAGAAGTAGTTGATTGCTCAGATATCACTGCTTCAACAATTAAATCCTATCTGCTTCATTGTCAGAAAGATAGGATTAATAATCCTACTAGCATCAATCATAAACTTCATAATCTCAAAATCTTTACTAATTATATGGAGGAAATTGGAATTTATAACGAAAAAAATAATCCTGCTAAAAAAATTTCCTATCTCAAAACAGATATTAAAATTGAGATCTTCACTAATGATCAGATTAAGCAGATGTTGGGTTATTATCAACGCCTTAAATTTAGACATCAAACTTTTTGGGCTTATCGTGATTATTTTTTGATCACAACACTTTTATCCACTGGAATAAGATTAGGTGAGGCAATAAACCTAAAATGGGATGATATAGACATTCAGAATCAGTCTATGACAGTCTTTGGTAAGAAAAGAAGTTTAAGAAGTATTCCAATAACTTCAAAATTGATTAAAGAAATCTGTGAATACAAAGTATTTGTTCAGCAACAATTTGAACACAAAAATATTGAATTTGTATTCACGAACAGAAATAATGAACAACTTACAGTAAATGGTGTTAAATGTATATTTAAACGGTTGAAGACTAATATGAATTTCAAAAATGTTAGATTGTCGGCTCATACTTTTAGACATACATTCTGTTCAAGTATGATAAAATCTGGATGTGATTTGCTGAGTTTACAAAGAATGATGGGACATGCAAATTTAAGTATGCTGAACAAATATTATGCTTTGTGGGGAACTTCTTTAAAATCTATCAACGATAAGCATAATCCATTAAATGGAATAGATTTATAGGAGGATGATATAATGCCTACAATTAACTCCTCACTGGCTGTCAGACAAGCGTTAACATTATTCAATACTGATACATTAGTTAATATCTGCTTTACTGAGTTAAAAGCACAAATCACTAAATCTTTGCAAAATGATATTGAAGTTGACAATAAGCAGATCAATCTGCTTAATCAGCTTGCAACAGAAGTATATGGAAAAAATATTGAATATATTATCCAAAATAACAGATTGGGATTTATTGCAAATGGAAAATTCCAACAGTGTTACGGAATGATATAATTGCAGATTATTGTGTGTGGAGTGCCAAAGTTAATATGCTCCACACACAATAAAACGCCTTTTTAGACGTTAAAATTGAGAGGAGGTTATATAGTGGATGATAATTGGTCTAAGTGTCCCAGATGTGGTTCTTCTTCTGTTCAATCAGTTAGCAAATGGTTACTATCAATAGCATTATTTCTATCTGCCGGTATATTCGTTTGGATACCGTTTTTGTGGTTATTAATTCCGGTAGTTTTAGTTCTTTCTGCTTTATCTTTTCTTGCAGCTTTTTTCGCTAAAAGTATTTGGCAATGTCAGGACTGTAAGCATACGTGGCCTAAGAGTTAGTTTTAAAAAATACTCTCTTATCCTTTTTCAATAGTTTTTAAGACCATCTAACGTTACGTTAGTGCTTAAAATTCAAGCAGGGGTATTTGAGAGTATTTTACAACCTTCTTTAATATTTAATCTCTTACATACTTAATAAAATCTCCAGGTTCACAAGATAAAGCACGACACAATTTATCAATAGAGTCAAAATCCATACGCTCCGTTTTATTGTCACGTATCAATGTTAATGTGCTTCTGGACATGCCTGTTAGATTGGATAGTTCAGATATATTTATATCTTTTTTAAGTAATAATTCTTTCAAAGTTATTTTTATCATATAATAAATCACCCCACAATTTACTAAAATGTATTGACAAGCATACATACATGGTATAAAATAAGTGTACGGTAAGCAATACACTTAATGATTAAACATAAGTATATCATAAGTGTAGTTAAAATAACAATAATAAATAGGAGGAGAATTATGGAAAAAGCATTTGTAATCAAAGACGAGCAAGGTAATTTTGTAAATCTAATGGGTTTAGGTATAATTGACAATGAGTGGTACTATTCACGCTCTACAGGCTTAACTCCAGGGGTAAGATTTTACACTAATCCTGAACGTGCAGAATCTATTTGCAATAATTTTCAGGCTATAAGTGATAGGTATGGATTTAGTAAGACTTTTTCACTTGCTTCAGTAGATATTAATGAGATTCCTGAAGGGAAAACCATTTGCAATAGAATTTTCCCTAATATGCAAGAAATCAAGGGTTATTTCATCAAAGACAGCTTTAATTGCTTTGGTGTCAGTCTAGGATTATCAGTAAAAAACATGGATGGTTCTGGACTTGAATGGACTTATGTTGCTAGTAAAAATGCAGACAAATGGCATGGTAATAAGAATTTAGCATTAGCAGAAATTCAACGATTAGAAGAATTAAATGCAATTGCTGGAATTGAAGGGTTAGCTTGGGAATTAGTCTATGCTAGTAGAAAAGAATTCCCAAATATTGATGATAAATCGTTAATATTAAACAACGATATACCTGTTGGGTGCATCGGCAAACACAAAAAAGCTGAAAGAGAGGTTAGAAAAAAATATAAGACTATTTTTTCTGATATTGAAAGGGATTTCAGGGGAAAAAGAGAATTGCAGAAGAAGCAATTAACAGTAGGATAGGGGAGATTTATATGAGCAGCAAAATTATTAAATTTCCTGGTGTACAGCAGCCAGTACAGCAGCCGGAGACAGATTCGGAATTTGAACTGAATCTTCTAGAAGATTCATATTGTGAAATTACTTTAGAAGATATTCCAGATGTTGATGAAATAGATTACCAATATGAAGATAACCAAGATTTTATCAGCAATGATAAATGTTATAAATGTGGGAAAGAAATTGATTTTACTGCCCATCAGCATGAGCAATCGTGGTATTTTGTTAAAGGACAAGCAGAGTATGGGAGCCAGTTAGATGGAAGTGAAATATCTATTTGGGTCTGTGATACTTGCTTAGTTTCCTTCTTGGGTAGTAAATAATCCCTAAAATAGAAAAACCAGCCTTTTGAGCTGGTAGTAAAATACTTTGAAATATGCAGAATTAACTTGTCCTAGCAAGCATGGACAAGATATTCTAAATAATTAGACAATTAAGTAGTTGACAAGCAATATTAGATGGTGTAAAATTCACTGGCAAGCGTAAAAAGGGTTTATTAGAAATATTTACGCTTGTTTTTTTACACCAAAGGAGTGATGCTATTTGATTCTGCTTAATTAACATAAACATCATATGTACTGTAGTTCAATTGTAACGAAAAAAGATTAGTATGTCAATAACAATTTATTTATTTTAATAATGCGTAATTGGCAATTATAGTAAATGTAAATATTTAGTAAATTAATTAATGAGAAATGGAGGAATAATAATATGAAAATACAAGTTATCTGTGAAAATTGCGGAAAAATGGTGGAGCTAGTACCAGAAACTCAAGGCCAACTGGCATATGTGCATAGTAAATTATGGAGTAATGAATTTTATGTCAGTGATACCGTTATAGAATGTTCATCAACTGACGATATCGAGGAAATATCAGATTTTGATGATATTACTATTGATAAAGAGTTAAAAGAGGTAAGAATTGATTGTAGAGATTGTGGTAATTATATCGTTCTAACTGATTTTGGTAGATAGTTTCATTGTGCTATTAGGGGTAGCAAAACCTACCCCTAACCATAATAATAAAAATAGAGGAGCAAAATGAATATTAACAATTTAGATGTTCGATTATTGCGAAGAATTGTCACAGACGTTAAAAATGAGTGCTTGGATAGAGTTATTGATGTAATTCTATACGGTAGTTATGTAAAGGGTACAGCGACCCCAAACTCTGATATAGATATTTTGGTTATTTTAAAAGGTAGTTTGGAGAAACCAAAAGACTTTGAAAATGTTCCAGTTACAGACTTCGAAACCATGTGGGAAAGGCATAATAAATTAATTCATTTGTGCTATATTGCCGAAGCTGATTATCTAAACGGCAAGGAGAAAGAATTTAGAGATGTCACTAGTTATGGAATTTCAATAATGAGCATTTAAAGAATTAAAATCAATGGGTGTTTCTGTAAGATAACTAAACATTATCACATTAGGTAGCCAGGGCAACATAAATGGCTACCCCTTAGTTCTTTGAAAATTAAACAATAAATTAAACCAAATTAAAGGGAGGAGCAAGTTAAACTTATTTATAATAGGAGGAGAAGTATTAATATGCAAAACAAACAGGTTCAAATTTACAGTGTAAACACTAAGAGTTTTTATTTTCAAGAGGAAGAATTAATTAGAAGAACAATTGGAAAATTAAATGGTAAAATTAAAACAATCCAGCAATATAGGCTACTTGAATATTTGGACGATAAAAAGAAACCTGATAATGTTTTTGAATTTATTCAAAAGAAACAATCAGATGATAAATTTAGATATTATGTAAATAAATTTTATAAGAAAAATAAAAAAACAGTTAAATCTAAAGGATTTAAAGATTTGTTAAAATGCAATGATAACTATAATAAATATAAAAATGAGTTAAAACAACAAAATAAATTATTAAAAGGACTATTGGAATCAAATGATTTAATTAGAGAGTTAAATCCTGATAAACTATCAAAATACAATATAGTGGCAATGCATGATTCTTATTTAACTAGAACATTAGAATTAGAAATCAGTAAGTTATCAACAGATTTGTTTATCGTTGAAATATTTCATTATTCAGTGTTTAAGCAGTTAGTTAGAAATGGATTTACATACTTAGGAGAACAGTATATTTTTTTTACAGCAAGTGCCGGACAGATCAGGGTAAAGCGAATCGTGATGATTAAAGAAAAAGTATGGGAACAGCATAAAAATACATTAATGTGTGGGTTAACTGTCGAGGATATTAATAATTCAAAATTTACTATTGATGATGAAGAGTATTATGGTTGCAATATCAATAAATACTTAAGTTATTTAGCACTCTGTACAGGTGCAACAGAAAAATGGGATAAATTCGATATTGATAAGGCTATCGTAATAGATGATTTTGAAACACTGGTTGCTGGTGTTGTTGATTATATTGATAATGAAACATTCATAGCTGAGAGAAGAATAATGGGTATTACTATTACTCATTCGGATGGCTGTGGGTGGATGCTCCCAAGTGTTTCAAAGAAAAACTTTATGGTCCGCTTACCTTGGGTGAAAGGCTTACTTACGAGTGCGGACTATTTATCCTACTGTAAAGATTATAACAACGGCAATTATGAAGTTATTGATATTTATGGTAAGGAATGGGATTTACTTAAAGATGATATTAGGTATGTGTTTTTTAAGAGCCAATTCAAGATGCACAACTATTATAAAAGTTGGCAAGACTATAAGGATAAATTCAAAGATAATAAATGTCATGCTTCGATATGCAATATAGAACCTAATAAAAATGATTTTAAAAATAAGAGCGTTCCCTATCAAATGTGGCAGACATTGACAGATATAACTGATGATGAACTAGAGTGTTTGACTGATAATACATTTGATTACTTAATGAGAGCATGTACTAATCGTGATTTTATGCTAAATATTTTAGGTGTTAACAATAAAAATAAGACATATCTTCAGCAAGCAATATCTATATATCCTGAAATGATTAAAGAACCTCATGTAAATCAAGAGTTAAGAAGTATTGTTAATTCAAAGAAAAATGAAGCTAAATATGGTAAATTTGAAATTGGTGATATTGCTAAATACACATTCATAATTCCTGATATATTTGCATGGATGCAATATAGTTTAGGTGGCATAAAGAATCCAGAAGGATTACTCAAAGATGGAGAAGTGTCATGTAGGCTGTACAAGGACGAAGAAGAAATTTCAGTTAATAGAAACCCCCATCTATTTAAGGAATGGGCAGTAAGAAAAAATATATGTGATTATACAAATGAAAACTGGTTTACTACAAATGGAGTATATACAAGCTGTCACGATTTAATCAGTAAACTCATTATGCATGATAACGATGGGGATACCGCTTTGGTAATAAAAGGGAAATTGGTTGAGATAGCCAAAAGGAATATGAAGGGTATTGTGCCACTTTATTATAAAATGAGTGTTGCGAAACCAGATATAATAAATCCTGATAACGTATATTTTTCACTTACTACTGCCTTTAAATATTCAAATATAGGTAAGTATTCTAACAAGTTAACTAAAATCTGGAATAGTGATATTAAAACTTTTGATATTGCTGAAGATGATAAAGTTGAAAAAATTGAAGTATCTAAAGCAATTGTTGCTCAAAATAATTTCTCTATAGATGCTGCAAAAACTTTATATATGCCAAAAATACAAGGTTATATGGTAGATATAGTAAAATTAGTAGATAAAATTAAAATGCCATACTTTTTCCAGTTTGTGAAGAAAGAGTATAAAGGCAATGTTGAAAAAATAAATAATTCTACTGTTAATAGGATTTGCAAAAAAATAGAAGCTATACCACAACAAAAATATAAATTTGATAATATTGGAACATTTAGATATGATAATTTACTGAGAAACAAAAAAATAGAGATTAATTCTATTGTTGCTAATGAATATGATAAATTAAATAATGAGATGCAAAAATATTTCTTTAAGAATAAATTAATGACAAAACAAGAAATATCTATGATAGCATGGGATGATTTAAGACGTAAATTTAGATTATTCTGCAAAGCTGAAAATATTAAATATGAAGATGCAGTAGATATGGTTATCAGACATATCTATAAAACTGATAGAGATTGCCGGAAAGAATTTTTGTTCAATGTTTTCGGTGATGTAATAGTTGATAATTTGAAAAATAATATTGGTACTGATAGTATGACATGTTCTGTGTGTACTAGAAGGACAAAGAGAACATCAAATAGGCAAACGATGTGTCCAAGTTGTGCTGATAAAGCTAAAAAGGAAAAGGATAGAAAGAGGAAAAAGAAAAATTCCGCATTTCAAAACCTATTATAAATTATTGATATTTAAGGGTTTATGAGTGTTTTTCAAAGACTTTTAAATTCATAGAAATTATTATAAAACACTAATATATAAGGGTTTTGTGGCATTGTTTCACTTTATACAATATGAGAAGGAATAGTAGGAGTGCATACTTAGTTTTATCACGATTGACTATTATTCCTTTATTATTTCAAATATTAAAGTTTTCCATAATAAATATTCTCCTTTGCCTTTACTCATAAATCAGTTGAGTAAAGGCAATAAAAATTTTTTTCGCTTGACAATAATATGAATTTAGTATAGAATATTTGATTTTAATTTTATGAGTTAGAACCAGCCGGTAAAACGGATTATATGGAGGAGATGGATATGAGCGAACAAGTGAAATTAATTTTTACAGGTAAAATGGCTAGAGCATTGCTTAGAAAAGGTTTTCAGATAGTCGATGTAAAGCCAAATAAAGATTTTCCAGAGAGAACAGTTTTTGTTTTTAGAAATGATATAGGATTAAAAGAAGAGATACAAAAATTATCTAATTAATCAATCAAAAATACAAAAAAGAAAGGGATAAGGCAATGAAAAGAATCAGTGAACTTATTTCAACTAATAATGTTTTAAGCTGGGAGCCTAATGATATTATAACCATTAGTGCTGGAACTGGAAGAGGAAAAAGTTATTTTATCAAAAATATCTTGTATGATTTATGCAAACAAAATAACAAAAGAATACTGATGTTAGTACATAGAGTTAATTGCAAAGATCAATTTCAAAGTGAAATAGAGCGTGATTGTAAGACTGATATTATTCAGATTGTGACATATCAAAAATTAGAAGCTATGATACATAATTATAGAATTCATTTTGATTTCTCAGAATACGAATATATAGTGTGTGATGAATTCCATTATTTTCTAAGTGATGCAAGTTTTAACATAACGACTGATCTATCGCTTAATGAAATATTATCACAAGATATAACAAGAATTTTCATGTCAGCAACTGGTGACTATATGAAAGGATATATCAACAATAGTAAGAAATTAAAAACAATTGATTATGAATTGCCAAATGATTATAAATATATAGCTGAATTGACATTCTATAATAATGATGAAACTTTAGAAAAATTCATTGAAGAAGCAATAGAAAAAAATCAAAAAGGTATATTCTTTATACAATCAGCAAAGAAAGCATATGAATTAAGTAAGAAGTATAAAGATTATTGCTTATTCAATTGTAGTAAGAGTAATAAAGATGGTTATTATAAGCATGTAGATGAAAAGAAAATAGAAAATATGTTAATCAATGAGAAATTTGAAGAATTAATATTAATAACAACAACCTGCCTTGATGCAGGGGTTAATATTAATGATATTGACGTTAAACATATTGTATTAGATGTAATTGATACTGGAACATTAATTCAATGTCTAGGAAGAAGAAGAATTCAAAACGATGATGATAAAATTTATGTATACATTAAGAATATTAGTAATCACCAATTAGCTGCAATTAAAACACAATTAAAAAATAAAATTTATAAAGCTGAATTTCTCAAGAAGCATACAGTTAAAGAATATATCAGAGAATTCCCCAGGTCTAATGATTATAGTAATATTGTTTATGATGTTATTACCAATGAGGATGATAAAGGTACAAAGAAATATAATGAATTAATGTATTTTAAATGTAAATTAGATATTGGTGATATTGCATTAATTAATGAATACGGAGATTATGGTTATTGTAAATACATAAAAAAAATATTAAATCACAAAAAGAAACATAAAATTATTGAAGAAGATTATAAGAAGGATAGATTAAAAAAATATTTAAAAAGTATTGTCGGTAAGAGATTATTCAAAGAAGAACAGAAAGAATTGATTAATCTTATAGATTTAAGAGTTGATAGTAAGCAACAAAGAAGCTATTCAAAGTTAAATGAAGGACTAAAAATGATTAAATTAAAATTTATGATTATCCCTAAAAAGACTGATAATACTAGGTTTTGGGTAGTTGAAAACTATAATTAACGGGACAAAATTTGCGGAAACCTATAGAGACTTTTCGCCAATATTGTCCCTAGAGATTAAAGAAAAGTCAATAATAACAACTATTTATGGTTATTTAATCATAAACAAAATTATTGATTGGATGGATAAACAATTTTCGTTAACGAAAATTTTTATACAGCCATTTTAATATTTTGAATGTAGCTTGCGGAATTCAAAATATTAAAAGCAATGCCATAGGCTAACTATTAATTAAAAGTTTAATCTATATTGTTCAAAATTAAGTTGTTTTATTTTTTGTTCGTGCTTCGCACTCCAAAAAAGTAAAAGCAAAATTTTTCACTTGGATTGATTAAGGTATCCTTAAAATAAAGTAAATACATTAGAAGGACTAGGAAAAAAAATTCGCTGTCACTCAGTAATACAACGAGCGAAGTTTTACGCTGAGTGTTTTGATGGAGGAGGTGTAAATGTGTCTTATGCTTACTTTTTAGCTGGAATAGCAATTGCTTGTCTGATTGATATTTCAATTAGTTTACGCAAAATTAAAAATAAATAGGAGGATGATTATGTATCAAAAATTATTGTTAAATATGTTCGATATAATTCAACAAAATAAGATAATGATAGAAAAAAACAATGAAAAGTTATTAGAATTAAATGATGAAATTGTTAGGTTAACTAAGTATAGAGATAAGTATAAAGATGATAATGTATATAATATAGCTACATTGAGAAATATTCCCAAAAATAAGATATTAACTTCAGAAGAAATTCATCAACGAATTAAGGATATTAGAGAAGGTAGAATAGACTAAATTTATAGAAAATTTAATAATTTATAAAAGTGTTTATAAAGTGTTGATATTAAAGGGTTTGGAGGTGATTATCAAAGTATGTTAATGGCTAAATTTTAGGGTTATTTGGGGAGCTAAATTTGATTAGGTATAAGTTTAGGTGTAAGGATTTTAAGTGTCTTATTTGGGGCTTAAATTGATTTTTCAGGTGAAGTCGCTATGACTTCGACTGTTTAGTATGGTAACTTAGTTTTACCATTAGGCTGTAGAGTACAGCCTAGTCGATAATAACGACATGGTTATATTAAAGCATTCCTCAAAATGAGGGGCCGGAGGAATTTTTACATGGGGCTGTGCTCTAGGGGTACATACCTGAAAGTGATATTATTTGTATCAGGTCGTTATCTGTTTGTTGCATAATAGAATAGGACGAAGTTGCAAATGAAATTCCCCCACTGGTGCCTGGGCAAAAGTTTTGCAATAGTGAGGAATTTTAACTTGCAAAAAACATCGTTATCGTTGTGACCGACAGCGGTCACAATTTAAGTATCAACGTAACATTGATTACATACTAATTTATTTATTAAATTAGAAATTAAGACTGTCCATTTTTGGGTAGTCTTTTTTATTTTGTAGGAGGAGGTGAAAATATAAAAAAGAATCGTTCAAAATTTAATGTAGATAAAAACAAGCAAAACCGTACATATAACAACATAACCTTTGATTCAGAATTAGAAATGAAATATTACCGGGATATAGTTTGTGTTGGACTTAAAAATAACACAATTAAAGATTGCCAGCTTCAAGTTAAATATGAATTGCAGCCAAAGTTTAAATTTAAAGGTAAGAATATTTTAGGTATTAACTATGTTGCGGACTTTGTTCTAACTTATGCTGATAATTCAGTTATAGTTTGGGATGTTAAGGGGCTTGCAGATGCTACAGCCAAATTAAAGAAAAAATTATTCCATTATAGGTATCCAGATATTGATTATCGTTGGATCGGATATTCAATGCGTGATGGTGGTTGGTTGGAATATGATGAGATTCAGAAAGCAAGGAATAAGCGGAAGAAAGAGAAGAAGTTAAATATTAGAAATATGAAAAATTTAAAGGTACTGGCAGGGTAGACATTAAGGCCATCATTGGCCTTTTTTATTTTTTTGTGGGAATCAAATAAAATCCCACAATAATCATATCTCAAAATGAGGTTAAAGTCAAATTAAAAATTAATAGGAGGAGATTTTATTATGAGTAAAAAGTTAAAGTTTGAAGAAAAGATTGGTGTTTATGCGTTGATTGATAGGGTTAACAATGAATTCAAGTATGTTGGTTCTGGAGATTTGGAGTCAAGGGAATCAAACCATATTAGTTTGCTTCGACATGGTAAGCACAAGAATAAAGGTATCCAGAGTTTATTTAATTCTATTGACGAGAGAAATTTGCAGTTTGAAATTATTGAGTATTGTGATGAAACTGATTCATTGAAGAAAGAAAAGTATTACAAAAAATTGTTAAAAGATACTGTTTTGAATATTAGAGAGATACATAAGACTGAAAAGAAAATTAGGACACCAGAAGAAAAAGAATTGCATAGACAAAAGTGGAGTGAAATGTTTTCCGGTGAGAAGAATCCTAATTGTGTAAAATTGTCAAGAGTATTAGCCGGAGAGATACTGTGGATCAAGCAGAATACTAATTTGAAACATAAAGAAATAGCTGAGATGTATGATGTTAGTACAAGTATGGTTAGCAGGATAGGCGTTAGGAGATGGAAAGATGTTTTACCAGTTGTTCCGTTTACTTATAATACAAGAGCAATAGAAGAATCTAATAAGAATGAAATTATGGATATTTTTGAATTTATTAATTGTGCGAGCAAGATTAGTTAGGAAGGTGAAATGGTGGATAAGAAAAGGATATATTCAGTTAATCTAATGGCTTATTTGATTTCTCAGGGGATTAATGATTATGACCTAGTAGAAGACGAGGATAAACCAGGGAAGTATTATATGGTTGTTGGTCAGGATATTTCTGAGTTAAAAAGCACATATAAGAACGATAAAAATTTACATAAGTTTCTAAATAGTTTCAAGTTTGTGAGAAAGGAAATTCTAAAGAGGAAAAGGGTTAGTTAGTTTAGGTGATTAAGGTTGTTGCATGAATTTGTGACAGCCTTTTCACTTTATTTTAAATAAATATATTTGATAGAGGAGAAGATAACTTATGTCACTAGATGATTTGTTGGTAGTCTATAAAGAGTTGATGAAAGCTCATATTAATTTACTTGATAAAGATATATTTGTTGGTGATATTCAAGATTTAATTAAAGAAGTTATTAATGATATTGATGAAAGTGATGATTGGTGTGAAGGGTGTTGTAGGTATTTGGGTTGATTAGAGGACTGCTTAAAATTTCCTTGTCCTAAAATGGTGGACATGGAAGTAATCAATATAAGAATGTGCAGAACGGAAATAATTTCCCTTCAGCAAAAACTCAATCTGATTTAGCAGAACAGATTCAACTGTCAAATGAGTTAAAGTTTATGTTGGTCAGTGTTATATGACAAGATAGTTAATAAATTAATTACTTACAATGTCGATATTTGTTGAAATATTTGTAAAGGATAAACCTTCTTTTTGTTGAAGTATATAAACAGAGGGGGGTGAAAATGGTGGTAAAAGATTTTGATTTTGATTTTGGTTTAAATGTTTTTGTTGATAAGAACAAGGAAGTAATTGAGTTAAAGAACAGGCATCTAGGTGAAGTCGTAGAAAAATTTGAAGAAATTAAACATGAGTGTAAAAACAAAATAAATACTTCTAATCAAAACCAAACACTATATTTAACTGGAGTAGTTGATGGTATGGATTTTATTATAGGGTTACTTAGAAAATACAATGAAGGAATGAAAGGTTAAGAGCCATTTGGCTCTTTTTTATTTGTTTAATTTATTAAGTGAGGTGATTAACATGGCAAGTAAAGCTGGTAAACCGATGAAATGGAATAATCCTGAAGAATTAAAGAAATATATTGATGAATATTATGAGTGGACTAAGGTAAATGAAAAACATATCACTGTAACAGGATTAGCTTGGTGGTTAGGTTGTAGTAAGCAGACTATTCAGAATTATGAGCATAGTGAAGAAAATGGATGGTTGAAAAGGTTGAGTGATAAGGAAAAGAAAAAATATGTGGACTTGATTAAGGATACGAAGAGATATATTGAGATGGAATATGAAGAACGCTTATACAATCGTAGTAAAGCCACAGGCGGTATCTTTTCTTTAAAAAACCTGTACGGATGGGTAGATAAGCAAGAGATAGTCCAGACAAACAAAGAAATTATTGTTGATATAATTGATGATGAGGTTAAATAGTACAATACACGTTCACAAGGGTAGGGTTGTGATATGTAGCAAGGTACATATTAATAATAAGCTATGATGATAGATATAATCATAGCGAAATTAATAGTCATTGATAAGTATATGAAGTTCCGATAATAAATCTTATGTAAACTAGATATATGACTGAACATTCAAGAAACATAGGTATAATCATGGGTACAAGGTTTAGATAATAATTATGCTGGATTATTCAGAAGAATGAGCAATAAATCGGACTACTTTAATAGTATTTATATTATTCTAGCATAATTAATTTAGTATTTGTATTGATAGAGTAAGTAATAAAATCAGTATGAAATATTTCTTTTGTGCTAAGTGGTTGGGGAAATAAAAAATAAATTTTCAAAATTAGGAATATTTTATAAAAATTTTTAGACCCCACCCCCCTCTAATTTTGAAAAAAATTTTCCTCGATATACCAAATTTTAATTTTTTCACTCAAAACACCAGGGTTAAAAATGGAGGTGATGCTATGAGTCAATCACAATCACAACTAAAATTTAAAATAACTAAACGTGTTTTCAACGAAACATACTATCCACATCTTCAACAATATGATACTCGTTTCAATATATTCTATGGTGGTGCTGGCTCTGGTTGAGCAAATCCCATTTTGTAGTGCAAAAACTAATCCTTAAATATCTAAAACATTCTAATCGTAAATGTTTAGTTATCAGAAAAATTGCCAACACAATTAGAGATTCAATCTATGCATTATTCAAATCTGTCATATCAGATTGGGGACTTTATAATCAAGTTGAATTCCGTGACAGCTACTTAACAATTAAATTTCAAAATGGTTCTGAAATAATTTTCAGGGGGCTTGACGATTCAGAAAAAATAAAATCAATTGCTAATATTGACGATATTATTATCGAAGAAGCAACAGAATTAACTCTAGAAGATTTCTCACAATTAAATTTACGTTTACGTTCAAGAAATCCATATAATCAAATTCATCTAATGTACAATCCAGTATCAAAATCTAATTGGGTATACAATCATTGGCATATAAGAGAATTAGACACAAAAACCACAAGTATACTTCATACCACATATAAACATAATAAATTTCTTACTCCTGATTATATTCAAACATTAGAAGAAATGAGAGAAACAAATTTTGCCTATTACAAAATATATGCTTTAGGTGAATTTGCTACACTTGATAAAACTATATTTAATAACTGGAAAATAGAAGATTTTGATTATGTTCAACTACTAAAAGAAAATAAAATTCTTAAAGCTGTCTTTGGTCTTGACTTTGGTTACGTCAATGATCCGACAGCTTTTGTTTGTGCTTTAGCTGATGAACCTAATAGAAAACTTTACATATTTAATGAATTTCAAGAAAAAGGATTACTTAATAATGAGATAGCAAAAAAAATAATAAATTTAGGATATGCAAAAGAAAAAATAGTAGCTGATTCAGCAGAACAAAAAAGTATAGAAGAAATTAAAAGATATGGTATTTATAGAATTGTACCAGCCAGAAAAGGTACAGGTTCTATTCTCACTGGAATACAATTTATTCAGCAATTCAAAATAATAATTCATCCATTATGTACTCATATCATTGAAGAATTTCAAAACTATACCTGGAAAAAAGATAGTAATGGAATCTATGTAAATATTCCTGTTGATAAATATAATCATGGTATTGATGCTTTACGATATGCAATTGAAGATATAAATAAGAAAAGACATTTAAGTTTAGTTAAAAAACCTAAAGGGTGGTAAGTATACTTTTTGTATACAGGTATACCAATGTATACCCTAGCAAAATCAATGGTTAAATGTATACATAAATAAGATAAGAAAGTGGGGTGAAATAGATACTTACTGATTTAAACTTTTTACAAATTGGTCAATCATGGCCTCCAGATGATCAGGATACCAGAGAAAGATTAAAAATGTATAATACTAATCGTTTACTATTTAAAGGTAAGCATGATCAAGTATATACAGATTGGGTTAGATTACTTAGAGATGATCAACAAGCAACTATGGAGATCATCTTAAATTGGCATCGTAGACTTACTAAACTTTTTTCTGATCTGCTTTTTGGCGAGCCTCCGAGAATAGTTTCAGGTGATGTAAATTCTCCTGAACAAAATAATCTTGATAGAATAATTGAAGATAATAATTTTATCATGGAATGTTACAAGGTTGCCTTAGATACTTCAAGATTCGCAGATGGATTATTTAAAATTAGATATGATGATAATTATTCTATTATTCAGGCAAACAGTCCAAGCTGTTGGTTCCCTGTAGTAAATCCTTTTAATGTTAGTGATATTCTTAATCATGTTTTGGCATGGACATATACATCAAATAAAACTGATTATTTAAGAGCAGAGATTCACTACAAAGGTAAGATTCAAACTAATACTTATATATTGCAAAAAGATAAAATATCCGAATTAGTAGAATCTACTACACAGAATACAGGTATAAATGATTTTTTAATTGTTCGTGTATCTAATTTAATAACTTCAGAAGATGTGACAGGACATGATGACTATACTGATATTGATAGTATTGTTCAAGAAATTGAGATTAGATTTTCTCAGATCAGTCGGATCTTGGACAAGCACAGTGACCCGAATATGTACGGCCCATCAAGTGCTTTAGAAATAGATGAATTTGGACAATCTTCTTTCAGAGGTGGTAGTAAATTCTATCCTATAGAAAGTAAAGATGATCCTATTCCGGGTTATCTAGTTTGGGAGGGACATCTCGATGCAGGATTTAAGCAAATAGATTATTTGATTGACCAGTTATATTTTCTTAGCGAGACAAGTTCTGCCGCATTTGGAAATATAAAGCAAGGATTAGCAGAATCAGGTTCAGCTTTAAAACGTCTGTTGATGGCAAGTTTAGCAAAAGTTAACAGAATTCGTTTATCTTTTGATCCTCAAATTAAAAAAGTGCTTAAATTAGCTTCTGCATTAGAAGTAGCACAAGGTAAACCAGGAGCAACAAAATTAAACAATGTTTACTTATTTTGGCGTGATGGATTACCTGAAGATGATGGAGAGAAAACAACTATTGAAACACAAAGGTATGGCTCAGGATTATCTTCTTTAGAATCATCTATTAGAAGATTAGATGGATTAGAAGGTCAACAGTTAGATAATGAAATTAATAAAATAAATGCAGAAAAAAAAGCTGATAGTGTTGAACCTCCTAAAATAACATTACCTAATACTGGAAGTGTTGTATAATGGCAATAGATGAAGAGTTAATTAGAGAATCAGAGGATGAAGGAGATAGATTAACAAGTTTATTTGATACTGTTGAAGATTTCATAATTAAAGCATTTACCATTGCCATATCAACAAATATTTTTTTAAAAGGTATTAATAAAGCAAAATCAGATAGTTTAAATATATTGAATGATTTAAGAGGCGAAACAAAATCTTGGTTAGCTGAGGTTATGCCAAAAATATATTTTTCTGGTGTACAATTTGCTGATAAACAGATTAAAAAAGCTGGTGGTACTACTGTTGATATGGGAGAGATTCACTCAATAGCAGTACAAATTGCAAGTGATAGTATATATAATCGTTTAGAGCAACAATTCTTTACTGTTGGCAGAAGGGTAGAAGATATATATAGAAATTTAGCATTGGATCATATAAAGCAAGTTTCAATAGGTAATAAATCATGGCAACAAGGTTCAAGAAACTATTTAAATGATTTATTGAAGAATGGTATAACTGGTTTTCAAGATAGTGCAGGTAGACAGTGGAACATGGGGAATTATACAAAAATGGTTATCAGAACAGGAGTTATGGAGACACATTTAAATGCTACAGCAAATAGATTTGTTGAAAATAAATATGATTTAATAAAAATTTCTAAACATTCTAATCCATGTAAACTATGCAAACCTTGGGAGGGTGAAATATTATCCCTTACAGGTAAAACTGAAGGATATAAGACACTAGATTATGCCAAATCTAAAGGACTTTTCCATCCAAACTGTAAACATGCCTATGGAGCATACTTACCTGAATTAGATAATTAAATTATAAAATTGCCTTTTTTAGTATTTTGTAGGTTAAACAAAAGATCGCAGATGGTGCCAACCATTTAAAAAAGGTTAGTGGAAAATTGAGAGGAGATTGAAATAATGTTAGAAAATTTACTAGGTGCAGAATTATTTAAGCAAGTGCAAGAAAAAATGGGTGATAAGAAATTGATCATCAATGATGGTACATATATTCCTATTGATAAATTCAATGAAGCAAATGAAAGTAAAAAGGAATATAAGAAGCAGTTAGAAGAAAGAGATAAGCAATTAGCAGAATTAAAGACTAAGGCAGTAGGGAATGAAGAACTAACCAAACAGTTTGAAGAGTTGAAATTGAAGAATGAGGAAGCAACTAAGCAATATGAAGAAAAACTTAAGAAGCAAACTTTTGATTTTAAATTAGAAGCAGAACTAAATAAAGCAAAAGGTAAGAATATTAAAGCAATCAAAGCATTGCTAGATGAAAGTAAGATTATTGTAGATGGCGACAATTTAATAGGGTTAGATGATCAACTTAAAGCATTACAAACTTCAGATGGTTATCTGTTTGGAGAAACTACTCCAATTGGTTCAGGAACTAATCCTCCTGGTGGTGGTAACAAAAGTTACACTATGGATGATTTAGGTAAATTAAGTATGGATGATTATATCAAAGCAAGAAATAAATAAAAAAATAATAGGAGGTCATATAATATGGCAAATACATTTTTAACCCCTGATATCATTGCAAGAGAAGCATTAATGGTATTACAAAACAATATGGTAATGAGTAATTTAATCTATAAAAACTATGCACAAGAATTTCAAGGTGCTAAAAAGGGCGATACAATCACGATCCGTAAACCGGCAACATTCAGTGTTAATGAATTCACTTCTGAAATAAGTGTACAAACTGCAACTGAAGGTAGCACATCCATAACATTAGATAAGCATTTAGATGTGTCCTTCAGTGTTACTGCAAAAGATTTAACTTTAGAAATTAATGATTTTTCACAACAATTATTGATGCCAGCTATGGAAGCATTTGCACAAGATATTGATAGTAGAATTGCAATGTTGTATAAAGATATTCCGTACAAATTTGGTACTGCTGGTACTACTCCAAGTGGGGTTGCTTCAATATTAGGAATTCGTAAGAAAATGAATGATAATAAAGTTCCTTTTGCAGGTAGAAATCTTGTATTAGATACCGCCGCTGATGCTAAACTTTTGGAACTTGATACTTTTGTTGAAGCAGATAAATCCGGTAACACTGATGGATTAATGGAAGCTAGATTAGGTAGAAAATTTGGTTTTGATATTTATACAGATCAAAATATCAAAACTCATACTGCTGGTGCTGGTACTGTCTTAATTGATTTGGTAGCAGGTTATGATGTTGGTGCTACTGCTATACACGTTGATGGTGTTACTACTGTATTAAAAGTTGGTGATTTACTTACTATCGGTGGCAACGATTATGTTGTTACAGTTGCAGGTGCATTATCCACTGCCGATCAAGATATTACTATTTACCCTGCCTTGAAAACGGCAGTAGCAAATGATGATGCTGTAACTTTAACTGCTTCACATGCAAGCAATATTGCCTTCCACAAAAATGCTTTTGCTATGGTAAGTGTGCCTTTAGAATTACCGATGGGTACTGACAAAGCTGCTATTGTGAATTATAACGGTTTAGCTTTGAGAGTAGTATATGGTTACAATTTGACTAATAAAGTTGATACTGTATCCATAGATATGCTTTGTGGTTTTAAAACACTAACCCCGGAACTTGCTTGTGTTCTACTTGGTTAATTAGTTATTTACTTAAGAGGTAGTATTAACTACCTCTTATTTTTTATAAAGGGAGGTTTTATATGTCTGATATTATTGATCGTTCAAATAGAAAATTAGGTCAAGCAAGTATTACAAATTCAGCAGGTGATAGAGATGTTTATATCCAAGGATCATTAGGTGATGAAGAAACTTTCGTAAATGCGTTAGCTACAACTTCTTTTATGTTGCAACGCATTCCTGGTACAAACACATACAAGAGATTTGATGGCAAGGTTGTCCCAGTAGATTCAAGTGGGACAGAGATATTCACTGATAGTAATCCTGGTAGTATAAAATTAACTGGTAGTAGAACTGCGGTTATCGCACACCGTACAGCGATAACATCTGTCGATAAAGTACCTGCAATCACAATAACCGCAGCAGACCAACCAGCGACAGCAGGTTCACTTACGGCAGTTGCTCATGGCATAGGGGTTGCTCCTGGTAATAGTTATGGTTCTGCTGGTGTTAGTGCTTTAGTGACTGTTGCGCCTACAGTAAATAAAAGCATAGATATAACGGTTCCCCAAGCAACAGGCGCAGAATACTACGATATTTACCTTAGTACGTCAACAACTGCACCTCTTTGGGTTGCACGTGTAACCGAAACACAACGTGCTACAGGTTGTGTTATTACCGCTGTCGGAACTGTTGAGGCAGGGGGTAGTGCGGGCGTTGTAAACGTGCAGACTGTTGGAACAGGCATTGCGTCTACTTCTGCCTCTATTGTTGCGAACAATGCTTATGTTTTTTCTGGCATAGAAGAAATTTCATGTGTCGGCAAAACTAAAGCATACATCTATATAAAATCTACTGTGACTGATTTGAGAATTGCTCCTTCTGTTGGTATAGTACCTTTCTTTAGCAAAAACGATACTTCCAACGATTGGTATGCTGTAGATGCAAATTTGCTATCACTTTTGGGTGGTATAAGCGGTCAACCGCTCTCACAAGTGATAGTCGTTGATGTTAATTCAGTTAAAAATTTAATAGTCCTGGTTGATATTATTGCAGGACGGGGAACAGTAGTAAATATTGATGTGGAATTATATTAGGCGGTGATAAGAATATGAAAATATCAGTTCTATCACCAAAAACAAGCAGTATAGAAGGTATGTATACTGAAGGGTTAATTGCTGAATATCGTTTTGATGAACTTGAAGGCGATACACTAATTGATTACTCTGGAAATGGTAATCATGGAACATTTGGTGCCGGAGGGAATAAACCAACCAGAGTTTTAAATGGTGTAGAATTTTATGACGATTATATAACCTTGCCCGATGCAATTAAAAACGCTCTATCTGTTCAAAACGATTTTACTATTATTACCGTAAGCAAGGTTAGTAGTAGTGGTGGCACCGTTTTAGGTTCGTCTATTAGTGCAACTGACAGACTAATAATTAACGCATCACCGGGAATGTCAACGAACATAAGTCCTTATCTAAAATATATGCGTGGATGTTTAAATGTCGGTACAACAACAGCAACGCAGTTAGCGAAAGCGGCAGGTTCATTTGATGTATATACACCACATATTTTTACCTATTGTTATAATAATCTTTTTGCTACTGGAAAAATGATTATAGATAAGGAATTATACGGTCACGTATCAGCAGCAAACCCTTCTAATACAGTAGGTTGTCGCATTGGAGCACAAACAAGTGGCGCACCGTATTTAGTTGGTATGTTGTATTACATGCTGATTTACTCAAAGTTTCTTAGTAATAGCATGGTGCAAAAACAGCACCGAGTTATTAAAAAATTTTTAAAACAGAGAGGAGTTGTTTTACCATGACATTTTATTATATCATTTGGCCAAGTTTGGAAAGTTTTGAGAGCACAGAAGTACCATTGCCTAGCGGTCAAATACTTGGTGATCCAAGAGTTGATATAAATGGTCGCAGACTATCTAGGTATGACGAGACACAGCTTACTCAAGATGATTTAGATTATTTCAATATCATGGATGGAGTAGTTATTCAGACGTATCCACCAGATCCCTGGATCGAATCGGAGTATGAATAACCAACTAACGAAGGTGCGTTAGTTTGTTAAAGAAATAGTAGATAATTGAATATTATAACCTTGAAAATGAATAAAAATAAAGACCTCTTATTTTTTAGAGGTCTTTCCCGATTCTAAACCAATTTTAACAAGTTTCCTAATAGCTTCATTTCTATTTTTCAGTTTTTGCTCATGCCAATATTTTTCTATATCTTCAAGCATATCATTGGGGAATGTT
>Ga0209416_1000289_pt1 | contig 53101 bp, 82 predicted proteins | sample RifGroF1_FD_184001 | JGI IMG/M metagenome (GOLD analysis project Ga0209416, IMG submission 184001) | Groundwater microbial communities from Rifle, Colorado, USA - Groundwater F1 (SPAdes) (version 2) | ecosystem: Environmental > Aquatic > Deep subsurface > Groundwater | place: Rifle, Colorado... | reverse complement strand
TTATTCGGTTTCCTAGGAGGCAGCTAAACATGGACTTATTCCAGATTGCGCTTGCAGTAGCAGGATCTAACGTGACGAAGGCAGCAGTTAAAGCGCCGCCCCAGAAAATCTTGATTGAGCCGTATGGTGGTTTGCTGTTCGGGGTTCCAATGCTGGATATGGTGCTTGCTATGGCTCTAGCCGTGTTTATGGTGGCTTTCGGCTTCTTCATATTCATCGTCAGAGGCCCACCGTTGAAGCTCGGTTTGTTGGCGTGGCGTAATCCTACGGTGCAGATGACGGTGCAGGCGAATGAAACCGCGCGGCTACACGCCCCTAGGCATAGCAGCGGGCTGGATATTTTCGATAAGAGCCATGAGCTGTATGTGCATCATCCTGACAGCGTTTTCAGGCTGGGCCGTATCTCGATGCAGGTTGCCATGGATCACTTCGGGGAAACGTTACCCATTCATGATGTGGAAATTATTGATGCGCATATGCGTGAAGGTATCGCGGGCATCCCTATTCACCGACTGAAGGACACTCGGACACTTGAGCTGATGCTTGAGAAGCAAGACCAGCTCAGAGAGAAGCATCGAAAGAAAAGCAATGATAAGAAAGAAGGCGAGCCGACTGAAGATGTCAACTATTTTGATCCGGACGATGAAGTTGTATCCAAGTTCCGTGAACTCGTTGAACGGTTAGGCTCACTTGAGCATCTTGAACCATTAACCTTAGAGGGTAAACCTGAGAAAGACAAAGTAACCATATCAAATTTGCGTCTGCCTGAACCTGAGCGAAACCGTTTAGCTGAACTAATCGAACTGTTCAAAAACAAGAAAGCCGCAATCAGCAACATAACACGGGAAGACGCCCAACTCATCTACAAATGCCAGATCAGAATGGTCAGAGGACAAACACTAAGGTTAAAAGAAGTAGGCAGGTATCTTGAAGGGGAATTTGACACGAGTAGCGGCAGAAAACAATGGACAAACATGGTGGTTGAAGCGGCGAAGCGTAGAGGCGACGATAACGGCATGTACAAACTAATCCTAGTGGCTTGTTTAGGCGGAGCTATCCTGCTAGTCGGCGGAGCACTAGCCTTCATGATGATAACAGGCGCAGCATAGGCTAAGATAGGATAGGGTGGTTTGAGGTTGGATATTTCCAAGTTAGGTGGAAAGCGGCTGACGGCGATTATTGGGGTTGTGTTAATAGTTGTCACTGTGCTCGCTGTGACTCTTGGCGTAACACCAGCGCCTGCAGATGATCAGCTAGTCGAGACTACGGTTACATCCACCATAATTAGCACCTTCAATCATACGGTTGTTACGACTCTGCCTGCGCAGATTGTTACAGTAACATCTACGTCTACCGCGCCTATACAGACATCTACGACAGTGAGCGTTACGACTCTACCTGCTCAAGTGGTGACGTTGACTTCTACCTCTACTGCTTCTTCAACCGTGACCAGTGTATCCACGTTCACCTTGAATCCACCGGCTGAAACCGTGACCACTACCCAAAACATTACATCCACCATGACTACTTCAACAACGGTGACGACCACGAGGACTAAGCCGCAGGCGTGGACTGCCGGAGGCGCAACAATCAACCCGCCGCTAGTCGTTGACTCTGTTACATTCGTTGTTAACGGGCGACAAAACCTGTTACAAATAGGAAGCTACACGGCTTTCTCAACTGACTATGACCCGATTGTCAAGGCGGTTTTGCAGAGCAACAATATCTTCGGCGCAACCTTCCGGCAGATCGGAACCGTCAAAATTGACTCCCAAAACTATCAATACCAAATATACACCTACCGCGACCTCGCATCAAACACCGACCGATACGCCGTAGTCGCAACCCGCTTCTACCCCGACGCACTACGAACCTACTACATCCTATACGAAACCCTCACCACCAGCACCGCACCCCTTACAGAAATGCAGAACTACCTAGCAACCTACACCACAAAGTAAGTAACAGGATCACAATAAACATATTTGAGTTTGACTTTAGCCTGCTTCAGCTCGCCGTAATCGGGTTTTTCAGTGGGCTGGGCGCAACGTTTGGCGGAGAACTAGCAAAAGCCCTAATCACACACATACGCCGGAGATACGACAAAACAATACCGGCACTGAAACAGAAAGTCACCGCGTAAACTGCTTGATTCTCGGATATATTTTTCGCCTGACGAAGAGTATTGGGGCGATGAAGCTGAAGTAGAGTAATAAGACGTCTACAGATAATCCTACTATAGCGCCTACGCCTGAAAAGACCATGTTGATCCAGTTTACCGTCACAGGCTCAACTAGATAACTAGCATTTCTTGCAGACGTCGCAATCACCAGAGGGTGGATTAGCTGCGTGGCAACCTGGTTTTCAACAAGCCTAGGCAACCCCCACAATATGTTAACCAATCCAATGTCTACACCAGGATTCATCATGGATTTGAAAACAAGATAAACGGCGAACAGGCGATACATCTTCAACCCCAACAGCAAAGGAAAAACCCCAGCATTCAACGGCGGAGGAATAAACATGACCATCCCAAACATAACCGACTGAAACGCCAGCAACCGCCTATTCCGAGACACCCCTATTTTACACCGCGACACCACCATGTAAACACCTGAGTTTCGCATGCGTCTAATTCAATATCTTAGGCAATCTTCAAGCACTCTCTATTGTATCTTCGTCTCCCTCGGACTCTATTACGTCGGATGCGAAGCGTTCCATGTACTTGAATGCTGTGAGGTGTGATTCTAGGTCTAATCGTTTCTTGACTCGGAAGACCGCGAGGATTGAGGGATCCCGACGGATTATATCGGCAGCTACTGATTCTCGGAATAGGTGACACCAGGCGTTGGGGTTCAGTTTCTTAACGGATCTTAGCAAAGTCCTTCCATCAGTGGGCTTACTGTTATCGATGTGTAACCTGTTGCCGAATGGTGAGTAGCTGGTATGTGGAAATAGGTATTCTCCATTCGGTTCGTTTTCGTCTAGCCAGGCTATGTAGTCTTGTATTGGTTTTACGAATGTATCAGCTAGTGAGATTTTCTTTTCTCGGCGTTGTCCTAGTGGGTTGTTGGTTCTCTTCTTAGCTACGTAGAACGTGATAACCATGTGGTTGTCTATCACTGTGATATGCGCGCGTTTTATCCGGGTTAGTTCTACGCGGCGCTTGCCTGTTTTTCTCAGGATGCAGATAATTGCTAAGTCGCGTAATCTGTAGTATTGGTGTGGGTACTTTAGGGTGTTTCCCCTAGCTATCATGCCTTGAAATTCGGCTAAGTCTATTGTGTCTTCACGTTTTATCTGGGTGTTTGTCATCTTTCTCTATTCACTGGTGTCCTTATATCACATAATGGGACATAATAAGTATTTCGTGCCTAGCTACCTTGGGTTCTGTCTGGTTTGCATGCATGGGGGTTGAGATTGTCCCTAAATGATGGTGTAAAATGAGTTTTTTATGTTTGTCTACTTGGTAAAGCATTCACACACCTTATCCCGGTGATCTCGACATTCGTTTCTTATTGCGCCAGGTGAGATGTTAATAGGCGGTGATTGTTGTCTCAGTGTGCTTTGTATGTCGTCGAAAGATAGTCCTTGAGTGTCTCGGAGTTGTATTATTGCTACATGTGTCTCCCATTTGATACGCTTGGCTCTTTTATTTGATATGTCTGGGGCGTCGCCTTCATCTACCTGTATGTCTAGTAAGTTAAGGATATGCTCGTTTTCCTGCTTATGGAACGGAGGCATTGTGAAGCTTCCCATGCCTACTGGGCGTCGTTTGCTCGCTACAACAAACTCGTTAGTTGGCATTGTAGCCATATACACTGGATCTACTAGGCTGTAGAGATACCAGAGTTCATCGGGTAGGTTGATGTTTCCTAGTGCTTTTACGAATAGCCAGTCACATATTTCTCGGACATCTACATCTATGCTTTTTGGGCGGAGTGCGTCTGCGCCTACTGCGATTCCGCTGTGACGGGCTTCTTTTAGGAACCGTATGAATGCGGCTTTTGCTAAGGCGTTGTTTTCTCCCATTGCCATTCTTGAGTAGATGAAGTTACCTGATTCTCTGATAAGGCAGTACCATGGTCGGGTCCAGCTTTCTCTGAGCTTGAGTTTATCTACAATATTGGTTAATCCTCTAAACTCATGCTGCTCACTGGAGAAGAATTTAGGGATAGTTAAAGCCACATCATATCTGCCTATGTCGCTGAGTGTTACTGTGTTAATTTTCATTACGTCATAACTGCATTTAACATCGATGTTGCTGTCAACCATGAATAGTATATTGTCATAGTCTTTAGCGCGGCAGAACGCGACGCCCTCATTATCTCTTGAACCGTAAATATCTACGATGGTGGATTGCTCCAAGTCGTGGTAGAGCATGGCGAGGCGTTCTAGTAAACTGGATTTTCCTTCTCCACGCCCACCATAAACTAGGTAGGTGGATGGTCGTGAAAGGTCTATTTCATCTTCGCCTCTCACCCATTCATCTATGTAGAGGCCGCAGTCCTTTAACGCTGTTTTAGTTTCCTGAATGGTTTCGGTCATGCCGCTTGCTTACCCTTTAACGAGTGGCTTACGGTTAGCGGTGTTCTTGGGGTTGCCTCTTAGTCGGGTGTCGCTGTAGTGTAGTGATCCGGTTTCGTCTAACGCTACAGTGAATTTGGACATGAAGATGCGGTTAGCTGACTTCTTCACTAAGCGGTCAAGTATTTCACGGTCTACTTGGCGTACTGAGTCGGTTGGGCGTATGCCTCTTGTTAGATTGGAGTAGTTTAGCAGTTTCTTGGCTTTGGCGGTGCATTCTTCAGGTGATAATGTTTGTGTCAGTAATCGGGCTTCTAATTGGTCATAGATGCTTTCACATTGTCGCCACGCGGAATCATAATCACCTATCGCCATGAACTCTCTCCATTTTCGTCTCGCCGCGTTCAAATCAGCATAGTAGCTAAGAGCATCTTTGATTAGATCGTTGCCGGGGTTGTGTTCAGGGTTATACGTCATTGCTTTCACTTGTTGTGTTGTTGGCTGGGGTTAAAAAACGTCTTTAGACGTATATTAAGGCGGTGGGTGTTTTGTCGTGTATGGATTTGGTGGGGGTGGCCTCGGGGGTGTTTCTTGTGTTTATGGCTTTGATTGTGGGGGGGGTTATGCCTATTGTGGTTGAGGTTGGCCGAGGGGGCGGAGAGTTGGCGCGGGCCTCGGACTATATTGTTGCTTCTGCGGGGCGCTCAACTGTGGTTTTGATGGGGGTTGGGGCGCTCGTCTTGATCAGTAAGCGTGCAGATAATGAGACTGTGGTTATCGCGGGGCTGGCTATGGTGCTGGGCCTCGAAATCGTGATGCCGGTGATTTAGAATGAAACATGCATCTAATCTTCACGAAGTTGGCTCTATTCTGGTCGTCATTATCGGTTTAATCCTAGTTTTAGGTGTGCTCTTGTTATTACCATGTATTAGCTCTAACTATCTTCTATGGGGTGATTTTCAATATTGTGGTGATTTCTGGAGTTTCTTGTTCGGAGGCCATTGAGCGTTGAATGCTGCAGATGTTATCGTGGGGTATTATGGGTTTATGCTTGCGGGGCTGGATGTGTTTCTGAGGCAGGTTCCACCTAATACGGTGGTGGTGTTTGACGGGGCGGCGACGCTTATCTTATTGTCCTCGGTGATTCTGCCGATATATCCATTCATTACTGGATTTCCAAGCTCACCGCCGAAAATGTGTAAAAGAAACCTGTTGATCACGCTCGGAGGGCTTGCGCTCTTCTCCGTGTTGATGCTTGACATATTGAGGATGATAAACTAAGATGAACCGTCGAGATCGGATTAAGGCGGGCCTGTTAGTTATGTTTGTGTTTTATGGGGTGGCGGTTCCTTTTGCGTTGCTTCATGATTCGAAGGTTGAATCACCTGTGTGCGGGGGGGATACTGGGTTGGTGGCGCGGGGCCGTATTGTTGTGGCGCATCCTGAGCGTAAAGGCGATTACTGGATACATCTATCCTACCTTAAAAACCAGAGTAATCCGGCGGAGCTGAGCCGCATCGAATTCAGTAAAGACCCTGAAACCAGCAAATACGACCCAACGCAATGGATAAATCTGCGCTACAACCAGTCAGGCATAATCGACGTCTGCGTAACCCTGACAAAACCCTAATTGCTAGCTCACCGCATCTCTTGCTTGCCGCATTGTTGGCAGTATCTTACATCTGTGTAGCCGTCTACTCGGTTCACTTGCTCGCCTATCTGAAAGATTGCTTGGCCTCTCACTCTTCTCGCCTCAACCAAAGATTGTGTTTCGGTAGCCATATATCTATCGCTATCAATAGATACACTACAATAGCTTTATAAACGTATCTATCGATATCTATTGATGATAACGATGGCGCAGAAACGGTATATGCTCTCGATAACTGAAGAGATGGAAGCAAAACTCGAAGAGGAACGGAAAAAGAGACTTCTTGACTCAATACCTGAAACGGTAAGGATGATATTGAGCGATTACTTCTCAAAACAACCATAGTATTTCACCTTAGAAAATAGACAACTAAGTATGGGAAGGTTGCCATCGTTAGGCCAATCATTCCTCTTCTATCTGATTTATCGAGTCTCTTTGCGGTTCTGATAAGTTAAGGGACATGGCTTAGTGGGGATAAAAACCCCTCTTTGTATTTAGACTCAAAATGATATTCTAGTTAGACTTAGTATGGATCTTCCCTTACTCCACGCCAGCTACAAGCAACACATTCGCATTTCTTATTCTTGGTGATATGTTTTAACCCATCAGGTTGATCTTTTACTCTGGCGTCAAAACGATTGATTATTTTATCTAAGAAGGTTCTGTCATTTTGTTCGTAATATCGAAAAACAGCGTAGGCGAAGAAATCAGCAATTTGCAACATTCGCGTATCTCTGCGACCAGCAAAATAAGGAATATCCAGAATATTTCCTAAATATCCATATTTTGTTCCCCATTGTTTAAACTTACCAAACAGATCGCGATATTGCTTTTCATGACATTGGTCAATTATGAACAAACCCTTAGCCGGATGACCCGCCTTGTATTGTCTAACTGCGAAATGATTGAAGCGCGTGGTAAGATCCTCTAATGCCTTTTCTAGTGCTTCATTACCATTGTTCACTGAATTTATATTGACGACTGTCGCAAACGCAACAACGCCTGGAGGATGTGTCGAGGCTATTAGGTTATAGATAGAGTCCATCATAAGCTTTCGGTTTTTCTCAGGGACTTTCCTGAAAAATCCGCTACCGCTGTTTAACTCACAAGCATGGAATGGAATCATGTATGTAATGTCATTGAAAAAAGTATGTTGGATATTGTTTAATTCTGTGGACAATTTAGTAATCTCACCTTCATAGATAGCTACTGATGCTAAGACAAAGTTTCTTTGTATTCCAAGTTCTCCAGATTGATCAGTATAGATTAGGTGCATTTCCTACAGTAGACCAAATAACTATATCAATAAGGGTTTCGGTATGTAGTATGCTAAAGGCTAGTTTGATATGATAAAGGTGACCAATCTAGGACTTTCGCCCCAGCCGAGTCACAAATAGAAGGTGACTCTTCTTGGTCACATTCGACCCATGGTAATGGTATTAATTTAAAGTTATCGTTATACATGTTCAATATCGTCATTAACGTACAGATTCTGAATCTATATTAGATTTAGCTTTTAGCAATCTTTGATCGTATTCTATTTTCTAATTTTGAATAGTCTAGTATTCCTTGTTCCTCTAATATTTCAGCTAATGATGTTAGCATAGTATCAACTGTCTCTATTTTCTCGTTCGTAGATTGGTTAGCAAAGTAGCCTTGCTGAGAAAGGAACGCAATAATGATGTTACGTATAATCTCGCTGTCCTTATCACCCATTTCACCGCGCAGGTTATTGTCGATAATGTTCCACACGCCTTCAGGTAGAGAAACTAATGCGCGTCTCATACTTTCACCTCCACCTCTATCATCTTCTTAACCTCTGTCTCCTTAGATGTTGTTTCTCGCTGAGCTGCCTCTATCAGGTTTCTCCACCCCTTGATCTCTATCCCTGCCGCTTGCGCAGGTGTTTTACCTAATGCTTGATGATCTCTGCAATAGTTGTAATTCGTCACGTACCCTTCTAGAAGCGTTTTAGTGGTTTCCACTGATTTTAGGCCACGCATAACCCGCACTCTGTCCTTTAGTGAGCCGTGTAGCCGTTCTACGATGTTGTTTGTCTCGCGCGCTCTGATACCTACTCGCTTAACCAGCTCGGGCTGACCGACTTTGTTAGGATTACCAAAAGCAAATCTAAAGGCGTCATCGTAGGTGTTTGAACCATCTACGAATATCGCGCTAGGCTGTGGGTTGCATCCTTCCTTAATCCGCTTGAATTGCTGGTACGTCTCGGCTAGACTTCTATTATTCGAAAGGTATGAGGCTACTAGGAAGCGGGTTTCCTCATCGATTGCTTCCCAGAACCACTTGTTGTTACCGTCAATCTTGAGTACGGTCTCATCGTGGTGGATCTTTCCAGAGGTTTCAGGCGTAAGGGTCTTAACGTATTCAGAGACCATCTTGCTGTACTTGTGTACCCATCTCCAGATAGCAGGCTGTGATACTTCTTCACCGAATATGTCCTTTAGCTGTCTCGAAACCTTTCTCGCAGATAAGCCGTCAAAGTATAGGTTGAGTGATGCGATAATGATGTGTGTAGGGGTTCGCATCCTAGCGTATTCGTTTCCGTTCTCGTAGAATTTGTGTCCGCACTCTTTGCAGAGGTATCTTTGCTGGTTGTTTCTGGAGCCGTTCTTTACCAGCTTTTCAGAGCCGCAGTATTTGCATGCACCCACCGCACATCACTATATCATATATGATGTACGTCATTATATAAATATATCGTGGAAGTATCATATCTGCAATATTTGTAGTCGCTACAGATTAGGTAAACAGGGCTAATCCATTGGTCAATTCGTGAATACATGGGTATAAATACATCATACAGTAAGCATTCATACTTACGCAGGGATTTGTGATGAAAGATTATCCAGAAATTATCGCTGGAAAATTCGCAAGTCTTGAGGAGTTAATTAGCAGGGAAGCATACGAGGAGGCTTTTAGAACCACTCGTACTCTCACAAGAATAGCAGATTCGTCTGAACATTGTGATGGCGTTTTGATATCTGAGGTGATGGAGGGCCTTTACAACCAAATCAATGATACGTTCACCTCATACGAAGTAACCGAGGATGATAGAAAAAATATACAGAAATTATCGCTAGAACATACACGGATGTTAGGTAAGCTGTTTAACACAAATGATAAATTGAAGATATACGATACATTATGTGGTTTCCGGTATGCTTTTACACATATTCAGCTCAGATATTGGGATCAAGGCAAGACGAAGGTTCTTCGACCGCCTTACGTGCTGAGATGATTAGTAAATGGCCATAATGGAACGCCCATTTAAATCCGACCGAGAAATTGAACAAGACCTGCTACTGTCAATACAATCCAAAGCAGAAAAAGGTAATCTTCGCAGAGACGACGTATACTTGCTATTGGATTACGTTATTCATTTGAAACGAGAACAAGATGCATTACGTAAGCAACTAACTGCTACTGTGGAGCAGTTCCAAAAACACATTCAGAAGGACAAGGAACAGAAAATAAGAAGCATGCAGGAAAGAAGTGCTATGATTGCAAACCAAATGAGGAGTGTGTTTGGTCTTTCTATGGAGGCATCTGATGACTCGTCTTTGAAGGAGTTAAAAGGTATGTTAAAGGATTATGTGGATAAAGATGAGGATGCTACTAGCCTAGTTAGATCGATAAGGGAATGTGAATGACATCTGTCGCGTATACAGATGCAAATATCTGGGTTACATATTTGTTGGAAGAAGAACCCAAAATTCGTCAAGTTGAAGAAGTCATTGAAAGCATAGAGAACGGTCAAAGAAAGGTAGTGCTATCCTCTTTAGTGGTTCTTGAAGTTCTAGACGTTATCCGAAAGCGTATCATAGAGAAAGAGAATGCCGCCGCGGGTGAAAGAGAATACAACAGGGCGATGTCAGAAATCCAACGAAATATGACCAAATTCGTAAAAGTTACAACAGCCCTCTCACAACAAGGGAAAATTATTTTCTCAGACAGCAGTAGATCTGTGGCTGAAATGCTGACCGAGACGCTAAAGATATCCAATCAAATGGTACCGTCTGCTGTTCCGTGGAAGTACTGTAAGATATGCAACAAACCCTTGATGCCACACAGGACTAGACATGGTGGGGTAGGGCATTACGATATTCAGCACAGCCTTACAGCGGTAGAGTGCAACTGTGATGAACTGATATCTACAGATCAATGGCTAGATAAGCTTCGAGGCACTCCTGATTTTGAATCACTAACCTTTGTCATACTGTGATAAAGTCAAATTCTGAACCTAATCGCAAAGAGGGGTTTTTATCCCCACTAAGCCATGTCCCTTAACTTATCAGAACCGTTAGAGGCGGTCGGAATGGCTAAGCACTACATACCACATATGAACGGAGAAAAATATGACCGCCTGATTGATTTAGATGACCCCAAGGAAAGGCGCAGGTTAGGGCTTAGAAACGACCTCGAATATGCCGATCTTATTGTGCATTATCCTAGTTGTAAATCTGGGATTATAGAGGAAAAAGGCAGGGCGCAACCACTTTCAAAGGCTCGTCGTCAAATAGAGAGTACGCTTCGGCAATTGCGAGAAAACGGAACTGTAACTAACATCCAGTATGCGATAACTATAAAAGAGAAGATACCACGTGCAGAAGATAGAGAGTATGAGCTTGACCGGAAGACCAACAAGGTCAAGCAAAAGAACTCGTTGAGTCAGAAATACGTATCTGTAGGGGGACTACAGTTACACATGTTTGACCCACGTGTGAACCAGCTTACTAGTGGTGAGTAAGAAGTGGGTCTATATATAAGTTTAACACCGGTTCAGACAGCTAGCCTAAGACAGCAAATTCTTGATAGAATAAACATTGGTCTAAAGACGGTTGATGTTTTCAGCGGTTTCTTATCGCTAAAGCGGATCGAGATTTGGCTCGGTCTACCATTTGAAGGAGACGGGACAAAAGCCTTCGAGCAGGTTATTGAGACTGACAATTTCTCAGCACCACAGGTATCGGAACTAGTTAAGAAAGAAACAGCTGCTATGCGTATTGAAGAACTGCATTCGTCAATTATTTTGCTTAAATGCGTCTGGAAGTTTGGCGAGGAATTAACACCGGGGTACATCTCGATAAACAATGCATGGAAGTGGCGTAAAATATACGGAGATATTGAGGTTGACGCTTATCCTAGTAAAGAGGACTGGGATTTCTCTGACATGGTACTCACGGGGCGGGATGCAGGCGAGACTCTCTTTTATCGTCTAGTAGGTGAAGTGAAGGAATTAAAACCTAAAGCGGTTCACTTGAATTCAATATCCATGTTCCAAGGATTGTTAAGCAAATCCGAAATATTCAATGCTAAAGCACTATACTACCCTAAACAAAGCGAACTAGTGAAAGACCTTCTTAGAAGCTACAAAGAGGAGCTTAAGGAAAAGAAGGATAGACGATTCCGACCGCATTTAACACCGTTTGACAATAACTTCCTAGTAACCTCGCTTTGGAAGAACAAGATATTTAGAATGAAGTTGGATAAACAGTTGACTGATTCGAATATTATCACTACAGTAGGGCATAGTGCCTTTTTTGCGGCCAAAGATAAGGATTCATTTGTAGAACTCTACAACGATGTCAAGAAAGGTCTCTTTGAACCGATCTCTCTTAATCTACCTAATACAAGATTTGTAAAATCAGAGATTCGCAGAGCCTTAGCAAAAGATACCGTTCTCCCTGATAGCGAATAATAGTGTCTTTATTTACTCCCATCTAACCTTAAGAAAGCGAAGCTCATGCAGAAAACTAGAAGCAAGTTATACAAAATTAGATTAGACATTCAAACCTGCAAGGGCTTAGATTATCCTGAATAAACCATCACCCGACTGTTAACAGCCTTCCGCATCACCCGAAGACTTAACACAACCCTCATTCTTAGGCTTTAAAGGTGTTGATAATGCTTAACTGTTAGTGTTGTTTTAGGGTTTGTTATGGGTCGGGCTGGTCGGGGGGATCCGATGTTTCGTCGGAAGGATAATGTTCGTGATTGGGATTTGTATGATGAGGCTGCGGTGAAGAGTTGGCGGACCCGGTTTGTTACGGGGGATGATATGTTTTGGTTGTTTCAGGGTTGGTGGAGGTGGTTGGTTGCTCAGCCTGATTTTGCGGGGTTGTCTCCGTCTTTGTTGTTGAAGAGGTTGGATGATGGTGACGCTAAGTTTGCTCGGCGGTTAGCTGGGTTGATTGATGATTATACTAGGGAGAAGGGGGGGACTAAGGCGACGATGAGTACTCGTAGGGGGACTGTTCGGGGGTTTTTTAAGAATCATAATTTGGAGTTGCCTTCGACTGTGTTTAGGGCGGTTGCTACCCGTAAGTCTGTGAAGGCTCGGTTGGATGTGGCGACGGTTAAGCGGATTGTTTTGGCCGCTACTCCTCGTGATCAGGCTGTTTTGCTTTCGATTTACGGGGGGCTTATGGATGTGGAGCGGTTCAGTATTTTTAACGCTGCTTGCGGCTATGAGTTGGGGAAGCATATTCTGGAGCGGGGGGTGGATGTTTTGTTTAAGGTGGAGTTTGATGGTCGGAAGATGAATCCTAACCCGTTTTTCACGTATCTGGGTAGGGATGCTTTGTGTGCGTGGAAGGAGTATTTTGAGAAGTTCCGGGGTTATCCTTTGCTGGGGGAGGCTGCTGCGTTGACGACTCTGCGGGTCAGGGGTAAGCATACGGCTTTGAGTAATATGACGGTGAAGCAGAATTACATTTGGCTTATTCGTCACCGTGTAGGATTGATTCCGTTGAAGGCCGGGGCGAAGCATGACAGGTATGGTTACAATATCCATGAGTTTCGTGATGTGGCTCGGACTTCGGCGCAGACGATGTATCAGAAGAACGGGTTAACTGTTGAGGGCAGGGTGATTGATTTTGATCCGTTAGCGGTAGAGTTCTTCATGGGTCATGAAGTGGATCCGCTTGCATATAACAAGTTCTATAAAGATGAGGAGTATATCAGGCGTCAATACCGCATCATTGAGCGCCGCCTAAACATTATTTCGAATGACCCGGAGGTTGAGGAGGTTCGGCGTGAGGGGGGTGAGGCGTTGAGGTTGAAGACGAAGGAGATTGATGATTTGCGCAGCACAGTGTATGATTTGGTTAAGGATGTTCAACGGGTGAAACATCAGTTAGAGCAAGACGATAAACTATCAAAGAGTTAACAGAACCAACCATATCGCCAATAAGTTTAAATCTTCTTTAGTGGTATGCGGTGGTGATGTCAAGTGAACATCCAGACAACCCTCTAGCCGGTGGGGAACAAAAAATCGGCTTTTCCCAGTCTGCATCTTCCGAAGATGGTTCACTTTATCATGAATATCTTTGTTGTGATTACTGTTTTTCATGCGCTTATTTCACTCGTAGCAAAGGACATTTCGGGGCTTGCAGAGATAAACCTAACACCTATTATGATGGTACTGTGAAAGGTACTGGGTGTGCTCTCTGGCGGATCACTTCACTCTGGAGCGATACACCTTACAGCCCACATGCGGGAATTACTAGAATCCCTTCAATGGTTAAACGACGAAGATTCACAAAGCATCGCAAACCATTATGTGAATACTTCCAGAAATATTGGCGTAAATACAGCGATATTCAGAGACCTAAATGTATTGGATGTGGTTCTAATCATGTAGTAAAATACGGGAATCGGGTAACAAAATATCGGGGATATACATCACACTGGCGATGTGTTGACTGTCATAAACGATTTTCAACAGGTGATAGAATAAAAGGAAAATTCCCACAACCTTTAGTTGATAGTGCGGTAGCACAATTAAGGCGCGGAGCGACATGTCCTGATACAGTAGCATGGATCAGGGAAAACGAGGGTATGGATATTTCAGTAATTACGGTATACCGTTGGGGGAAAGATGCTGGTGTTCAACTACACCCAAATGGTTCTCATAAATCTGAGGTTCGCCAGCGCATTCGTGAAGGGGTGAATAGGTATTATGCAAGATAAGTTTCCTGCTAGGGTTCGGCGTTCTGGTGGTAGCTGGGTGATCACTATTCCAGAGTCTATAAGGGACAAGTATGAAATAGGTGAGACTGTTAACGTCACGATTGAAAAGACTACTAAGTGATCTGGTTGCATCATCCGCCTAATCGTAGAAAGAAAGGCCGCAAGCATAGACGTTAGCCTGTGCGCATGTTCTACGGGTGGAACTTTTTGCGGCGTTTTTAAATATGGTTTCGGTGGTTTGGTTTTGTTATGGTGTGTCCGTTTTGTTGTTTGGCTGGGGGTTTCTCTCCGTCCGTGGGTAAAATCAGCGGGGTTTATCCGGTTGTTTGTACCAGTTGGGTCGAACAATGTGTTATACCTCGCTATCACTAGAAGGGAATGTTGATTGTCTCAGTCTCGTAATGTGGATGTGAAGGAGGCGGCTGGCAAAAATGTGTTGTTGAAGCATGACCATCCGCGTTTGGTTTTGGAGGCTGAGTTGGAGGATGAGGATCTGCGGAAACTGATGTATCTTATGGAGCGGTTCGGGATAAGTGATGTGGATAAGGCGCTTCGTTTACTTGTCGAGTACCGCTTTCTTTTCCTTTAGTTGGTCGTATGTTTCTCGGACTAGCCAGCGTAAAATATCTGATGTTTCGTTAGGGTAGTGTTTCTTTACTAGATAGTCTTTGATTGCTTCAAACTTGATTACGTCTTCGTCTTTTAGCTCGGTTTTCACGAGCTTTCTATTTTCTGTTCTGTTGGTGTCTGGAGCCATCAGGGACAATATCTCATTATGAGCGGTATATTAAAGCATATTTGGATATAGAAGGATGCTATAGGATAATATAGGAAAAAGATATATACTTCGGACTTAATTGGTACAGCGAGTACCAATGGCGAACGAACAGGTCTTAGAAGTACGCGCCACATTAGAAGGCGAAGACGTCGCTAAATTCACCGCAATAAAACAACACTACGGTGTAGCGAAAGACGCTGAAGTATTCCGCATCTGCCTAACCCAGGTCTACCGAACAATCCTCAAAGAAAAAACAACAGAGGAGTCTGAGTAAGCATGCCTGTTAAGTCATCTTTAGCATCTCATCTTGTTATTCGGGATGATGGTACTGTTATTTTGACTAGGAAGGAGAAACTTGAGCCTAAGAAGGTTTTGCGTATGCAGAAGAAGCTAAGGTCAGATATTGGATTATTGACTGAGAAAAACATAGAGATGGCGCAAGCGATCCAGCGAAATGATGTGAAGATTCTGTCTCTTCAGAACGAGTTGGCTGTGCTTGAGTCGAAGGAAGTTAAAGAGTATCTTGAGCGTGAGCGTGAACTTGCAGAGCTGGCGATAAAGAAAGCGGATAACCTACTCCGCGAATATATCGGTGAAGACGCTTACCGGACTTTGAAGAGCGGCAAATCCATCGTATTTACTGCGCGAGATGGGGTGGAGTATAAGCTGAATCCGAAGGGGGAAGTAGGGCGAAAAGTAGGCTCGAAATATAGGCGGATGTGTGTTGTAAACCCAGTCAACATTCCTTTAGATGATCGGGTTATCGCTATTATAACAAGCGTAAGGGAGAATCCCACGCGCTTTCAGGTTCGTGGAAACAGAGAGGTGAATTAAATGGTTAACATCAAGATAATTGACTATAGGGGACATTCAGAACGAAACGACTTAACAACAAAAGACGCGGAGATGTTGATTAGCAGCGAGTTTAGCAGATACTATGTAATTGACGAAAAGACAAAGACCGCAATAACTGACCTATCAACTCTCAGCGAAGACCAAACCGTCATCTTAGTTCCGATAGTTGCAGGGGGATGATTAGAGTTGGCTGTTGAGTCTGTTTTGCTGGATAGGGCTGCCCTTATTGAGGAGTTGACTCAGATGGAGAATAAGCTGCTCAGCGTCGCATATCGTCTAGACCAGTTAAAACAGGAGAGCGAAGCGTAGAGATGGCTAAGTTGAGTCTGCGTGATTTGAATGATTTGTGGGCTGATACGCTTGCGCTTCGGGAGAAGGTGCATGATGTCTTTCGGCTATCAGACCTATTCCAGCAAACCACCAAGAAGAAGGAGAACGAGTAAACAATGGCTGGTCGTGGTCAGTTGCAGGTCGGTTTGGTTGATGCTGGCGTGAAGTGTCCTGAATGTGGCGGAGGTCTCCTATCCTTTACACACCTAGATCACTGCACACAGAGCTGGAGAGAGAAAGAACAAGCCATATTCTTCTACCGGGCTACAGGACAATATGGATGGTTAAGCAATCTCTACAAAGAGAAAATTACTTACAACGGTTTCATTTACAGCAGCGCGGAAGCCGCGTATCAAGCAGGCAAACCAAGAGACCAGACAGTTGCTCAATGGCTATCACTCTGCCCCAAACAAAGCGTACTAGCTACCTCAGCCCACGCACTACTACCGTTTGACATTGTATCCAATTGGAATCAGATTAAAGTCGAGCGAATGCGAGGCGTCCTCAGAGCCAAATTCTGCCACCCAGTACTGCTTGGCAACCTCATCGACACTGGTAACACCCCACTCTACGAGAAAAGCAACACCGACTCTTTCTGGGGTATCGGTAAGATAGGAAATGGAAAGAACATGCTCGGACAGCTCCTAATGGAGCTTCGAGCTAACCTAACAAAGGAGTCGGTCTAGGTTGGCTCAGGTTGAGGTTTTGGATTTTCATGAGGGGTTGTTTGTTGAGGATGTTCATGGGTTGAGGTTTTATGCGCTGAATATTTTGAGGCGTAATTCCGGTAAAACTAGGGAAGATGTTGCTGCTGAGTTCTGCAAGCAGCTCGGCGTCGTCAAGTGTCCGTCAAACGTTGTGGGTGAAGCGGTAGGTGAGTCCCTAGCGGCCAATCCAGTGGACTCAACCCATGATTATCAAGGCTCGAAAGCTTCACCCAAAGGGCGAAAGACACAGCGCCACGTCAAGCATCCGCAAAATAGCAGTGGGAAAACTCATGACAGTCCGCTCGTTATGAGAAACGGCTCGCACAACATAAGTTCTAAAGAGCTCATGGTTGGACTCCCCGTTGCTTCGCTGCGAAGGCGAGAGATGCTTGACGCGGATAAGGCTGCGGTTCCTTCTATTATCGCGCTGCCTAGGCGGAAAATCAGTCAAGACGACATCAACCTAGAACACAAAGTAAACATGCTGCGTGAGCAAGTCCTAGAAGCACTCTCCCGACTCGAAGACATGGACATAGAGGGATAAACACAAAATGGGTTATCGTCGCTATGGTCTTGTATCTATAGTTTGTAGCAACTGTGATAAACCTATTCCTGAGTCTGATTTGGATTTTATCAAAAATAAGGCTGAGATAATCAAGACAGGTATTCTCTACCGGTGTCCCAACTGCGGATATGAAGCGAATGCTAACCCAGAATGGATATTGAAAGAACGAGCCAAACAACAGAACAAAGACCGCAAAGGAGTCTGAGTAAGCGTTGATGCGTTATGATTGTCCTAGTTGTGCTTGGTTTTTCGCGGGTCAGCCTCCACTTGTGAAACTCGCGGCAGAGAAGCATAGTGAACGCACAGGACACCCGTTAGCAGCATTGGAGGAAAAGAAAGCATGAGTCAAAAGCCTGTGATGCATGTAACTGACATTTCGGTTAAGATAGAGCCTACGAAGAATACCAAGTTACAGCCACTACTTGAATCCATTCATGAGTTTATGATGTCTGAAACAGCGAAAGGTCAGGTTTACGCCTATGAAGTGACGTTAGAGGCCAAGAACGACGAGACGGAGACGAGTGAAGAATGAGCGAAGCAGTCAGTAAAGTTAAGGATACTTTGAGGCAGCTCGGTTACAACCAAGGAACTGTGAGAAGCCCAGAGGATTTCTACATTACACCTAAGATCGCGGTTGTTGAGCTGTTGCGCCGTGAGTCTTTCACTGGTTACGGTTGGGAGTGTGCGAGTGGTAGTGGTGCTATCTCAAAGTTCTTTCCAGATATAAGGTCTTCAGACATAAGATCTGATGAAACTGTTTTTGGGGAGAAAGGTGTAGATTTTCTTAAGACTAAGCGTAAGGTTGACTTCATTGTTACCAATCCTCCTTTCAAACTGATGCTGCCTTTCGCTAAACATGCTTTAGAGTGCGCTAATAAAGTCGCGTTGTTCGGAAGGATCCAATTCTTAGAAGGTGTTGAACGCTACAGATTTTTCCAAGAAAATCCACCAAAAAGGATCTATGTGTTCAGTAATCGTCTTAGCTGTTACTCCAATGGAGACGGTAAAATCGGCGGAATGATGTGTTTCTGCTGGTTCATCTGGGAAAAATATTACTCCGGTAAACCCGAAATCAACTGGATACTATACTCAGAAAAAGAACGCAAAGAATCCGCTGACATCAGAACATACTCCCAATATCTCGCCTCGGATCTCATAGGTGACTTAGACAGATTACCACCAAGGAGGCCACCATATTGAGTCTTTCTGGTCGTGCGCGTGGGGATTATGCTAAGAACACGTTGTATACGGGGGCGGCTGTTGCTATTGGTAATGCTGTGCAGCTTGCGGGGGGGATTGTGGAGTTTGAGGTTGAGGTTGTCAGGGATGGCGAGTTTACCCGGGAAGGCAAGCCGAAACGTTACGTGCTGGATCTGCTGGTTAACGGTCACTTAGCTGTAGAGGTTGAAGGCAAAGGAAGCGCGAGCGCAGGCAACGAGGCCCGGGACATCTATCTTAATGTTCACGGCATCAGCGTTTACCACGTATCGAATGAGCGCGTCAAAACCCACTTAGCTGAGGAAGTCGCAATCATCCTAGCCCTAGCCCACGTTAAGGAGGTTGTTGCGCGTGCTTGAGGTTTTGACTGGTTGTGGGGCTTCGTTTCAGATAGGGTTTCTTTCAATCGTTGATGAGATGAAGCGCATGACATATTGTCCCCGCTGCAAACGCTACGAGGAGATAACTTCAGTCAAGCCTTACAATGAGAAGACCGGCGAAGTAGGCGCGGAAATGCTGCCTGTGGAGGTTGCTGAGTAAGTTGGCTCAAGTGGAGTGTCCGTCTTGTCACCAGTTAGCCACGTTATTTATCAAACTGACTAAAAGGGACGCGGTGTACGTTTGCGAAAACAAAGATTGTCTGCTTAGTTATCAACGGTTTTATGACCAGCTAGGCATTGAAATCCAACTGGTAAGTCATCGTGAAAAAGGAGAGACAAAATAGCATGGCTCAGTCTTTGAGGTATGGGTGTGTGGTTTGTCGCTCGCATGGTGATGCGCGGCTGTATTCGGTGGATGAGGTTTGGGTTGAGAACCATTACGCTTACTGCGCAGAACACGCTCCATTAAACGCGAAGAAACTCACACCGGAGGCATCTTCGGTTTGAGGCGTGGGTTTACTGATAGGTTGATGGATGGTGTTTGTCCGAATTGTCGTAATCCGTTCACTGTTGTTTACTGGATTTTCTGGATGAATCCGTGGTGGAGATGCGGTGTATGCTTCAAGTCAATATGCAAAGTGGAGGCTGTCTCGGTTTGACTCTTGCGACTGTTCGTAAGGAAGTTATCGGTAATGCTACGCTGTATCTTGGAGACTTCTTTGAGTTGATAGCTCAGGGTGTTATTCCTGAAAAGTCGGTTGACTCAGTTGTTTCTTCTCCGCCGTTCATCGCTGAAGATTTAGGGTTGGTGACTGATGAGGAGTATTACGAATGGTACGCTGGGCTTCTAGCTAAGCTGGAGCCGTTGGTAGCTGACTATGCGCTTCTATTCAACAGTAACACTAGGCTTTACGATATTACTCAGCGGTTTTGTCCTTATGGTAGGCCGCTGATTTGGGACAAGTTCCGAGGACAAGCACCGTATCGCTATGAACCTATCTTTATTCACCGGATGTCGAAGGCTAGGTTTGACATCACTAACAGTATCTTCACGGACTGCTACCACTACGAATCTGTTGATAAAGCGAAAATGGTTCATCCTTATGAGAATCCGCTGGAGATTTATGAGCGTTGGCTAATCAACATTCTTGCCTTCCGAGAAGGAGAGAAGTTCACACGTACAATCCTAGATCCATTCATGGGAAGCGGAAAAACATTGTTAGCCTGCAACAATCTGGGGCTGAAAAGCATCGGGTTTGAGATTAATCCAGATTACTTTGAGATAGCCGTAGAGACAATCAGGAACGGTGAAGGAAGCTGCACCGCTCATCTAGGCACTAGGCAGCGAATCAAGTCAGCTCTCCAGCAGCAAAAACTAACGGAGGCTATTCCTGTTTGACTCAGCAGTTTAGGGCGTTGTTGGTTGATGTTCCTGATTATGTTTTGGTGGATGCTGTTGAGGAGGCTAAGCGGTTTGTTCCGGTTGAGCCTATGGATAAGCAGGAGTTTCAGCTTTACCGATTGTTGACTGTCAAGTATGTTTATGCGGGGTGGATGCAGCTTCAACGGTTCACAGGTAAGCGTGAGCTTATCCGGTTCATTTACTCGGCGATTGAGCGGCTGCGGGCTTTGCAGAAGTGGCCTGATTGGAATATGCCAGCTTCATCCACGGTTGATAGACGCACCCGGGAACCTGTCACCAAAACATTTGGTGCAATGATAAGCGCAACTGGAGGCAGCGAAAACCGCAGATACTACCCTAACCCTGAACGACTAACCGTTGAAGAAGCGGGGCGCATCACAGCCACCCTGCTAAACCTCGGAGTCAAAACCGAGCGGGAAGAAACTGAAGAACAACAACAGGAGGCTCGCTGATATGCGTAAGAAGAGGTGTTTATCCGATACTAAAGTTTGCACTGGTAAAATTTGGTATTGTGTCTCTCATCACTACGAATCTACTGATTCGGATGATGCTCATAGGCATCAGCGGCATGTACAGTCTTTGTGTCAATGGGAGTACATATCGCCTAACCAAGTATCTCCATTCGGCGCTTCAGAATATGATTTAGCAGTAGATACGGGGGAGTTGTGTCCTGATCAATTAATGGGAATTACAGCGGCACCAGATTCCCTAGTTCCAAAATCTAACCCGAAGGAGGTTGTCTAAGCGTGGTTGTTGCTGTTCATTGTGTGGGTGAAATTGGTCATGAGTTGATTCGGCGGAAAGGGTTGGCTCAAACATGTTACTCCTGCAAAGAACCGATAGGGAGTGAGGAGGATTTTGTTTCGTCCGGTAGTCCGCGAAGATACAGGCATCGAGTATGCGCAGAGGAGAAAAACCTAGTATGAGTGATGTTGAATTGATGCGTTGGGTTAGGCAGAACTCTGCTTTACTGGGTAACATCTGTAAGGGCTATCTTGAGAGTGAGGCTGAATCTGAGGATAAATTGAAGAAAATAACTGGACGCAACGGTGGAGAGCTTCTATTCAGCGCCTTCGGGCTTGATCCCGCGGAAGGTAAAGACCTATTCAAAGAGAAGAAACAGAACATTGAACACTTCATGAAACTACTGAAGGAGCTGAAAGCCTAGTTTGATTTCTGTCGCTGTGGTTTTTGCTGGGGTTCGTAGGCGCTGGGTTCACCGGATGATAAACGAATGGTATCTCGACACACTGTTCAACAACAACAACAACAGCAACAACAACACCCAAAAGGAGCGGAAAGCATGAAGGCGCTCTGTGTCGATTTATGTAGCGGCTTGGGCGGGATGTCTAGGGCTTTTGTGGATGCTGGCTGGGAGGTTGTTACTGTTGATGTTGAAGCGAAGTTTAACCCGACTATCTGCCAGGATATTCGCACAGTTACAAAAGAGATAGTTGAGCAGGCGTGCAGGAGTCATTTAACGCAGTATGATAAAGTCGTGGTGCTGGCCTCGCCACCATGCCAGCGGTTTAGTATTGCGATGCCAAAATGGCCTTTACTGGGCATCCGCGAGGCGTTTGAGATTGTTGGTGCTGTTTTTGGGCTAATTGAAGAGATAAAACCGGATTTCTGGTTAGTGGAAAATCCGAAGGGCAGACTGCGATGGTTCGTACCGAATAAACCAATAGCTACAATCAATCTTTCAGACTATGGTTATCCAAGCAAGAAACCAACGGATCTGTGGGGAAACATTCCCTTACCAATGATTGAAACAATCATATCATTCGCTAGAATTTACAGTGAGAAAAGACAGCGACAGGAAACTTGGATACAGCACCAAGGCCGAGATCCGGCGAAACGCGCTGAGATGCCACTTGGATTATCAAAAGCAATTCTGCAAGCAACAACACAGGAGACAGCGAAAGCATGAGGTGTCCTGTTTGTGGTGGACTTACTAGGGGTGGTAGGCTTTACGCGGTGAAAGGTAAGGTTGAGGGTACGTATCCTCCGAGCTTCGATGTTACGCACTACTGTAAGGGCTGTAACAAACATTTTGGGTTATTGAACCTTCGAGATGGGCGGAAAACGTTTTTCGAGATCAAATACGATGAGCGGAAACATGCAGTAAGCTATACGGTGCTATCACAGGTATCCCCGCCAGCATTAACAATCTACAGTGGATACAGTGGAAAGGAGTCGGTCTAGGTTGGCTGAGTCTGTGCGTTATCGTTACTCTGATTTTGTTTGGGTGTGCGGGGTATGTGGGGGTGCTGTGGAGAAGGCTGTGCAGATTTGTCCTGTTTGCCGCTTCAACTCAGCCGCAAAACCGCAGGACACCAACACCATGAGGCTGAGCATAAAATGACTGGTTTTTTTGAGAAGAACATCGGCAGAATAAGCGGCTCAGTGCAGCGAACCAACCAATTATGCCGCGACTTAGAATCGCAGTTAGACCTATCTCAACCAGACTACTTGAACATTGAGCGAATCAAACTCACCGCACACCAAAGAGGAACCATCCTCACCACCCAAAAAGCCGCAAAACTCCTATGCCGAATCAAACGTAAGAACGCAGGATGGAGTATGACATGAAAAAAGTTCCAATGGAAACATCTATGCGTAAGACCCCTGCCCTTTTGATCGTTTCCAGTGGAGACAGCATGTATGTATGCATGTATGTATGTTGTACTATAGCTATAGTACATTACATTATATTACTCCATGCCTCTTCTCTAATTTTCCATCGGAATCAATGGGGGGTTATCTTCTAATTGGTTCACTCTGCGCTCACGTTCTATCTTGACAATGATTGGTTTGAGAATTATGAGGGTGTGGTGGCTCGTCTCGCTCAAATTCAACATAAGAGTAAAAATAAAGTTATGCTGGAGTTACTTAAAAAACAGATTGAAGACAATAGGCGATTATTTGATAGCAAACTAACTGACTTCAGGGTTGAGCAAGACCTACAGCACCGGCCGTTACTTGAAGATGAGATAGTTTGTAAGGAGTGCGGTGCTAAACGAAAAGACGTGGATGAACGAGGCTTTGTAATTCACGATAAAGGCTGCTCCTCATGGTGGTTCAAAAATGTAGTAGAAATTTCAGGGGCTAAACCTTCTTCTTCGTCTGTGCTTGAGCCTACTTCTATTGGGGAAGTGTTGAAGCAGGAGTCGAGTTAGGTTTGAATTTGCTTGTGACTATTTATCAGTCGGCGCTCTATACTTTAAACTTTAAGGATCCTGATATGACTGTTAGATTGGAGATGTGGGTTATTGATGATTATGGGTTTATGGGTTTTGGTAATCCTGAAGCGTTAGGCATGTTGCTGCTCAAGGAGGATGTTGCGCTTCGTGGCATGTTGAAAGATATTTTGCATCCAGAGGCTGATGCTGTTGCCATAATAAAGAAATCAGTGTGGGATATTGCTACAAGCGAAGAGATTGAGATTATTGTTAGTCATGAGGCGGCTCATTTCTACTTAGGGCATAAATCACAGTTAACGGATGCTTATTCACAGAAATTGCATGATGAGCGGGAAAAGCAGGTGGATGATCTCCTAGGTGAAGAAGCGCATGTGATTATGTCGCTGTTCTCAGCCAGATATATTATGCTCAAAACACCTTATGCGAAGCTGGAGCGTTGAGTCAGAAGCAGGAGAGTTGAGGAGAGTAGGTAAATCGTGAAGAGTAATTTTGAGGTGTATAATGTTGAGATGATTCTGTTAACTCTGTTGCACGGTCGCGGGGGTCGTTTTGATTAGTGACCCCCAGCTTAATTTTGCAGAGTGTTTCAAAACACATAGCGGGTTTATGGCCTATTGGATTACTAATGATTCTTTCCGCTCTTCTGATAGGCGGTTTTGCTAATCTGTTTAGACGGGAGCTGATGCTTGACTATGCTGAAGGTTACTGGCTAGAGCTGCTGCTTGAGAAATTGATTATCTTTCTTACAGTGGCTGGAGGTGTATTCACAATCATTTCGTATCTACTTACGCCTGAGCTCGATGAGACCAAAGACGATGGCAACCAATGTGAGAGTAATGAATAGAGCTCCAACGGTTGAAGTTGTGGTTACATCTTCACTACCCACATATATTTTCTGGTCTACTACGCTGTCTGTATACAGGTTTGGTGTTTCTCCCCATGTTCTGATTCGCGCTCTAAAATCTCCAGACCTAAACCATTGTACGTCCTTTGTTTGTGTCCACTTATCATATGTGGCACCTGTAATGTCTTTGTATATTCCATCTTGTTTTACTAGGGGTATTGTTGCGAATACAGGAAATCCACGGTTATCCTTTCTTATAGGAGACTCAAATGCACCCTCTAAATCTACAGTAACAGCTTTAGGCACGAACGCGTATTTGTGCTTAGATTCTCCTGTCAAGAAGTATAATGTAACTTCAGCAGTGAGCCTGTTATTGGCGCTTATCCCGCCTTTCCCTGAGAGCTTGACGTATCCATCTCCGAGCTTGAAGGTTCCATTTTCAACGTTTGATTTGGCTTCTTGCAGTATTGGATATGTTGCTTCGACTTGTGGAGTGAACAAATTAGGAAACGGAGGATACGGGATAGAAAGTACAACAGCTACTATAGAAGCTACTGCTAGAACGGAAAGAATCTTGTTCCTGTGCTTATCGACTTTTCTGAACCATTCACTAATAGAGTGTAGCTTGCTTGGTTTCAAGCAGTATATTGACAATGCGGAGACTTACGTTATCTGGTTAGAGGGTAGAAAGTTTGAACGACGAATGATGAGGGGTCGCCGTTGAATAGTGAGAAGAGTAAGATTAGGCGTGTTATTGAGGTAACTCCGATTCTAGGTGATGTATCACTGTGTGCGGTTAAGGGCTGTGATAGACCTGTGGCGCGTAGGTATCATTCTTCCTCTTTCGGCTGGATTGGATTATGTTTTTGGCATGAGCCTGTCTATCTTGGAGATGTATCTGAGAGTTGAATAGTGAAAAGAGTGTGATTAGGCGGCGTCTTGAAGCGTCTGTGATGCCTGTGTGTCCTGAGTGCGGCTCGAAGAATACGAAGGATAGTGAAGTGTCTTTTCTATCTACGGTTTACCAGTGTACTGATTGTAAAGTATTTTTCTACACGGAGAAGTCGGGGGAGACACATTAATCTTGGTTACTGAGGACGCGAAGATTCACGTTTCTGTAACTGTGCGCTATCAGTTCAGGTGTCTAGTTCATGAAACTAATCGTGAACATTGGTATGATGAAGGATCTTTCTTAGCGCATCTGACTATCTCTCACCAAATGACGATGACTGACGCGTTAACTCTCATAGAGAAAAAGAAGAAGGAGGTTTCTCAGGGTTGAATCGTCAGGAGTTGGTTTTGTCGGGTGCTGTTGCTTCTGAGGATTTTGGGTTGGTTCCTTCGGTTGTGCGCAGGTGTTTGATGCGGAGGGCGTTGGGGTTGGATGATTTGGGGAGCGATGAGACTAGAAGTGATTCGGCTCAGAATTTGGTGTGGAAGAACCGGGGTTTGAAAGGCGTGTTTGATAGGAGAACAGGGTAAGAATTATGACAGGTAGGTTTTGGGGGTTTCTTTCCCTGTTTCGAGACTGCGTGGCTCTGCTGCTGCTGGATCTGTGTCTGAATCGACAGATGAAGGAGAATGAGAAACCATGAGTGAGTTTAAGCATAGTGCAGTTGTGAAGACTGCAAAGATTCGTAGTGTTGAAACCATTATCGCGAGGTTAGAGCATGAGCGTGTAAAGCAACTATCTGTTCATGAATTTGTGTTTATGACTGAGCGCCATGAAGCTACACTAGAAGTTTTGTTATGGGTTCTAGGGGTGGAAACTGGTTACATAGAAGTGCCTGATGAGAAACGTAAGTATCCTGATTGCATTCCATTCAGAAAGAAGTCTAACGAACTATATAGGAAAGGCCGAAGATATTGGCGAGCCAGATTCCAACCACCTATCACCAAGGAGAATGAGAAACAATGAATGGTCTTAGGGTTTTGTTGCCTGTGTTTGTTGGGTTTGCTGCGGTTAGGCTGGTGTTGCTGTCTGTGATGGTTGAAAGGAGGCCTGAAAGACTTGGTTAGTTTGAGGCGGTGGGTTGTGGATGTTTGTCCTGACGCGCTGTTTCCCACATTGTATAATACGCGTTGTGCGCTTTCTGGTAGGGACGCTAGGATTAATCATAGAGCGGGACACGGCTGGTATATTCAAAAGGACGGTTTGACGCTTTTGAGTCCTACACCTAAGTTTATTGGGTTTGGGTTGGGTGTGTTTGAGCGGAAGTTTGAAAGGTATTTCAAGATTCAGCGGGGTGATATTGTGGTTGATGTGGGTGCTTGTATTGGTGATACTACTATTCCGATGTTTATGAAGACAGGTGAGTCGGGTAAGGTTTTCGCGGTTGAGCCTCATCCGTTGAACGCGAAGTATCTGCGGTTGAATGTGTCGTCTTTCAAGAATGTGACGGTGATTGAGAAGGCTGTGTTAGATAAGAAGGGTGAGGTAGTTTTTTACACTCATAAAGCGCCTACAGGACATTCCCTAGTATCAGGCTACCAGAGAATTGGATGCATGACTGTTGAAGCGGATACGATGGATAACTTGTTTCGAGGGGTTGATGTGGATTTCTGCAAGATTGATGTGCAGGGCTCGGAGATTGAGCTGCTGAAGGGTTCACCTATGTTTCTGCGTAGAGTGAAGCATCTTGCGGTTGAGACACATGGCACAGCATGGGTTAAAGGTGTCGGAGAAATTCTTGAAGCGTACAAGAATACACATAACATCATTTTTGACGCATCTACCCGCGTCTATTATATGAGTAGGAGGAGTTAGTTTGCAGCGTCTTCATTCTGGTCGGGAGTGGTTGTATGTTTTCCTGTTTGTTTTAGGGCTTGGGGTGCTTCATTTAATGGCTAATGTGGTTGACAGTAAGTTGCCGCAGACGGTTTCTTACGTGGTATCACCTGATGCTGCTCCTTTATCTTCGTTGTATGTGCCGCAGGATGGTTCTGCTCCTACTTCGTATCTTATTCGTAACTATGCTTTGCGTTATGCGATTTATCCTGTGTTGCTGGTCACGTTTTTGGTGGATAGGTTTAGTTTGGTGAAGTATCTGGGTTGGTTGCATTGGAAATCTCTTGGGGGGGGTGTTCTTGGTGTGGGTTTGGTTGCGACGCTGGTTAGTTCACCGTATCTTGAAGGCTATGGCCAATTTCCGCTGGTGCTGTTGTATCAGGTGGGTTTTCGCGGTAGCTCTGCGGCTTTCTATGTTTATGCGGTTGTGGCGTGGTTTCTGCTGGTGGTGTTGTCGTATAGGTTTCTTGATGGGAAGTTGCCAAAGCATGGGGCGTTGTGGTTGACTTTCTTGTTGTTCGCTTCGGTTGAGGAGGTGTGGGAGTACGCGTATTATGTTCACTCTATGTCTCCAATACGATATACAATGTTTGTGAATCCCCCTCCTCTGCATTTTTTCACGCTGTATATTTGGCGAGCGACGCCTACATTTCTGCTATTGTTCTATGCGTATCGCTTAGGGTTTAAAGGTAGGGTTCAGGGCAGTTGGATGGAACGCCTATTTCTAGCGTCAATCACGATGTCTGCATTACTGATCATTATTCCGAAGTCAGTTAACCCTGTTTGGCTTAGTGTTTCTCTTCGCGTGATTTGGGCTGCAGCTTACATATCTTTCGCATATTATCTCGTTCCAGAATCGTCTCACCCTAGGTTAATCTATAAAGAGTTTCTGAGGAATTGGCGTCTGCTGCTTCTGACTCTGCTTATCGCATTAGCGTTTGGGTTTGGGATGTTTGTCAGAAACTACGAAAAGCCTGCGGTGGGGTTAGTGAACGTGTTTCCAGCTTACTTCTTTGTCAGCTTGATGGGACTTGCCGCAACAGTTCTTTATCTAACTGACCATAAACATCTAAATGAACTTGAAAGAATAACTCCAGAACGGCAAACCGCTGAAGAAGAAGAGGAGAGAGTTCTAGTTGGCTGATGGTTCTGGGGTTAAGCATTTGAGTGCTGTGAAGAGGGGGTTTCCTACGGTTGCGGTGTTTGCTCGGCATGCGGGTGTGGGGCCGTGGACGTTGAGCAAATATATTCGGGAGTTGGAGCGGGTGCTGGTGTTGTTGGCTGAGGACGCTGAGTGACTTGGCTGGTGTTCGGTTGGTTGAGGGAAGTTTTGTTGACGTTACTCCACTTCATTTGGTGGGTAAGGCTAAGAAAATCCGTTACATCTGCACCTCGAAGAATAAGGCGTCACCGTATGATTTGGGGCTGTGGCGGTGCCGAAGATGCTGCAACATCCACGAATACTATCAGGATGGCCCCCAATGCCCCGAATGTCATAACTCGATGTCGAAGCATCCAACAAACACTAGGCGAAGAAATCACCTGCACCGTAGACGTATATTAAGCTGAGGCGTCTAGCCTATCTTAGATAGATGTAGTTTGGGTTTAGGCAAATACATTAAAAGCGCCGTTAAGGAAACTGTGCGTGTCTCTAAACGTGAGATTCGTGATGCCCCCGGTGCGGCTAAACGCAAACTTAAGGAAGCTCCGGGCAATGTGGCGCATAATGTTGGGGAACGAATCAAAACAGCGCGGCGGAACGCTCAGGAAGAACGAGACATCTACAATCGTAATTATAAGATGGCTAAACGTGACGCGATTGCTGCGAAGGCTAGGCGCGACGCGAAGACCCGTGTTATGAAAGGTGGCGGAGGCGGTGGGTTTGCCGCGCTCGGAGACCTTGGGCAACGCGCGCAGAAAGTCAACCAATACATGGTGGGAGGCTATCCTGCAGCCCCTTTCGGGATCGGAGGCCAGAGACCGAGAGAGAAGCGGCGGCGGCGAAAAAACAATCAAGGAAAGAAAAGCAAGAATCGCCGTAGAAGTAGACGGAGACCACCGCAACCTAGGTCTTTTCTGATTTAATTATTTGGTGAATAGAATGCCTGTTATTCAGGTTGGTTATAGGGATCGTTTCGGGGCTTTTGTTCAGGTTCCGATAGAGGTTAGTTGGAGTGAGTATTTGGTTTCTGAGCGGCAGAGTGAAAGGGGTGAGCGTTATACTCCTGATCCGGGGCCTATTCCTGCAGCAGCTCCGGTTCCGCTGGCCATTACGGGCGCTGATAGGCAGGCGAAAGACACTAATCAGAAGGAGATTGCGCAGTACAATAATCAGCTTGCTCAGGTCAACCAACAACAGTCAGAGGTTAACAAGGCGAAAGAGCAGTTAGCGAAGTATCTGGAGCGTCCAGAGTCTCAGTATGATCGGGCGTCGGTTGAGGCGTATAGGCGTCAGATAGCTGCGGCTCAGGCTACGGTTAATGAGAATAAGCAGCGGTTGACTGAGAACCGGGCGCTTCTTGACGTGGTGATTAGTAACGCGATTGCTTTCGGTGGGCCGACTGATGCGGGCGCAGCTAAGTTTTCGGACCCGACTTACATTAAAGAGGTGGTTGCTCCGGCTCAGATTGAGCAAGGGCGAGATATTGCTCGCGCTGCGATTGCTCAGGGTGCTTCTTCGGCTGAGGTTTTGCAGGCTGTTAAAGGGGTGTCCGGTAAGGTTGCTGAGGGTGTTCGTAAAGAAGCTAATGAGCAGTACAGTGTCTCTGGTGGGTTTACGGTTGAGGGGTTGGAGCGGTCTCGGACGCCGGAGATGCAGGCGGTTGCTAAGCAGGCGGAGATTAACCAGGGTGAGGATTTGGCTAGCAACGCGATTCTTCAGGGCTTATCTGATGTTTCGCAGGCAGGCGGGCAACCGTTAACACCTAATCAGGCTGTAGGAGCTAAAAAGGCGATTGAGCAGTACCGGAAAGACCAGTATGCGTTGAAAGGTGGACGTACAGAGTTCGGTGAACAGTTTTTCTCTTCGCCTGAAATGCAGCAGGTTCAGTTAGCTGCGGAGGTTGAGCGGGGGCGTCAAGCTGCTCGAAACGCTCTGCTTCAAGGCGGAGACATCACCGTTAGGTCAGAACGTGAATTATCAGGCGCTAACCAAGTCTTATTTCAAGCGGGGCTGGAGCTTCAAGAGCAGTTAGATGAACATAGCCGTAGAAGCGGGCCTACACAGGCGGGTTTTGAGCGGTTCACTGATCCCGGGTATATTCGTGACGTGATTATTCCTTCGCAGGAGGCGAGGGGCTACGACATTATGCGTGGAGCGGCTTTACGTGGAGATGAGGCGATATTTGATAGTGAGGCGCAGCTCAGGGGCGCCGAGCGTTTTCTTAACGAAGTTAGCAGGAATTACGGAGGCCCTACTTTTGAAGGGGTCATGAAGTTCGGAGACCCCGGGTACATCGCTAGCGTGATTATACCGGCTCAGAAGCAGAGACAGGCAGATATGGATAAGGGCTTCAAACTGGACATACACCGGTTGGTGCAGGAAGGCTACGCTGTCACGCTCAACGAGAAAGGCGAATACATAGCTACTAAAGGCGGAGAAATCGCAACACCGTTAAACATCTATGAAAAAGAGTTCCAACTATACAAGGCAGGCAAAAAGACTGAGAGACTACCGGAGAATGAGGTAGCTGTAACTTCAGCGTCAATATCAAGATCGATTCCTACAGACACTAGGCTCAGCCTTAAAGAGCAATTCTTAGACCGGCTCGATTACGTGCCTTATGATTGGGGTACGGCGTCAATCGGTCGCGCAGGCTTAGAGATTGGTGCTGAGGTCTTCGGGTTCGGTGAAGCTCTAGGCAGAGGTTTTCTTTTCGGAGCGGCTATGATATCAGGGACTAAAGAGGTTGATGTTTTCGGCTCAAAACTTCACCTTTTACATGAAGGCACGATAACGGTTCCTTTCGGTTCAGGCGGTCTTATCGGTCAGACTTCATTATTTTTCAACAAGAAAACCGATGTCAACGCAGGCCCATTGGCTCTTTCAACGGGTAAAGACGCGATGTACGCTTACCGTTTTCCAATAGGGGCAGCTTCAGGTGTTTTTCTCGACGTTATCGCGTTGAAGGGACTGGCTCAGCTCAGCGTCACAGGCGCTAAAGGCGCAACAAGATTAGTCAAGGGGTTTGTCCGTGAAATGCGGGCGGGTCCCGACTTAGGATTACTGACGAAATCTGAAAGGTTAGCGTATGAGGCTGAGATAACTGCGCGTCAAACATTCATTCCGCCCTGGCAGGAAGCGCGAAGATTACCTATACGTGAAGGTCAAGTAAGGCTAGGCAAGATTGGGTTAGACATCGATCTGGGAGAGTTGAAACCCAGACCACCGCTAAGAGACACTAGATTATCCTTCACGGACAAAATTCGCAAATCATGGAAGGAGGCGAAAGCTGAAACACAGTCACTTTACGACACTACGCCGGAACCAGTCAACCGAAAGATACCTGAGCTGGGGTTAGCAAAAGCTGAACCTAAGATTAATGTGGCTAAAAACATCTCTTCCTTTGACATTGGTTATGAGGAGGAGCTAGCGAGACAAATCAAGATCTCAACGGGTGAAATTAAGCCGCCTCTCCTGCATTATGAGGATATGCTGGGCGCTCGCGTCAAAACATTCCTTACAGGCAAAATCTCAGATATTAGGGCAGGTGCAAAATCTTTAGGCGTCAATGTTGAAACAGGATTGCTTAACGTTGAGACAAAGATAGGGGCATCGAAAACCGCTAAAGCCGCACGTGGAGCTAAATTCAGTTTTGACATGAACGTTTCACCTAAGCTCGGTGCGGCAAAAGAGGCAGTTACTTCAAGGGTAGAATCCAAGATAGCGAAAGGTAAGGCAAGCTGGGAGTATTTGAAGAATGAAGATTCAATCACTAAACAGGCTAACGACATAATGTATGGTGGATCTGATGTTAGTGCTGGTAAGGCTCAGAGCATCATAAAAGATGCTTCAGACATTTACAGGAAACGTCCAACACTAGGTGTTGGAGAATACCCAAAAGACATCTTAGCGCATCCTGAACGTCAGTATGTAGAGTTGAACAGGCGCATGGGCTTCTACACGCGGGGAGGCAGAAAACTTAGCCGAGCAGCTAAACAGGTTGATGATGAGCTAGCTGCAAAACTCGAATCAGGAGATCTTGACGGTTGGAACCGTGACGTTAACCGTATAGATGAGCTGATCCGCGAGAAGATGAGTCAACCGAAGTTCAGGAAGGTTACAGGCGGCACCGAGTCACCGAGCAAAGGCGGCATACTACTAACAAAACTGGAGGATATACCGCTGAAACCTAAGCCGAAAGGTCGAGGCGTGTTTGTCGCTCGCCCTGTAGATCTGAATACTCCGGTCACGCTAAAAGACCTGCTAGGCTTATCTGGCAAGACCGTCCAGAAACGTAAAACCGTCACCTCAGAATTGAACAGGCTGAACCAAGACCTTAACCGTAGCGTCAACGTCACAGTAACGAAAGAGACTCCTTCACAGGCCTCGAAGAGAAAAACAAGGTTTGCCGCAAACACCAACCTCTACTATGCGGACGCGGCAACAATGCAAACCCTCAGAACCACACAAGACTTAACACGCGCGCAAAAATCCGATCTAATCCGGCGCTTTACAATGGGCCAACCTGTACGACTTGATGAGATAACCGGGTTAAAACAATTACAGAAGCAGGTTCAACGTCAAACACAGAGACAGATAACACGGCAGGTTCAGAGAACAAGACAAACCACCCAAACAAGGCAGAGAACAGGGTTATCTCAGCGGTCAAAACAGGCTCAACGCTTCAGCTTCGACCAAGTTCATGACCAGTTACAACTTCAAAAAGAGATGTTGAAGCTTCAGGAGATGCAGCTTCACAAACAATTAACAGATCAGATGCAGACCACGCGGATAATTCCACCTTACAAATTCAAGCAGACGGTTAAGGGGTTGCCACGCTACCCGTATCCGCCTGATATGTGGCTTCCTAAACCTAAACGTGGACGCCGAACAAGCGGCGATATCTACGGGCACAAACTGCTAAAACATCCCATAGCAACTGGGTATGAGGGGCTATTCGGAAGAAACGGCGGTAAGTCAACGGCGAAGCGAAAAGCCCGAAAGAAGCATGTTAAGAAGGCTAGCCGAAAAACATAACAACTATCAAGCCTAAACTGGTGGAGGGCTTAATTGGTACTGCGCAAAATAGTTAACATCTTCGGAATTTTAAGCATAGCAGTAACAATATTCTCAGTAGGCGCATACTACTATCATAATTATCAGGTTGAGCAGGAATTACAGAAGGCAAACCCTGAATGGTTGGCCCGTGACGTTTACGATTATCTGAATTATGACCGGAGAATTACAGGGCGCGAACCTTTCAATTGGGATAAAGACTTAGCGAAGATTGCAGTAGAACACAGCACCAGTATGAGAGATGGGGATTACGTTGAACATGATGAGCCTGGGGGTCTAACATTCCAGCAACGCATCGAGGCACTAGGCCAAAACTATGAAGGACTCGCGGCAGCTGAAAATCTCCTAATGTTGGATCATCCCTTCTCTGTTGATGATATCGGGGGGCTTACGTACCAGAGCTGGCTAGGAAGCCACCAACATCTAGTAATCATGATGGATCCAGCCTATTCTAAAGTCGGTGTAGGTGTAGCTATTAAGGGCGGTCAAATCTACATTACCGCTGATTTCTCAGGATAGAAAATTATTAGGTGTGGGTTAGAATAGATGTTTTTCCAATCGTGATTCTTTGATTGCGATTCCTATTGAGTTTAGCAGTTCATTCTCTGTTTTATGCGTATCTCCGCTCCATCGAAGTATAATCAGACCGGATGCGTAAGCTGGGGGCATTACTGTTGGTTGACTACCTAGAATTTCTGTAATGGTTTTTCGAGTTATTTCTGTAGCCTTCTTGTAATCCGCATCAGGTTCAGTTCTCATAGTTATCACGAATCCGTAACCTGTTGAAGTCTCAAAATCATGCAGACCCCCCGAAACAAAGTCTTTTCCAATAATTTTAGGCCGCTTCTTCTCAACCTTAACCTCTACCCATTTCCCATCATCAGAGTAGAATATCATTTCATTATCCAGTGGCCAAGTATGCACCATATAAACCTAAACTCGTAAAGGGATAAATACTTCACATGAAATATGGCTAAACTCAAATGAATACTGGTTATGTTGCCGCGTTAATTACGCTATTAGTGGTTGCAGTCGCTTCTTACTCAGTTTTTTCTAACGGTAATGTGGAGTGGCCTCAGTTACCATCATCAAACGTCCCGTATGGAACCAGCTCCATCAAGAATATTTTGGAGAACCCTGAAGAATACGGTCAAGTAAAAATTAAGGGTAAATTATATCTGGATATTCTTCCGGGTCCAGATCGATATTATCTTGTTGATGAACAGGGTTACAGGATATACTTGACGCATCTGCCTGACAAAAATAACAGGGAGTATCAAGAAGGCGTAGTCTACACGGTTGAAGGGAACATCATCATCATCATACAAACTGGTAGAAATTGGCGAGACATATCAATAGACCCAGCAAGCATGATAAAACAATAATTGGTCTAGGTCTCATCACTCAAGTTTACGAATATTGATGCTTTTTTTCCCGTCAGAGTTGATAACTTTCCATTCTAGAACGTCACCGATTTGGATAGACGCCTCTCTGACAATATCTTCGGGTATCGTCGTTCTAACTGAAGGAGATCTAGGGCTGGCCTTAACCACCTTAGATGTTATGGTCATCGCAACCGCCAAATTAATTCCCGCATATCTATTAGACTGTTACTATATAAGCATACACCTATTAAACCCTATAAACCCTGTAGGTGTATATTTATATACCCTGTCAACCTATGGGGTTGATGATAGTTATGCCCAAAGTGAAGGGTTCGATAGATCGGCGTTACAACAGTAGAAGACGGCCTGAGAGCGACGGAATCAAACTCACTCCGCTTGAGAAGAAGCTGCTGAGGGAGAGCTGCTAAACATGCGCAAACTCAAACCCTCAACCGAAACCGTAACCGTAGAAGTGAAACTCCCCGCGAGCATCACAGCCTTCCTCGATAAAATGGCTGATCTTCTGGGGCTTGACGGTGTAGCGGATCTCCTAAGATACAACGCGCTCCAAGAAGTCAAGTACTACATAGATGATTCCCGCGCAGCTATCAGCATCCTCGCCTCACGCCTAAACATCGACTGCGACGAAATGCCTGAGAACGTCGAGCAGTACAACAAAATCAAGAACATTCTTGACAAAACATGCATAGTCACCGCTGAAACAGAAACCCCGGAGGCGTTACTGCTTCGCGGCAAAGACGCTGAGCTATTCGAAGCTGCGAAACGCATCACCGGCCTAAGCCCAGAAGAGACAATTAACCTAGCCTTACAGGAATTTATCGAGTGCGGACGTGACCATAAACAGTTCAACGGTAGAGAAGAGACTGAGCAGAAACGGCTCAAACTGGACGCCTAAACAGGCAGGCAGAGAACAATGATAGAAAACATAGAACTAGCGCAGATCAAGCCTCCGAAGAACAGCCTCAGAAAAGAACTGGGTGCGATAGAAGAACTTGCAGCGAGCATCGCTGAGAAAGGCTTGATGCAACCCCTCATCGTCCGCCCAATCGGTGACTTCACCTACGAAGTTATAGCAGGAGAGCGCAGATTCGCCGCACTAACCAAGCTCGGAATAAGCTCAGCATCATGCAGCATCGTCAAAGCAGACGATAAAGACGCCTTCGAGCTGTCCCTAGTCGAAAACATACAGCGCAAATCACTGGATCCCATCGAAGAGGGCGAGGCGTTCAAACGGTATGTGGCTGAGTTCGGATGGGGAAGCATGGATGATCTTGCCGAAAGAATGGGTAAGAATAAAACCTATGTTAGCCGCTCCATATCACGCATAGGAATATCACCCCAAGCCCTAGAATTGTTGCGCCAGCGCAACATTTCCAAGTCACATGCCGATGAAATTGCCAGAGTTCCAGACCAGCCAACACAGGACGCTCTAGCAGACACCATACAGACGAATGATTTTACGAAAGACCAGACTCGTCATGTTGTTGACTCTGTTCTAAGCGGCTCATCTGTATCTGAAGCTGCGGCTGAAGTTGTAAAGCCCATGACTGTGGATGAGGCGATGGCGGTTGTTGAAGAGGCTGGAAAATACGCAGCATCACCCGAAGAAGTCACCATAAGAAACAACGAGATGGAAGAACCTCCAACAAAATACCAGACACCCGAACAAGAATCAGCAGCAACGGCAACAGAAACAGAAACAGAAACAGAAACAGACAGTAAAAGCGGTGTTGAAGTCACTGAGTTTCGCTGCCCCGACTGCGGAGAAAAATTCGAAGTAAGCATCGACTGGGAACGCCGACTATTCGCAGTGAGAAAGACCGAGTAAATGCAGACTATCCGCCTAGTCGCGGTTAAATTCAGCTTCGTAAACGACAAAGACCACGCGAGCTTCCAAAACATTCCCTTCTACACCGAGCACCTACCAACCTTTCTACGGCAACATCAAGGAAGCATCGTCTGGGTTAAAGGAGGGCATGTTAGGCGTGAAGCGTTCCTGATATTCTCAGAAGAAATCCAGCCAAGCCTCCGCACCCTTTTCACAGAACTAAACAAAGTCGGAATCCCATTCAGCATAACCTCAGTCAGAGACCCCAATCAACTCTACCGAGAATCCCTGCTGGAGAAAAGAGATACAATCGGCTTACTCAAACTAGGCGACAAACAACTAGGCTACGGACTAAGTGAAGGCGAAACCCCTTCACGACTCAAAAGCCCATGCTTCATACACGCAAAGACCCAGAACTGCATCTATCAACTAACCTTCTCAGCCGCATTTGAAAAAACATTCATGGACGGCGAACCAATATCGCGCGACGCAGAAGGCAGACCCGAAACATGGGTACATCTCTTCAATGTAGTAGAAACTGTGGATTGTCGAGCAGACTACCACGCTGAATATCCTGAACGATACTTGAGGCTAAGCCAAATATCTTGGATTTAGAAGTCGAGCGTAGACGTATATTAAGCTGAGGCGGGTTAGCCTCTATTAGAGTTAACTTGATCTTTAACGTTTTGGCAGCGGAGGCGTCGTCGTTAGGTTGAGTTTCTTTCGTGTTTTTGCTATCGTGATTATTCTTACTGCGTTTATTTTTACGTTTTACTTGATTCAGTCTACGGTGTTGGATGATATTGCTACGTTAGCGTCGAGCTATGTTAATGCGGCGGGGCAGACTGCGTTGGATAGGACTATTACGATGTGGACTGTGGGGATAATGGCTTTGATTATTGGGCTTATATTTTGGGGGTTTGCTTCTGCGACTAGGCGCGAGGATGATCAGGCGCGTGTCGGAGGCTGGGATTAGCCGGTATGTGTTTCTCTTTTCGCGCGGTTGTGCGGCCTGAGGGGTTGAAGGCGGAGGGTTGGCCTCAAGTAGAATATATTGAAGATGAAGCAGTGGAGGGGTCTTTGAATGGCTAGATTTTTTGGTAAGCCTAGTAGGGGGCGGGCTAAGAAGAATTTGGCGGTTCTAGGTAGGCATTACCGGAGGGTGCTTAAGGAGTTCAGGGAGAAGCCGGTTAAGACTCTTCTTTCTGGTTCGAGCCGGGTTTACGCTGTGGATGTTCGTAGGGGTTTGAAGCTGGTTGAGCTGCGTAGACGCAGGAAGGGTGTGGGGTTTGAGGTGGTTGACGTTGAGAAAGATTAGTGTTAGTGATGAGTTGCTGGGGGGTTTGATGCTTTCAGGCGGCTTAGCGGTTTCTGCTTTGCTGATTTTGTTCGGTCACGGGTTGCTGTCGTCTAGGTTGCTGCCTTCTATAGATGCTTCTGCGGTGGCTGAATGCGCGTATTGTACGTATAGGTTAGCGCCTATTCTGCCTCAAGTGCTGCTTGCCTCTGCTGTAATTGGTGGATTTATGATTCTGCGGCTCTGGAGGATGGGTTCTTCTTGAGCGTTGTTTATCCTCCTCGGAATATTCGGAGTGTGTGGGCTTGGGTGTCAGCGGTGTTCGGCTTCATGTTCCTTATGTTGACTTACTTGATTGCTAACGAGTTTTTTCTGGTGGGTCAGGCGTGGGGGTTAGCTAACGCTTCAGGCTACGACACTGATGTCTACACGTGGCTAGTATCATACTGGGGCATATTTCCAATCCTGATACTGTTCGCCGTCGCCATCTGGGGCTTCGTGCAAACACAGAAACAAAGAGAACAATACTACTAAAAAACCGAGCTGCAATGCGTAAAGCGTATAAACTCAGCCGTTTCTACTACACTCGACAAGATATGAGCGCGAAGAAAATTACGGCGGTAATTATCATAATTGTGGCTGTGGTTGTAATTGGATCTGTGTTAGCCTTAGCTTTCTTAGCACCTGCAACATTCGCAGATATCGGTAACGGAGTCGTCGTCAGCCTCGGCTTAGAAGGCGGAGACAAATATCAAGATGTGTCTGCGGTAGAGTTGATTAACAATGTTGGGCAGTATAATAAGGAAAAAGTAAGGATTCACGGCTATCTTCAGCTTGACGGCAATTTAGTTACTGGTCTCTGGGTTAATTCAAGTTACATCATAAAGATGAGTGTGAATAATCCTAATCTGCAATACGTTGCTGGCAAACAATACACGGTAGAGGGAACTTTTGGGGGCGCTATTATAAACGGTAAAGTAGTATCCGGGATTAATCCAGACAAGATAACGGTCTATCACGGCTAACCGTTTCATTGTTCTTGTAGCTGCACGAAACATAGTAAGTCGAGCGTAGACGTATATTAAGGTGAGGGGTGCCACTCTCATATTAGAGTGTTTTTGGCTGCGTCAAGACGGGGTTTACGTTTAGCGGCGCTACTTCTAGCCGTCTTGTTCGTAGTTCCGTCTTTTCTCCCTGTGTCTCAGGTTGGCGCGGTTGATTCTCCGAGATGGATTAATGAATCGGTTTGGCGGGAGAGTTCCGGGAAGGTCAAGTTATTCGCTGGGCCTCACGCGTATTTTGATGCACAGAGCCACACATATCAGACGATAGATACGTCGATATTTGGTAATGCGACGCACTACTTGGTTGATAAGGCTAGTTACCATGTGTATTTTGCTAAAAGTCTTGCTGTGGCTTGGCCTTTCACGTTTGAGCGTAACGGCAGCTTGTTCCAATGGAAACCTGTAACAACCGGGTACGTTGAGGTTGGCACGTATGCTACGCAGAGTTTAAGGAGTCTAAACACTTCTGCGCAGGTTGAGGTTTCAGGAAACACTATCACGTATAAGCAGATTTTCGGGCGCGGGGTAGATCTTCGCTTCACCGTTCAAAACAAGGGGCTGAAAGAGGAGCTGCTAGTTTCTCCGAGCGTCATATCGGCTTTGCCTTCACCTTCAGTGTACGGGATGAATCCGGGTAATACTTTCGTGGGTATGGTTTCGAGTTATAACACCCGTTTGAACTTGACGAACAACAACATCATCACGGATAATTATTGGAGTGATGGTAGGATTAACTTGAAGCGGGGCGGTGTTTTCCAGTTTGCTTTTGCGCCTAGTCTTGCGTGGGATGGTCAAACGGATGTTGCTGGCCAGCCTAGTAATACGGTTCGGGTTCGGAATATCCTGATTAAGAACGGCGGGGCTTGGAAGATTGGTTCTGGTGTACCGTATAGTTGGCTTTCGTCTACGCAGGGCGCGGTTGTGATTGATCCGACTGCGACTATTCAGCCTGCGAATGGTGATGATTCAAGGATACTTAGCAATACCCCAGCGACTAATTATGGGACGGCTACAGTTCTAAGTGTCGGTGACTCTTTGCCGGGTAGGCGTGATAGGTCTTGGATTTACTTTAATATTGCGAGCGCAGGTATTCCTGCATCTGCGACAATTACAGGTGTTGAAATAGGTCTTTTTGAGTATGCGGCTGGTTCTGGTGGTGCGCCTCCTGCTAACTGGGCTGTGAATGTTCATCGTCTGCTTCAGACTCCGGTTGAGCTGCAGATTACTTGGAATGAGTATTCTACGGGTAACGCTTGGAATACTGCGGGCGCGGGGGGTGTAGGGACTGATCGTGTGGGTACTGCGAGCGCCACAATCACTTTAGACGCAACTGCGGCAGGCGCGTTTGTCACTTGGTCGGACAGTAACCCTAAAGCCGCCAGCCTGTCAAATGACGTTCAGGGCATTGTTAACGGCACTATTACGGATAGGGGTTGGTTGTGGGAGGCTCCAACGGCTGAGAACGGCGCATGGGGTTACAACTTCTTCTATTCGTCAGAGTTCGGGGACGCTACGAACGATCCTTACATCGAGATAACATATACGACTGTTCAGCATTTGAATGTTCATGTGTATGCTGCTAACGGGTCTACGCTTTGCAGTGCTTTGACGGCCTGCTATGTGACTGCGACAAACTCGGCTAACGGGTCTTCTGCGTCTTTGCAGGTTTCAAGCGGGTGGGCGAACTTCACAGGCATACTCAGCAACACTAACATCACCTTGACGCTTCGCGCCTATAATACGACTAACAGTAATTCGCCTTTGCAGGTGAATGGCAGTAACAGTGTGACCGTCAACGTAACCGGCACTATTGACCGCCAAATCTGGGGATCTATCTTTCAGTCAATTACACTGGACTTCGATAAAGACGATGGATCAGGATTTACTCCTTCATCGTTTAACTTCACTTTCGGCAACAACAACACGGTAGTAACTCTAACTACCTATTCAGGTAAGATTTTCGTGAACGGCAGCAACACTATTCACCGCATGTCGTGGCAGGGTAATAATGTGAAGAACGCAACCACGACATTCGCGGTGACATCGAACGCTCAAACTCTTCAGTTTAAAGGCAGAATATACGTGATTACCCGGTCGGTATTGGACGTTAATTCTGCCGCAGTGTCTACAGGCATCCAGTATAACATCACGCTTTCGAATACGGGTAACACCACGGCTTTAGCGTTGGCTAGCTCCTCAACGTTCTATATGCAGAACGGCTCGATTACAGCGACAATTTGGTGGCGTGGGGTATTGGTTAACGGGTCAAGCAGTCACACAGTTACAGTAGCAGCAAGTATGTCGGTTGACGCGCAGATTGGCGCGGATTTATCAGGTAAAACACGTTTTGCAGAGGGTACTAGTGTTAACGGAATTGAAAGTATGATGATTGAAGGTATTTCAGCGGAGTATCAGACATCACCGTCGAGCGCGTTAGTTAACTCCACAACCTACACCGTCGCAGACATAGCGGAGTGGAACTATACCTCCAGCATTAACCTACTCAACCTAACAATCACCGGAATGAAGACCCACACTAACATTACAGACATAAGCATCAATACTTTAACCATGCAGGTTACTTTCAACACTACGGGTTCAGGTGAGACTTTGTATGTTGTTGCTTGGGGCGGGGTCGCTTGCGCTGTGGGTAGTACTAGTCGGACTATTCATTTGACGAATGAGCAGACGGGAGCAGTTTTTGACACACCAGGGTATTATGGGGTGAATGTTACTGCGTATTATGATAGTTACTGGATTGTTGTGGGGCAGAACGCGACTAGTTTCACGGTTTGTGATGAGCCTCTGTTGGTTGCTCAAGTCACATATCCTGATGGGGCTAGTTTATCTCAGTATTTCAGGACGTTCATTCCTTCGGCGGTGGTTCAAGCGATGCCGTTGCCGGACGTCCGGTTGGTCAGCATTACGCTTTTCACTATCCAAGTTATCGATATTCCTGAGCAGTATGCGGATGCAACTGTAAGGGTTTATGTTTCAAGTCAAGAGATAGCGAGCGGCTACCTTGATGACGGGTATCAGTTCGGGGTGTATCTTGCGAACGGTGTCAGGTTCACTTTTAATCTAGTGGGTACTTCGACGTTTAGTGATGCGGGGCTGAACGCTAATCCTAGTCAAACCACTATCAGTATTACGGTTGGCAGTATTTCGACGTATGTTAATGCGGCTGCGAGGAGCGATGTAATATCGTGGTCGGCGCTGTGGTCGGGCGCTAACATTGTGTTGGCGTACACGGATACGTCGAGCACCACGTCGAGTATTCGCTTTGTTCTGTATGAGGCGAATCAGACTGCTAAACGGTTTGTGGCGATTTACGATAATACGTTTGCTGCGGTGAATGCGACTGTGGCGATTGCGGGGAATACGAGCCGTACTTATTTTGCTAGGGTGGAGACTGTTAACAGTGATTTTGGGGATATGGTTGAGACGAGGGGGGTTGAGCGCAGTAATCTAGGGGTATCTATGCCTAACTTGCCTGTTGCGGTGTTGGGTTTGAATTTGATTATGCCTAATGTGACTAATGCTTGGGTTAATTTGCTGGCTATGGTTATTGTGATTTTGTCGGCGTTCATTTTCGGCGCGTTGTATTCGCCTTTCGGCGCTATTGTGGTGGCTGTGATTGGCCTGTTTTTCTCCGCTATAGGCTGGCTTCCCATAGCTTTTATTGATGCGAGCGGGGCTTTAGCTATTGCGGTAATCGCGTATTTAGCGAAGCGCAGAGGGGACTAGTCGGGAGGGAGGGAGGGGAAGCAAGTATATGCAGTTTTACCGTGTTATGTTGTTTTTAGTAATTTTCAATGCTTCACTTGCTTTTGTTAACAGCCTTGATATGACGACGCTTGGAGACAGCAATCTTCAACCAGCGTATATTATTCAGCCTGATAATCGGTATAATATGACTGCGAATGTTCAGGAGATGGAGGTCGGTTTTAAGAATACGGGTAGCCTAGATACGCTGTGGTATGTGGTTCGTGGGTTGACGAATTTTATTGTGAATTTTGCGTATGTGTCTTTGCTTCTGCCTGTGTTTTTGGCTGAGATGCAGCTGCCCACGGAGCTTATTGCGGTGTTCACGGTTGCGCAGTACACAGTTTACGGTGCCGCTTTGCTGAACATGTGGTCGGGGAGAGATCCGGAGCGATGAGTCTGCCTAATCTGCTTGTTGTTTTGTTGTCGGATGCGTTGGATGATATCTTGGACGGTAACTTGTTCAGGGGTATTATGATGCCGTTGACTGATCTGATTGGTTCATGGGCTTATGCGGTGCTGTTCAGCGTCATGTTTGGGATGATGATGTTTAGGACTGATAACGCGATTATTCCGGCTGTCGTGTTTTTATTGATTGGGCCGGTGGTGTTTTTCTTTGTTCCACCTGCGGCGCACACAATTTACTATATCTTTGTGGTGTTAGCTATCACTGGCTCAATTTTCAAGGCTTACACGCCGAAAGGAGGCTAGAGTCAAGATGACTAATTGGAAGGTTCCTAAACACTACGCGGGAATCATTGAGAAAGCTTTAGCTGGAGAAACCATTACGTTGGATAAGGTGGATTTGACTGCTCGCAAGATACTGCAACGCTTCGCCCGCGAATCCGGATCCATCAGAGTACACACCCAGCTAGTAGTCGAACCTATACCAACCGTTAGAAAGCCTAGGAAGAAAGTGAATAAGAAATCAGTTCACTTCATCCTCGCTTGGGATTGGGTAATCATCACAACCGGATACATATTAGCATACACCCTACTTTTCTAAAAAATAGTTTTGTGTCACGTTGCCTATATAGTTTTGAAACCCTTACGCTGGCAGAGAGAACATAACATGTCTCTAGAAACGATAGCAAGACGATTTAGCAAGTATCACCTAAGAAAAGGCCAGGGTATCCTCGGCACAGTAATTACCCTCGGTGTTGCCGCAGTAGCTATGCTACTGATCATCATCGTTGTGGCTCAGGTAGACGCTAATGCTCCAACCCTCACGGGTCAAGGCAACAGCACCTATGAGAGCGCAGCCACCCAAGTGTACAACGCGATGAACCTCGCCCCCATCATCCTCGTGGTGCTGGTTGCCGGTGCAGTCCTCGGTGTACTCGTAGTCTTCGGCGGACGACAAGGATAACCACGCTAACTGATACATGCTTGCGACTGGGAGCGCTTCAATCGGTCTCCCTACCTGCGCGGGATAGCCAACACCGCGCAAAAGGCCCCACTTCAGCCCTCAACGAGCCGAGGGGGGACACCTATGTCTCGACGCAGTAAAGGTAAGAAGCAGATGCGTAAAATGAGGCGAATGAAGCCTCTGCCTAAAATCAAGGCTAAGCGGGTGAAGGCTCGTTCACGGGGTAATCGTGAGCTCCGCCAAATCACCGACATCGGCGCAGGCGCAACAGGCGCACTCATCACTAATTCAATGCTCGGAAGCGTCGCACTACTCTACCCGTAAAGGAAAGGCGATGACTAACTACGCCTAAAAAAGTTAGTTGGCGTACCTTCATGCAGAAACGCATGGGACCCTACATGAAAAAGTACGGCGGACACGGCCCCGCAATCAGACGCATATCTAAGGAATGGAACGCCAAACACCAGAAGAAACCTAGAAAGTAACCGGCGAGGGTCTTTAGACGTATATTAAGCTGAGATTGCTTTTTCTATGCTGCTGATGTGTTTTGAACGGTAGAGACCGCGACGATGAGGATTTGCTTAGGAAAGTAGATGGTTTGCTGGGGAATAATCCGGGGCTTCAAAACATGTTTCGTGACGTTAACGATGTTTTGCAGAGCGACTTAGCGCAGCAGTTCACAACTTTAACCGACGAAGAGAAGCGGAACGCAGAGACAATGGCGAAAGACATAGGCCGCTTCATAGATCAAAAGGGCTGGCCGGAGAAATACGGAGATAAAGCAATCCTCAACATGTTCATGAGTATGCAGCGCGCCACGCTTCTCGTGATGAAGAAGAAGATGCAAAACCAACTAAGGTGACTTTGGTGAAGTTTAAGCGGTTGCCTCTATTCATTCCGGGTGTTTGGAGTTACACTGATGATTTATTGTTCGCTACATTGTTCTTCAGTGCTTTATCATCATATATTTTTGCGTTCAGCGTGTTCAGGAGCAGTATGTCTTTTGCGCTCGCGTTTGATGTGTTGGCGAGTGTTCACATTGCACTTTTGATGCTGCTAGTCATCCAGATTAACAAGAGGGTGACGAGATAGATGGATCTTGTTATTGTTTTGATGCTGACGTTCACGTTGCTTACGCTGTTTATTTTAGCTTGGTTGCCTAAAGTGGGGGTGAACAGCCAGATTGTGTTTAGCGTGTTTGGGCTGGGCTTCGCGTTTGTTCTGGCTTTGCTGATTAGTAGTGTGACTATTACGGAGGTTGCGCCTTATCCGGAGTCGCAGAATACGACGGTGACGGCGACAACGGTTAACTATGTGGGGATGAACCAGTCGGCGTATTATCCTAATTCTTCGGTGGTGACTAGAAGCACAGTGATGGTAAGTAGCCCAGTGTCCTGGGTGACTTACACGTTGCCTTACACTTGGCTGTTAACTTACTTGTATTATGGGTTGGGTGCTGGCTTGTTTCTCCGCTTCATCGGCCTAATATTCCTAGCAATGGGCAAAGCCGTAACAGAACAATACGATGGTGGCGAGTGATTTAGGGTTTGTGTGCTGCTTATTCGCGTAGGCGGATTTTGAAGGTTGGTGCGGCTGTTGGTGTGGCGGTTCTACACTGTTGATTTGTGGTGTGTTGCGTTAGTGTGTTTCATTTAGTGTGGTAAAAAAAAGTATGGCTGGCCTACTGTCTTGTTTCATCGTATTTTTTAGCAGACAGTAAGATAAAGAACTAAGCAAAAAGCCATATTTTTGTACCAAATTATAAATAGCCATCAATATAATGGCCTTTTAATCGTGAAGGTGAGAGACCTTAGTGGTAGCCGAAACTACAAACACCATTCCAGAGAATGTATTGGTTTTGGGTATCACTGGATCTTTTGGCAGTGGATGCTCAACACTTTCAGAAGAGTTAAGGCGTATCAAGTTCCTGAAGGTATCTTTGTCCGAAGGGGTAAAAACAATTTGGCTCAGTGAACATCCTGGCAGACTAATTACTGAAGCTAAACGAAGTGAACTTCAAGAAATCGGCAACAGATTTAGAAAGGATAATGATAACGAATATTTTGCGCAGAAAGCTATTGAAAAAGCTAATTCCCAATGGGTAGCGACTCAATATGATTCGGTAGTCTTTGATAATATTCGCAACATGTCTGAAGTAAAGCTTTTACGCGGTACATTCAAAAAATTCTACCTTGTTGCGGTTGATTGTAGCCAACCGGAACGATGGAATAGAATTAAGCAGCTATACTATCAAAATGATCTTTCTGAGGCAGATTTTAGAGCCGATGATGAACGAGATAAGGGTGAAGCACCATCGTATGGACAACATGTAAGAGCATGTGTAGACGAATCAGATTTACTGATTGATAACGAGGAATCGATTATACCGATTGATGCGGCGAGAAAAAATCTCTTGGGAAAAATGCAAGATTATATCGGTCTTCTTAGAGGCGATGACAAACGCACACCAACTGACGATGAATTAATAATGGGCACGGCCTATGCGTTCTCGTTAAGATCAAAGTGCATAAAGAGACAGGTAGGTGCTGTGATTGTCGATGCTGAAGGCAAAATATTGTCCCTAGGGTACAACGAAAACCCCAAGGCAATACCTTCCTGTATAGACAAAATTGGGAAATGCAAGCGTGATATCGCTAAGCGAGATTTCTTCAATAAATTAACTAGGTGCCCAAAATGTGGAACTGAGCAAAGCTTCACCTACCCATATAAATGCAGTAATAATCAATGTAACCTTAATGTAGAAAAATTCTTCGGAGATAGATTCATGAATCAATGTTCTGCCTTACATGCAGAAGAAAAGGCGATGTTAGATGCAGGTCAGAGGAGCTTGAAAGGCTGTGGGATTTATACAACAACGTTTCCTTGTTTTACCTGCGCTCAAAAGATTACTCATGCGGGTTTCGATTACGTTATGTATGTTGAACCATATCCTGACCCAGACAGTGCAAGGTTATTAGATGATGCGGGTATTGGTTTAATGAGATTTGAAGGTGTTAAGGCGAGAGCATATTTTAAATTATTTGGGAATTGGAGAAAAGAAAAAGAACAAGAAGCATTACTGGAATAATATTTGGTCAAATTATCCAATTGATAACGTTTATAAATTGATAACACAATCACCTCGGATGATTAATTTTGGAACAATGTCCAGAATGTGAGAAGTGGACATTTGAATATGACTTAACTAAGCGACAAAAAGTGTGTTATAACAGTAAGTGCGGTCATACTGCGCCAGCTGGAATAGCGCAATTCATGAAGGATAGGAACATATCATCTAAATTGGCATCCCACCCTGTCAACATCAGTTTCAGACAGCCAAAGGATCTTGATACAGTACCTACGTGGGACGAGCTATAATCTAACACTGGTTGTGCTCAATACTCTTCTTTAGCAGGCTCATCCACGTTTCTTTAGGTAGCCCAGCTACTTCAGCAGGTGTCCTTCCTTCAAGCGTCATATGGGGTCGTATATGATTATAGTAAATCATCTGACCATTTCTTAATGGTGTATTATCCTTCTTCCAGCCACGTTGAATCTTATTTCTTTCTCGGATTGTATTGTGTAATCTTTCAGCTAATTGATTACCATCACCATTTGTACACGCACCACTTAACACTCTATTATGCTTCGGTCTATCTTCCTTCTTTACGTCTATGAACGCTCTTTCAATACCCATAGGATAAGCTCCGAGCTTATCAGAAGTAATCTTAGACGGAATAGCCTTAGCGACCTCTCTAGCTTCTTTAAACACGTTCATTGCATCAATCTCGTTTCTAGTTGTGCTGATCTCTGAGGCTAGCTGGAAACGGCTCTCTCTATCCATTACGTTCCATAGATACTTGTATTGACCTTTAGCTCCTTTTTGCATCTTAATTCCGCCTTTAGAGTGAATTACCATTTCATCGACATGCCATTTGTTTGATAGAGTAGGGGTAAGCGTCTTTACGTAATCATCCATTGCATTGACGTATTTGGCTATCCACTTGTATATCGTGCTGAAGTTAATCTCAGTACCATACATCTGAGCTAAATGGTCGCTAATTTTTCTTAGCGATATACCCTTGAAGTAAAGGTCAAGCGTAATCGTGATTAGCTCAGGGTCGTACTTCAACCGCTTAAACTCAGAGTCTAAAACAAACGCTCTTCGGCACTCTTTGCACTTGAACTGCTGCCTTCCGTTCTTTAGACCGTAGCGCATAACCTTGATTGATCCACAGAATTTGCAGGTAACAGTGTCTTTAGCTACTACCTCTGGGGCTTCAACTTCTGGTTGGATGTACTGCTTCATCGCTATGTTGAACTGTACCGCATAGATGTGTTTGCATGCTTCGATGTGTCTGTATTCGAAGTCTGGGCATGAGCACACCCAGTGCCCATGCACGACTTCAACGCGGTATAGGCTACCGTTGCCCGTCTGAGAGGGAACGCTGAAAGTACCATCAGCGTTCTCAGAGATTTTTGTCATCTCTACAATTTCCATGCCTCTCGTCATCCGAGTCCCCGATAGCTGGTTTGTTGGGTTTAGTTTGTCCATCGCTGTATCCCCTTCTATAAGGTAATAAGGGCATTTATAAAGTTACCTTATAGAAGGCAATAAATTTATAAACATACATATACGTAATTATTAGCGGTGATAAAATGGTGAAGACAACAATAGACTTACCAGATGACGTTTGGAAGAAGTTCAGCATCAAAGTCATCGAAGAGTACGGCGGAAGGAAGAAGAACGAAGTAATTGAACAACTCATAAAGGAATATCTGGCGAAGAAGGAGAAAGAGAAGAAGTGAGATCTAAGAGATACACAATGGACTTATTCATAGACAACCTATTAGCCGGAAATGTAATAGCCCGCATCAATCTTGAATCAAGAAAATCATGGATCGATGGTATCAACAATATAGCTGAATTAAGAGAAACTGAACCTGATTCAGACAAGCTCAAAGAATGGGTTGATAGAATGTATAGGCATGTAATTGATGGAAGGATAAATGGATGGATTGAAGGAGCATTCATTGAAAGCGATCTAGAAGAGCGTGTTGCATCTCTTACAAAGGCAAATGAGGAACTTACGAAGCAGAGAGATGATGCTGTCGCAGAATTAGCGAATATCAAACTGCCTCCTGAGAACAAAAACTTCAAGGCGGTTGGCTAGACTAGCAAGGAGAAAGAGACGAATGAAAACTACGATAGAACACATAGATGAGTTCATTGATTTATTCTTCTGCGGAGACATTGAATCACGTTTAGTAGATAGTGTGGAGAAGTTTGATGGTGACGACCAGACAGCTATAAGTGAGCGCATTGGTGAGCTTACAGATAATATCACAAAATATCGGAAAGAAACAAACCCCAAAAAGAAGAAAGTTTTGGCTGAAGAAATATTTGATTTAGTGATCATCTTCCGACTATCAGGGATCTTCCGAAACCATCCTTATCCTCGTCTGTACCTTCAGGAAAAAATCAATGTGTTAGAGAACCAACTCCATCAAGTTACAAGCGAGAGAGATCAAGCCATCGAGAGATTAGCACAGAAACAATTACCACCAGAGAAAAAAGGGTTCACGGCGATAAGCTAAAATGACAAACATATTCCGATGTAATGCCTGCGGAAGAATGGTAATAGCCGAAGAGCTTGAGACACACCAATGCAAAACCATAACCGAAAGTAGGATTGAACCAAACCTAATCTGGGTAACCGATGGAGAAAGATGGTACCCGCTAAAACGCCACACCAAAATCAACACACCAAAAGAACACACCGATGGGGAAACAGTGTAGGCGGTTCCTGTTGCGCTGTCTTTTCTGCCTCCGTCGGGTGCGGTGAGGGTTAAGACTGATCGGGTTAAGGTTGATTTGATTGAGGAGGAATCGGCTGGTGCAGGAATCACGATTGATGGGGTTTTGGTTAAGGATGGGTTGGTTGACGGGGTTGATGTAAGCTCTATTTCGGGAGAGATTGACGGGGATGTTGCGACTCATGCTGCTATTGCTGCCGCGCATCACACGAATGTTAATGATCCTTCTTCGGATGAGAAGGGTGCTTTAGCGGGTACGAATGGGGCACCTTCGGGAACTAACAAGTATGTAACTAACAGCGATCCAAGAAACTCAGATTCGCGTACTCCTGCTACTCACGGTAACTCGGTTCATTCTTCTGTGTTTGTTACTCAGGGTGAGATTGATAGTAGTGTGTCGGCTCATGCTGGTGCGGCTGATCCGCATACGGGTTATCAGAAGGAGAGTGAAAAGGGAGCAGTGAACGGTTATGCGGGTTTAGGTGCTGGGGGGCTTGTTTCTGCTGCTCAGCTTGGTTCTGGGACGCCTGACGGGACAAAGTTTCTTCGGGATGATAATTCTTGGCAGACTCCTGCGGGTGGCCCGGGTGGTTCGGGTGAGTTGTGGGAGGGTAAGGTGCATGTGGCTATGGGTGATGGGAATCCGCATGAGTTTGCTCTAAAGTCTTTGAGTTCAAACACGACTTTTTCGCCTGTGTTTACTCCGACTAATATTGGTACTGCTGTGGGCAGGTTGGTTGCGTTCCGGTTTAAGACTGCGATTACGGTTACGGCTATTAGTTATTATGGGATTGCTGCTGTGAGTAATGCTTACACGCTTGCGATTTACAGGGATAGTGATGGGGCGCGTATTTGGTTTCTTGATCCGTGTAATACGAGTGCGAACGCTTGGACTGCGACTGCGAGCGGGTTGCCGATTACGCTTGCAGCTGATACCCTATACTGGTTTGGGATAGGTACGAAAGCCACTGGTACTACGGCGGGTTTCTGTGGGGCTATTCGGCCTAGGGAAGCCTGTTTAGGTTTGGCGACTCCAAACTTTGCTGGTTTATCTGCTGTTGGGTTGAGGGTGTGTCAGGTTGCGCTTACGGCTGGGGCGTGGCCCGCTACTCTTCCAGCTAAATCTAATGCGGCTGCGTGGACTGGGTTTATTCCACTGATTTTTCTGAGGGCAAGCGGGCAATAATCTATGGTTACTGTCAGTTAGTCGGTGAGGTGGCTTGTGTGCGTCAATTAATCTCGGTCGTCTCAGTGTTGTTGTTGTGTTTCTAACGGTTCTGATTCTTCCTAACGTGTATGGGGAGAGCGTTACGGTTGAGACTGGGACTGTTTACGAGAATTCTGTGATGGTGGTTACTGTGATGGTTCAGCCTAATTTGAACTTGACAGTTTTAGATGTGAGATTAGATGAGATGCAGTTTGATAATAGGTGGTTTAATCTCACTCATACGGGGGGTTTGGTTGACGTGAATATTACTTCTTGGTCTCCTGACGCGGGTGAGAACCGAACCGTATTCATCGTGAACAATGTTACGCTTACCGATTTGAAGGTGTGGATGAACGGCAGCAGTCCAGTCACGGTTTACCTTGATGATGTGAACAGTAGCGCATCATGGACGTATGATGCTGGAGTCACTAAGGTTAATGCGTCTTCGGCTCAGAACGTGACTTTAAGCTGGCAGCCGCTTGTATCTGAAGAGGATGAGTTGGAACCACCGGTTTATTTCGCACGATCAATCCTAACACAGGATGATGACGATGAGGAGTCTGAGGCTGATGTTTTGATTTATCGCCGAAACTCGAATGACACCCCATATGTTGTTGAAGTGTATCTACTCGTTAGTTTAGTCAGCGTCATATCTGCGGGCGTAGTTATCCAATCTAGAAGGTTCAATAAACGAAAAAAGGGTCTTTAGACGTATATTAAGCAGTGCAAGTTAACCATATCTTGAAGAGGTTGTTAACGGATGAACCTTGTTTTACAGGCGTATAACACGACATCTATAGCTCCAACTCAGATATATAATGCGATGAACCTAAGTCCAATAATATTGACCGTTGTCATAGTGGTTGTTGTTCTTGGTATGCTGATCACGACAACTTACGTGCTGGGCGCTTATCGTTTGGGGCGTGGCTTGCGCGGGATTCTTGTTTCTACCAAGTATTTTTTGATGGGCGGCTCGCTGATATTAGCGGGTTACAGCGGTTATCAAGTACTCAACATGCTAACACTCTACGCAGCCGCTGGGGATCCGGTTGTAATGCTCAGGTACACCGCTTTAGCCGTAGGTGGTTACGCTGGGATAGCGAGTTTCGGCTATGTTATGAGCCGGTTCTTCAAGATGTATCGGGGTAGCTTCACACGGTTTAAGGCCGGGCTAATCCAGAAAGTAGAGCAGACAGACACACAGCAACCCGCACCGACCGTATCTCAAGCAGTAGGTGAGCCTAAGAATTGATGAGTTCAGAGGATATGCAGGATGAGGCGAGCCGTGAAGTGGTTCGGGACGCAGTTAACGACGGCGGGTTAAGGCCCGCTGAAATTGGTGTGCTTCGGGATAATTGGGCGAATGATGTTTATGACTGTTTCAAACAGACTATTTTGGAGAGGTTCCCCGCGAAGCGAGACCGGCAGATGCGCGACGACCTCATCCTACTATTCAGCATCCTTCACAAAAAAATAGGGATAACCAACATTGAGCGTAACGATGTTCAGAAGTTCATGCGGCAGGTGTATAGTGCGATTGATGATTGGGTTGAGATGCGCGGCAACAAGTTCAATTTGAAACGTGACAAATTTTACTTTACCCTACTTGAAACAGAGGCAAGGGCAATGCTTTTCGGCAGCGTTAACGGTTTCGAGCGGAAGCAGCAGAACACCGAGGGAAGAGACATCAATATGACTAGCAGCGCCTCGAAGAAGCGTCGATTATTCGGTTTCCTAGGAGGCAGCTAAACATGGACTTATTCCAGATTGCGCTTGCAGTAGCAGGATCTAACGTGACGAAGGCAGCAGTTAAAGCGCCGCCCCAGAAAATCTTGATTGAGCCGTATGG